>Ga0210059_1013347_pt1 | contig 12300 bp, 8 predicted proteins | sample Ectturendosymbi2_FD_188042 | JGI IMG/M metagenome (GOLD analysis project Ga0210059, IMG submission 188042) | Ecteinascidia turbinata endosymbiont from Florida, USA - Sample 2 (SPAdes) (version 2) | ecosystem: Host-associated > Tunicates > Ascidians > Unclassified | place: Key West, Florida...
GCACATGCACACCGGTAGAATGCATATATTTTTCAATTTTACTTGTTTACTGATATCGTTTGCAAGGTATCTGCTTTAAAATCGATTATTTATCAGCCTTCTCTAATAATTTTTATTGTGTTTTTTTAGATGAGTACTTTTTTCTGTAAAATTAAAAGACTAACTTATGCTTGATCGCATTTTGCAAAAGTGAGAGATGAACGTGCATTTACGTCGATTTAAAATAAGTTTCCATATTCCTGGAAAGTGCAAGTAGGGTTTATGAATCCATCTGAAAAGAATTATCACTTTAAGTAACTAATACAGCTGAAGGTCGGAGTCGGCCCGGAGTCGGATGACGGGACTTCCGACTCCACAGCCCTGGTGGAAACTACATACTATGCTAGAGTAATGTGGATTTGGTCAACCTACAAATGCAAGTACTGACGTTAATGATGCTATTGATCTTGTATGTATCATGTTCTAAGAAAGCTAGAACACATTGTCAGCATACTTGGTCCTTCGCAAAATAGCACATTTGAAATGTGCAACTAGCATAATGTTAAACTTGCCAGTGCAATGCCCTAGTAGCGCATTTGCAAATGTGCTACTTCTTCAGAGTTAGGGTTTCCAAAGGCAGAACATTTGAAATGAGCCACTTTTAGGAATCATGCCAAAGGTCTTCAGCAACATTTGCAATAGGAATTTGGGGGCAGTGCAGCATCTGAAAACTCATCAGTAAAAGACTTGTTTATTCGTAAATGCTCCTTGCACTGATACCATGATGCATTAGCAGCACATTCAAATCGTGCTAAAAATGAGTTTTACTCACCTTCAAAATTGAGTTCTAGTCTACATTCATTAATGGCTTTAGCATCCTGCTACAAAATTGTGTAACACGAAGTGACAATGTAGCAATGCTAATGTATTCTATCTCCATACAAACAGTGATACATGAAGTCAGCAAGGCCACTGGAACTGCTAGTGTGAAACAAATATTGTTTGCTGATAACAGCTCTGTAGGAGTATACTAAAGGAGTTAAAATGGTGGGAGTAGTTACGTAACAAAGCTGAGTTTGTCACTTCAGTGGCATCAACGTGGTAGCGTAGCGGATGTCTTTACGTCTGCTGTGCGAATGGTTTTTGGTTTGGCTCTCACCTTGCCGACTTTCATGTTGGGAGCAGTGGTTACACTTGTCATGGGACCAGTTTTTCTTCACTTTTTTTCAAATTTTTAAACTTGTGTTCAGATTTACAGTTTACACTTGTGGGTTAGGTTTAAATTTAGGGGTTAGTTTGTGATTGCACATATATTTGTAAATTGTTACTGCAGGTGGCTTTAATGCATATATTCCTTGTCAGTGCATGGTAACGAGTAGCCCAGATGATTTTTAAGGTACTCTGTAAAAGACAGATATCCGTTAGTAGTGGATCTTGATTGCGGACATGTAATTATGTAATCGGAGTCACGAAAACCAATGTTATTGTGAGCAATGACACCACTACAGTAGCAATAATAATATTTGTTGTTAGCCTAATTTTAGCAAGCATCACTCTTACACCATGATTATTCCATTTTTGATAACAAGCTCCAGTGGGACCCAACTTTACATTTGAACAGTTGTGAAAATATAAAAATTCAAACATCACAGCTTTTTACCATCACATGTTTAAGGAAAGGTTATATTAAATTGCAATGACAATTATATTTGCTATTGTATCTTTACTTTTATTCATTATTTAACAGAATATTTTTCCACTCCGGTTACATCGTCACACATGCGTTACCAATATCTGCGCAGACGGACATCCGTATTTCACATTGCACTGTTTTTAACACATTTTCCTAATGGTGTTCAGCAAGAAATTGACCGTATATTCAGACATAAATCCGTGGACAGCTTTGCATCTGAACTAGGCAGATACAAATCAAAGAAGCACAGCTTATGGGAGAAGTCAGCTGAAATGTTCAGGTTAAACCCTTTATTCCATCTAACTTCAGACTACAAGTTTGAAAGAAAAGCTGAAGTACAGCTTCACATGCTCAAAATAAGTTCTTCCTTGTAGCTTTCCATGTTTCCACAATTCCAGTCTCTTGTTCATGTATCTGACGCATTCAGTTTCTATGTTTTGATTTAAATGATGGTTTCAGAAGTACTATACTAATAACAGACAGAAAACTTATAGCATATGGATTGTCTGCAATAAACCCACAAATAAAAAACAATAAATAAAACAGCATCCACCTTTGTGCCACATATAACGCAGTTATTGTTGATGCAAAAATCTAAACGGACTCAGTCACCTTTGTTCAGGGTTGGTTGACTAGATGACCGCCATGGTCTTTCACCAATCCTATAGTATTTGACACAAACAATACCACGCTTTGTTTACAACAGGGGTGGGGAACATGCGACCCACGTCAACATTTGATATGGCCCGCATCAGAATTTTCGTTACCTAATTTAGAGTGCAAGATTGCGTCAAAACAAAGTTCCATGATAAGCAGGTGCTTAGACAGCAAGCCAGAAGCCTTTATCCCTTAAGGTAGTATGTTATATGAACCCTCTATTCCTCGTAATAAGATAAAGGTAGAATTTTAAGTTAAATCAATTATAATTTGCGGTCCACCAGTGATAATCCACAATTTATGCAACCCATGATAGTAATAGGTTCTCTACCCTTGGTTTAAACAGCATTGACGAGATAAAGAAAGCAAGTAATGAGAAAAACAACTGAAAAGTCCACTACAAGATACAAGTGGGTCACAGACACCATATGTGGCAGGCTACTAAACTTATGAACAAAAACAAACAGTAGGTAGCACACAAAATCAAAAACAAAAAGGGATGAGAGATTAACGGAAAAAAAGCACAGCAATCATAGCCAACAAATAAACACAAAAGGAAAAGGCAAAGATCACACAAGAGAAGTCAACATAACACAGATGATGATGGGCAAGCAATGGGTGAAGAGTTGAGACATGCACAGATGAGCAGGTGAAGCAAGCACACAGATGAAGGCCAAGTGAGCAGCAATAAGGGTTATGAGGCAAAGAGCAATGTATTTTAACACAACATTTCATTATAAAAACTGGTAGCAAGGTAGAAAACAATGTTTATACATAATAATCGTGAAGAAATAATAACGGACCATAGTGAGGTGAGTTTCATGGATGAGTTGTTCCCAACCAGATGCATGGTGTCACCAAATGAATTTTAAGAAGCAAGGGTATGCACAGATTACAGTAATATTGGCAGCAAACATTATTCCAATATGTGTTAGGTACATGAAAAACAAAAAAGTTTAGTAAGTGAGACAAGTATTTGGTTCTAAGATAAGGTTTCACAAAAGACTGTGTGTATTTTGCCACTAAGATGCCGGCGGCAACAGCCTTGGCAGAAATGAAGAAAACGCAAAAGATAAAGCCTAAAACTAACCCTAACCCCTAACGCAAACCTAACCCTAAACTTAAAGGAAAAGTTTGGAAAGTTTTGAAAAAAAAGGGGGGGATGGAAGTTGTCAAGGTGAGAATGAATTGAAATGAAAAACAATGGCATAGCCTACCGTACGTGAAACAAATAACCATTACGCTATGAGCAGCACGCTAATTACATGACAAACTGACTTTTAAGAACGAATCTTCGACTAGTGACACTCTAGTAGATATGTTGCCGCCAGAATCTTGGCAGTAAAATAGACACTAGCTTCATAAAAAGTCATGACTTATGTGAAGTAACCACTCATTTCTGATTTCATAGATATAACTGGTGTCATGTCATTGACACCATCGTTCAGCTTTATTATGATTGTGGGCCTAGGAATTAAACTAAGCCAATGTCCGTGAGGTCCTGGACTGGAGGTGACATCACTTCGTTTGCCTCGTAATCCTCGTATGGCAGCGAGGGTGCTCCTCCAAAGGGCAAATCTGACCTTTGTCCTTATGCATGTTTATGACAGATGCATATGGCTCCTTGAGTTTTTCAGCCATGTTTTCTGCTAGTCGTTTGTGACTCTGTTGCATTCTGGTCACTTATGCCATCCCTCTACTTGTTTTAAAAACAAGGAGATTGAATGAAAACTTCTCAATGTTAATCACTCTTTGGTTGTACTTATCCTTATCCTCTTTTTCATGTTGTTGGTACTGTAAATCTCTGCTAGGGGCTTTCCAGAATATCAATATGACTGTGAGGTAGGATGTGTGATCCTCAGATCAAAGAAAGTTTTCTCACAGCTATTTCCTTCTACAGTCCTCTCACAGATTAGCTATTTAATTTACGCCATTATATTTTCATTTGCTCTGGTGTTCACTGACTGTTGGTTTACCTAGTGTGCGACGTCTTTTTGTATTGCTTCTGCTTATTGGCTGAGTCATATGAAACAACAAACCACTAACATCTATTTTGAAATTTAAAAATTTCTTCATACGCCACGTGTGACGTAACAGTAACGCACAACCAGAGTGCAGTAGGCTTGGTAGAAACGAACTAAACGTAAAAGATAAGCCTTAACCCTAAACCTAACCCGTAAAGGTAACACGGCAAGGTCGGTGAAAGTTGAACCGAAAACCATTTGGCATAGCAACCACAGCACATAACCCCTAGGCTCCAAGATCCAGGGCATTTGGAATGGCAAACTGATCCTTTTATTTGAATTGCGTCAGGCCAGGCGTATCCGTAGTCACTGCCTAGTGCAGGGGTTCCCAAACTTTCTCTAGCCATGTACCCCTTCAGCATTTCGGTAGATGAGCATGTACCCCGAGATTGGCGCTGGAAGGATTTTTTCCAGGCAAGGGCTAAAAGTGTTTTTTCCAGGGGGAATGGTGTAGGAGGTGGGAGTGCAGGGGTGAAAGCGTACCCCCAAAAGTTTTGATTTGTTGAAATCCGGAAAAATCCCTGAAAATCCGGGCAAAAATGGCGCCCAACGTTTTCGGAATTCAAAAAATGGTGCCCAACGCTTGCAGAAAAACACATGAATCCTTTTTTGGAGGACACACCAAAAAGGGTTCTTTTGTGGGAGAAAATTTGTTAACAAAAGTCACACAAGACTTTTCGGGCAAGTTCGGGAGACTTCGGACAAAAATCCTTCGCACACCCAAAAATTTGCCTGTTCCTACACTTATGTCCAGGGGTTGACCAAAAATATTTTTCAAAAGTGGCAAAATTTCATTTTCACCACTCGAAACTGAGAAAACAACTTTTTTTGCAAAAAAATTGATGGGAAAATGTCAAATTTCAAAACCCAGGGGGCCTTGCCCTCCTCTCAGACGCACATGCCCTTAAAACTTTTTAGAACAAAAAGGCTGAGGAAAATAACAAAAATATATTTACTAATAAGCATATAATGAATTTTAAAAGTAGTAGTCACTGATATTTCTTATTTTAATCTTTAAACCAGATACGAAGTTCATAGAGCACAAGGATACGCTATCTGACCTTTGTCTGCTGCACCTCAACATTTCCCTTGGTCAATACATCTGTAGAAGAAGTTATATGTGGAATTGATTATTTGAAAATTGGTAAAGCCTTAAAAGTAGATGATATTCCAACTAAATCTCTAAAAATGGCCGAAACTGTCTTAGCACCATTCTTGTCAGTAGTATTTGACAAATGCATGGTAAAAGGTGTGTATCCCAATTCTCTTAAGGTAGCCCAGGTAATTCCTGTACATAAAAAAGGGAGATAAAAGTGCATGCACTAATTACAGACCGATTTCTTTATCTCAGTTCAATAAAATTTTTGAAAGAATATTACACCATAGATTATATTCATATCTACAAGATTTTGAACTTTTAACTGGACATCAATCTGGTTTTGGACCACACTCATCAACATCCTTAGCTGTGGAAAGTATATACTCAGATTTACTCCACAATTATGACAATGGTTTGTTGACCTGTTCTTTGTTCATAGACCTTTCAAAGGCCTTTGATACTGTAAATCATAATATTCTTATGAAAAAAATACATCAAAATTATGGTCTAAATGGAACAGCACTTCAGCTGTTCACATCTTACTTAACCAACCGTAGGCAATATACTGTTGTGAATGGTACAAAATCGAATTGTAGAAACATAGCTTGTGGAATTCCTCAGGGTTCAACTCTTGGGCCATTGTTGTTTATATTGTATATCAATGATCTACCCCTTCGTTCAAAATTCAAAACAATCCTCTATGCACATGATACCTATCTGTCTCTTTCACACTCTAGTCTATCTACTATGCAGAGTATGGTTAATAATGAATTACTAAAAGTACATGATTGGATGTCCCTAAATAAACTGTCTATAAATTACGCTAAGTCAATGTATCTCCTGACAGGAAAGAAGATACAAAGTAATTTAGCAGAAGATTTCTTAGTTACATTAGGCAACCATCAGATTAAACGTGAGCAGTCTGTGAAATATCTCAGTGTTATTGTAGATGAAAAGCTCAATTGGTCGTCACATCTAAAACAAATTGAAACAAAGTTAGCCTTTGCCTCAAGTGTGATCTACAAAACGAGAAACATTTTACCGTTAAACACGCTCAAATTACTATACTTTTGCATACACACATTTAAGTAACTGTGTTACAGCTTGGGGGTCTGCAACCACGTCACATCTGAAGCCAATGTATGTGAAACAAAATAACATTTTGCGCAATATGACGTTCGGTAATTATGATGCACAGGTAAGCCCCATTTATAAGAGATTGAATTTTCTGAAAGCGCAGGATATATATAAACTGGAATAGGCCAAATTAATGCACAAATTTCATGATGGATTATTGCCCAGTATTTATAATGATATGTTCCAGAGATCTTCAGGTTTACATAACTATAATACAAGATATGCTAGCAATCAAAACTATTTCATTCCCAGTGTCCATAGTAATATTGGCAAAAAGCTAATATCTTATGAAGGAGCGATGATATGGAGAGAAATCAAAGCGGAATATAAAAATCTACCTTTTCACGACTTTAAAAAAACTATGTGCAATTATTGGCTATCGCAGTACTAAAGATTTGGTTTCATTTTCAATAGTACCTGTCAAATTGCGAAAACTTAATCAACAGAATATTGTTGTATATATTAAATTGGAGCATCTATTAAATCATTATTGGTGAACTTTTGTCCTTATTTTTTGGTGTTCTTGTCTTATGCGTTTCCTCTGGGTTTTTTTATCTTGCGAGCTTCTGGGAGTATTGACTAGATAACCTAAGGATTTTTTCGGTCTACCATCTGCAAGCTTGGGTATGCTTTCAAGTGTTTACAAATGGCATTTGTTTTTTATTGCATAGCACCTGGTTTTTGCAGTAAACAATAAACAATACAATACAAACAATACAATACTATCTGCACAAACAGATTGATAATAATAGACACAGAACGTTTTGTAACGGTGTTGGTGGTAGGACTACAGGGTTACAGACACTTGTTAGCTAACTTGCAACACTTCGTACAACATTACATTACTGACACTTTCTTAACACAGTTGTTCATTAACTCGTAATAATTTGAATTGGTACAACACTACATCCAGAGTAGGACACGAAAATCGCATGAAAGAAATAGAGTTCAACCCTGGCCAATGCCAAGTGAAGCACGAATGCGTTGCGGCCTGCACAGTGCACACGCCGTCAAACTAACACTGGAACGTCCGGGCCTTCAGTCACAAAGTAAAATGCAGTTGTATTGTTAAAAGCATAAGTACGAATACAAACAATCTGACTGCATCAAAGGGTGCAGCCATACGTTGTCAGACTTTCTGCATCTTTCGAGAAACAGGTACGCATTTTATCTCAATAAAACCTCAAAGGTAGGAATGTTATACTGAACCTGATGACTACTAACACTCGCTCGCCACGGCATGTTGTATAGTGCCCTGCAACCAAAGTTATAAGCCCCAAACAATCTGTGGAAGTATGCCTTCCTGAAATCACATCGTAATTGTTATGCATACACGGGCGTACAGAAGGAACGAAAAAGTACATTTTTCACTGCATTCGATTCGAACGACGGGAAAAAGCTTATTGATATCGCAGTTGTGTCTACATGTCTTTGTCATCTGAAAGCTCAACATCACGTACAATCCCCAAATCTTTGCAGTGGTAGGTAACAGATTTTACTCTTTGTACACCCACTGCCCAGTGTCAGCAACGGGATGACCGTGCTTTTTGCTGTCTTAGCCTTAAGGTAGGTTTACACTAGGCAGTTTTCGTACGGAAATCCACACGGAAATTTTGTTTTTTTATGGTTTTCGTACGCATAGCTACGGTTGCGTGCGCAGTCGTGCGAATCGAAGCGGATCCGAACGCGCGAAGAGCGAAATATTGGTACGGAGACGGAGATGTTGTCTGAGGACGCCTGACGAAACAGCCAGGTACCAGTAGGCTAGTGAGTGGTCTTTTCCAACTCAGTAGCCTACTCGTGTACAGTCTAAAACAAGAAAGTCGTTACGACTGAGGTTCTTTGACAAAATTTGGTCAGGGTACAGGTGGTGTGATAAATGATAGTTACTAAGGTGTTCTCAATGAACTCCTGCTAATCAAAGCATTACATCTGTGCTGTGTAGTCAGACTGTTCTCTGGGTCAGGTCTAGGCTACTGTACCACATTCTTTGTTGCAGCTGCCCCACTTAAAAAAAACTTACACTATATTTGTTGTTTCATATGGGTATGGATTACTATGCATTAAACAACAGGGAAACTTTGGTAAGACAGTTTTATCATAGATCAGTGTTCATGAGCCGTTAGAGGTGATTTCAAATTTAGTCAGAGGGATGTTTGATGGTTTCAGTTTTGTTCATGCATATGGGTGACTGCAAATTATAACCTGTCCCTAAACATTTCCTTCCACACCTCACTTGCCTTGCGCCAAATCCAAGAAAAGAAAGTTACAATTTGGCCACCTAAAATTTTTTATGACATAAAAATCAGTATAGCCTATTGTAGGCTAATTAACAACCGACCAAACATAAAAAACAAAGTGAGTCTAATTCGAACACTCATGCAGTATGACCTTGAACCCAACCATCATCATAATGTATGTAGCCTACTTGGCTAGTGCAGTACCACCACTAGGCCTATATGGAAACTGATGTGCCATTCATGATGATTTGATGTAAGCATTTTTTTTGTATATAAAATACAACATTTATGTTCATGATCTAATGCTGAAAAGTACAACATATCCTTAAACATTTAAAGGCAGTGACTACAGAACCACCCATAGATCGTTTAATTTGAAACCTTATTCAACCACCTCATATAGCTTGACAGTAACGCATGAGGAGAATGTAGTAGGCTTGGTAGAAACATAGTAAACGCAAAAGTTAACCGCAACCCTCACCCTAACGCTAACCTAAAGCTAAGCTAACCCTAACCTAACGCTAACCCCTAAACCTAACCCCTAAAGGAACAGTTTGGAAAGTTTTGAAAAAAGTAAAGTTGTCTCACAAATTGAAATGTGTAAGTAGCCTAGTCACTGTTACAAAAACGTAACCAAGCCGCAGTACATATTGTCATAAAGATCTCTCAGTGACGCTATGTTAATTAAAATACATTTTCCCATCTGTCTGTCATTTGCAATAATTCAGTTTGAAATATGCTAAGTGCTTTCTACTAAAGTAGTATCAACCTTAGTCTTACGACAAGACAGGTCAAATTTATTTTAGTAATAGTCTTTAATTTCATAACTTTTCTTGATAGAATTTAGCTAAGGCCGAACGGTTTGTTTTATTATTTTGTTCAGTGCAACCTACAAAACTTATAAAATTTTGTTAACTGAGCAAGATTTTTGTAAGTGAAAAGTAATGATTGGTTTTCTGTTCCCTGATGTTGTTGACAACATTTTATTAAAATACATATTTTACATTCATAGCTGATTTGAACAAAGTTTTTTAAAGTATAATTATGGAAAATGTTATAGATGAACAGTTTGTACTTGAAGTTGAAAAATATCAATTTCTGTATGATCCACAATCAGCACTGTACCATAATAGAATAAAACGAAGGAGTGCATGGGAAAGCATAGCAGATGCATGCGGAGTAAAGGGTAAGTGTTTGATGCATGTAGTGGTTAAAACTGGATTTGAGAGGAGAAACATGTTTATACATTTTACTAGCCTTGATACGAAAAAAATTAATCAATGTGCTTGGAAATTCTCCAAAGCTTTCTTTCCAGACACTTGTTTACAAATAACATTGGGGTTTAGTGTTGATGCCTGTTGTTAAATATTGTTTCTATTACAGGTAGGAGGCAGCATGTAAAAAAAATGGAGGTACCTAAGAAATAGATATGTTAAAGAAAAAAGAAAGATAAATTCCGTTTACAAGTCTGGTGCAGCTGCTTCCAGCATATCCATGTGGCATCTTTACAATCATTTGCAATTTCTCGACAACTTCATTAAAAGTAGATGGTAAGATACCACAAGACATAAAGTCTTATGTTTGCCTACCATGTAATTTTATCAAATTTTTTCATTGTTTGCAGCACACAATCCAACTTGTCAGCAATTATACCAGACACTGAAAATGAACTGGATTTAAATCTGCCTAGAGATAGCACTGAAAACCTGTGCTTGGATATGGTTCCAGTAGAACCTACTAATAATGAGGATTGCCTGTCTCCTAGTGTGCAGCAGTTGGAATTGCCACCCGAAAGGAATTGCTTGCTGTAAAAGTAATATCTGTCAAACACGTTTTTCTACTTAGCAAATGCATGTTGTGATATGGACCATGAGTCAGAAGCATATAAATAATTAATGATAAAGTAACATTTTGTTGTATTAGTTGTGCCTGAGGGTTACATTTATAAGCTAAAGTTTTGCAGTAATGCTGAAGTTGCCAAACTACGGCCTGCTGACCAGTTTAACCCGGCCCGCCTTGCACATTCTTTTCAAGCACAAAGTTTTATGTATGCATGCAAACAAATATCAGAATTTTTCATATTCATCTCTCTGTCAGATCCATTAGATATTTGCATACCACCTCAGGCAAGTTCCCATCAGAACCATGCAGCGTGTGTTGCTAACTGTACAATACGAATAAACATTTAGGTGGTAAATAACATCGCTATCTTGTGTAGGTCTACAGAACCGAAATGAATTTCTGCCTAAGAAAAAGAAAAGTCGAAGGACAACAGAGTGTGACGCAGTTGTTGAAAATTATGCAGCATCATAAATGAAGATACACCGAATGGTAAGCACCTATTGACAACTGAGCCAGTACTGTGAATGGATAGGCTGTATAACTTAAGTCCTGAAAGTTTGCTTTTTGCAGTTCAAAAACCAGACGACAATGAATTATTTCTGCTCAGTCTCGTACCTTACTTTGAAAAGACACCGACAGAACATCAGCTCAACTTCAGAATGGAACTGATGCAGAGTGTTTCAAAGTGGATATGGATAGGAAAGAATACTTGAAGTTTACCTTATATTATTACTGTTTTTTTTATATTTCAATAAAATTTAAATGCTTCAGCACGTGCTACTGTTGAAATGGCCGGTGTTGGAATTATTCAATGCACTGCTTGCCAAAACACGTAATTTTATTTTTATGAAGCAATTCACACAACGTTGTCCTGCCAAGGTATGACGCCGGCAGGGCTCGCAAAATATTCAGTGGGTTGTTGGCGGACTCGCATGGCATCTGAGGAATTACGACGGCCAGTTCGAGGTAGATTGCGCAGTTCATGTATTCTTCAGTAGTTGCTCTCCGTCTGTTGGCTTTCCTGCGTTGCTGAAGTGCTGACAACGTTTGACCGCAAAAAGTTATGAAGAACAACACAGGCTTTCACTACTGCATCCACTTTCGTTAGTTCAATGCAGATTGGCCGTCGAAACACGCTGAACCGCACACTCATAATACCAAAAGCGCTTTCAACCGTTCTCTTTGCCCACGATCGCCGGTAGTTAAAAATACGTTGATCACAGGACACGCCTGTCCCAGGATATGGCCGCATCAGGTTCTTGCGCAAGGGAAATACTTCATCTCCCACGTCAACAAACGGACTTTTCGTGCTTGTGTGAGGAAGATCAGCGTCTTCTGGAAAATCAAGTTCGTTCTTTTCCAGTTTTTGTCCTAATATAGAATTTTTCAAAGTACATCCATCGCTCTGTCGGCCGTATGATCCAATGTCAACAGCAATAAAACGATAGTTGGCGTCCACCAGAGCAAGCAGAACGATGCTGAAGGCATTATTGTAATTAAAGAACAAAGAGCCGTGTGATAATTATGCCGATCGCATTTACGTTGTGATTGCAATTACCCTGGTTGTGTCGGCGTTGATTACCTGCATTCCCGTATATCGAGTTCGGTGCCGCTGGTCCGCGCTTGTTT
>Ga0210059_1013348_pt1 | contig 12300 bp, 6 predicted proteins | sample Ectturendosymbi2_FD_188042 | JGI IMG/M metagenome (GOLD analysis project Ga0210059, IMG submission 188042) | Ecteinascidia turbinata endosymbiont from Florida, USA - Sample 2 (SPAdes) (version 2) | ecosystem: Host-associated > Tunicates > Ascidians > Unclassified | place: Key West, Florida...
AACTACTCAGTAACTTTGACAATAAACTAATAACATGTTCCTTATTTCTAGACTTATCAAAAGCATTTGACTGCTGTGACCATGAAATTTTACTTGATAAACTTTACCACTATGGTATCAGAGGTGCTTCTCATAAACTATTCTCAAATTTTCTGCACATTAGAATGCAGTGCACTAAAATAAGGGAATTTAAATCTTCATACAAAAGGATATCTTGCGGGGCCCCTCAGGGTGGTGTTATTTTGCTTTTGCTTTTCCTTATGTACATTAAAGATATCAGAAAAGCATCCTCTTTTCATACTACTCTATTTGCTGATGATATTAATCTCCATATGTCAAATTCCTCTTTAAATGTTCTTCAGACAACTGCTAACCTTGAACTATGCAAAATTGACCACTGGCTGAGAGCCAACAAGCTTTCTCTTAACTACAATAAGACTAATTTTATGCTATTAATATCTCAAAAACACAATCCTGCTTCATTTAAAGTTATCATAAATAACCACAACATTTCCCCTGAGGATAACCTAAAATACCTAGGTGTCCTTCATAAGTTAAGCTGGAAACCTCATGCACAAAGAGTAAAAACTCAGCTATCAAGAGCTTGTGGAATTCTATCCAAACTTAAACATTATACCACACTACCTGTACTTAAAATTGTCTATAAATTATTAATCCATCCCTACCTTAATTACTCAATTCTCAATTGGGGACGTGCTTCAAATGCAACCATTCAACCTCTCACTAAGCTCCAAAATAGAGCTATAAAAATAATAAATCCAATTAATTCGGGATCACTAGAAGAACATTTCCAGCACTTAATCATCTTATGCCTTCCCAAACTATATTAGCTTGTCAGTAGGTAAATTCATGCACTCTTATCATAACAAACTGCTTCCAAATCATTTTGATGAATATTTTGTTCCACTCAGCTCAATCCATTATCATTCCATAAGATTAGCAACCTCTAAAAACCTGTTTTTACCTAGAGTTAACTCTTCCTCAGGAAAATGTTCTCTTAAATTCATTGGCCCAAAAGTATGTTCTTCAATACCAGATGATATTAAATTTTCAACCACCTTTACCTTTAAATGGAAACTTAAGAAACACCGACATGAAAAAAATTCCCAATTATGAACTTAAGCAACATTTACCTTGTCCAGAACAAAATACTGTGTATTCTAGTATGCTGTAACTCTGCTTATTTTTTGTGAACAAATATTTTTCGTATTTTCTGTGTGCAGTGTGCACATTCTATACTTCTCGACATACAAGTACACGCTTTGTTTTTTTCTGTTTTGCTTTTTTTCTTCTGAACCTCTTTAATTAGTTTTTGTAACTTTTTTACTTTTTTATTAGTACTATTTTTTAATTTTTTTATATTGCTAAAAACATTCTAACCGCACCAAAATCCTTCACTTAAATTCGATCCACTCATCTGTGTACATAGGCATGCGGTTTCACCTGTACATTTTCTTCACTATGTTCTGCGTTCATTCATTTTTTTGTTTTTCTTTTCATTATGCTTATTTGATGTCCAACTGTTGTTTCTTAACACTTATCAAAAAATAATAAACGGGGTTGGTTGACTAGATGACCGCCACGGTCTTTCGCCAATCCTATATTACACAGCGCCCCTTTTTGTTTACACTGATCAGTCTATTGTGCGATTGTGTTTTCATTTGCTCTAATGTTGGCTAATGGTTGGCTTACTGCATGCGATGGCTGTTGTGATGCTTCTGCTTGTTGGCTGAGTCATATGAAACAATAAACCATTAACCATTGACCATTGAACCCTGAATGTACACTTGCATCTAGCTTACTTGGTCTCCGCATTATTGCTGTGCGTGGAGCTGCCACCTTGTGGTGAGTTTTAGTTTGTTTTTGTCACGGGAGGCAATACAAGCACGATGATGCGAGGTACTAACGCGTATGCATGCACACAAGGCGACAGTCGCCGTTGACGATTCTGTGTCGCGAGCGAGCATTGCAGCTGTATCGCGGTTTTCAACCGATGAGTTCTTCGAGATTGAACATTGGCTCCCTCTTTCTCGGTCCAAGTTCCAACAGCTTCTTGTCAGATCATGCGATGTCTTTTTCTTCTCTCTCATTTCTCTTCCTCGTGTTCTCTGCTTCCTTCTGACATGCACCGGTTCCTGCTTCGTTTACGTGGCGAAGTTGTTTTTTGGGAATTCGCTTTTCTTCTTTGGGAAGGTTGTTTTCGTGGAAAGCTTCGGTCGCATTTGGAACTCAGCGACTTAAATCCCAAGGCAGATCACTAGCATCGCTTATTGCGGCTTTGTCTTGGTTTCCATCGTCCGCAGCAGTTAAATCTTCATAGCGTACAATGACTCGGTGCGAGGTTTACGTCATCGGATCTCAGTAACGCTTGTCGTATCGCTTCCAAGTTGCGATCCTTGACTTGCAAGGCTTCGGGCCACATATACGCAACAAGAGGTTGAGGCATAGGAGCAGAATGAATATATCATACGCAGATGTTCTCGTGTCTTCGGTTTACGCCCACGTAATATCTTCTTTAACTTTCGTAGTCATATATCCGTAGTTGCACGCAAAAGAAGGTCTTGCTTTTCGCACGAGCCAAGATATTCATAAGAACCCCGTTCACTTCTGCATTGGATATCTCCGCAACCACTGTGTGATCAGGTTTATGATACCTCGGGTGCCTGAAGACGCTACGTGTTCGTGCCATTCCTTTATAGCACAAAAATAAATTTTCTACGATATTCATGTCGCCTAATGCCTCTGAAAAACACAAAAACGGGTTATTAACATATCAACACATCATCATTTCTTTGCACTGGTGCAGCTCACTTTGTGCCATTTAGCGTTCACCTTTTTCTGATCATCGCACCATTAAATGCGGCCATTACAACTTTGTTTCAGCAAACTCATCATTCTCTTCTTCGTAATTAAAGAGGTTATGCGACGATTCAATGTTACATATTTGCAATAGATTACTACTTGGCACAGAGCGAGTGAGCGTCGGCGCGTTTGATTTCCATCCAGCGCTTTCTTTTCGGATGTGGCTACTGAGAAGAGCAAAAACATCAAAGTCGTTCGTACGATCAAGTCGACTGGTGGGAAAACGCATGAGACTTGTTTCTGGGGAGTTTACTACAAACTGGCTGAGCGACACATGTTGTGAGCAACTTGGCGTTCCAATTTTGACCACAACACATTTTCGTCTTACATATCAGACGAAACTAGAAACTATTTCTGTACGATTGTATGATTTGTGTATTTCATTGCTCATGGACATATTGCGAATGATTTTCACGTTTTCAACACTTATCATCATGAAGTCATTCGCTGACACCGTCTCGCACAACGTAAGCAAGTGTAGGCTTGGAATTTTTTGTTCTGCATTACGGTGTGCTGAGGTATTACAAAAAAACAAGAAAATTGAAAAGGAAATGATGAGAAGACATGCCCTGAAAATAAACAGGAACTAACGAACAAAGAGATTGGTATCGCTAAGTAACAGGTCACGTGAGAAGAAATCTGCCGGTGCAAAGCAAACCACATTCAAAGTTTGATCTAGGACAGTCCGGCACTGCCGTTTTGGCGACGAGCCGTTTTGGCGACGGGACGTTTCGGCGATGGCGGTTGCAAATGCGTCATGCGAAAAAATGTGTGTTTTTGAAATACTTTGAAGGTTAGACTGCAAAGGATGTTTGCTTCATAAATGTTTTTGTTGTCATCCTGATGGCCAGTGGCCAGTGTAGTATCCCGACCGTCAGGATTGTGGGTGAAGTTAGTGCGACCGTGACCACGTGTGGAAGGAAATATGACTTGTGATGTTTCTTTTTGCTGGCATGAGGCGTTAGTGAGTTCACACAAAAGTTAAGCCTGGACAGCATCTATTGATTGATCTTTCACGTAGGTATCATTTTGATTGTATTTCACTCACAGCTAATCTAAGAATATATCGTAGTTACTTGTCATGGGTGCCTATCGGTATGCGAATATGCAGTAATGGCACTTCCAAGTCCATGGTATGCATCATGAATTGCAATAAATACAACATAATTGGAAAGATCTGGGACAAGTGCTAGACTGACTCGTGCGCTTCACACGCTTCCCAGACGATGGCAATGCGAACTTGTGCACTTTGGTGACATTCCACAGGAAAACATATTTCACATTTCATCGCCGACCGGAACGGCGGCGCCGAATTGTCCCATTCCGTGCAAAGTTAACCTGCAAACGTCCTCTTATTGTCTGCGCAATGACGTATAACTATTTCTTGAAGTTGTATTTTTTTTATCAAGCAACTTTGTAGGAGATTCGCATTTTTCTATTGTTCCAAAAGGTTTTTACTTTTCAGAAAGAAGGTCAATATCATTTGATCGTTCGTTATTATTGCAGTAATAGAATTTTACCGTTTGAAAAATAATTTAACCCGCAAACACCCCCGATATTTTTCTCTATCAACTATGTTTTACTTCACGAAGAAATTGGAATTTCTCCAACTTGTAGTCTGTACAACCTGGATGCTAAGCTCAATGCAGTCAACAAACAAACCAGTTTTGAAAATGACCTGGTCTCTGCTTTTGGGCAAGAATAAGATTAGCATAACATCATTTCATGAAGTCATTTGTCTACGTCGTGGGGTAAAATTTGTCGCTCGTTTTATGAATATACGACCTATTTTTATATGGAGGACTTGTTCTCTTATCACAAACGATATAGCTTTGTTCCATACAAAATCGTTAGAAAACACGAAATCTCAGAAAAAACGCGAAAGCTGATACCTTGAAACAAATCAAATCATGACTGACCTCTGTGACGTTCTACATTATTCCCAGCGTAGCCAATGTGCATGCAAAGCGATAAGTGAGCACGCAACTTTCAGAACGCGAACTTCAAGTCGTCTTCACACATACTTCACTAAATGAAATGCAAACCAGTTCTTCAGCTTTGGTTTCTTGCATACAGCGATGTAGTGCACTTGAAATTCGTGCACAGAGGTTAATCTCCAACTTCACCTGGAAGGCATTTTTTGTGGAACCATCTCCTACATGTTGCGCACAAAATCTGCTCTTAGACTCGTTTGTCACCCGTGCATGTGGTAACATCGCACATGGACCACTTGTTTGTATTGTCAACCGCTATTGCTGCTGATACAGTGAGCCAGATGCTGTGAATGAAACTTAACTTGGCAAGCTTCACTTTCCCAGAAACTAAACGAAATAATCAAAGCTTCTCGTTGCTGCATTGCCAATGCTTCAAATTATTTCGTCTTCTAACTTTGAAGTAGACAAAATGTGTCTTGCCGAAGTCCTAGTTTTCGGTGATGGTATGTCTCTTGGAAATGACAAAAGATCGGAAACGCATTCAAGATTACGAAATTCCCAGTCGTACGAGGTTTTTGCTGCTGCACATCCTTGCGTACACTGAATGTCCATTGATCAACACTCTTTCAAACTCGTGCAACAGCGAAGCACATCCATATTATTTTGAAAACGCACGGGATAATTGTTTGAAATTCCAAAACATATACATGAAAGCAGTCATTCATGGTCAAATAAACAGCGGGACACTGGAATAAAAAACAAGAAGACATGCATTTACTGTAATTGTAACCATTATATGTTTTGACATAGAAACGCGCTTGAAAGGTAGAATATTCCACAATTTCGCTTGTATAAATCACTTTTTGTCACTGGAAATGATCTGACCAGCCGAGTACCACGACTAGTTTCTCGCGGTTCCAACTTTAACAAACTAAGATTTCCTTGTCATAGAGCCAGACATTGAAAAATGTAGCAACATTTCCTACTATCACATAGTTTCTCCTTCCCCAATCCCACCACACATTGCATCACCATTCCTTGAGCTTTTCTTGTGAATGAGCGTTGAGCATTGCATTTCAAGCGTCAACATTGACCGCAGACGCATTATCAGGATGTCAAAGTGGTACACTCCACTTTTTCTCTCTTTTATGCCGATTGAAGTTTAGCACTGGTGGTGGTCACAGTTCGGGAACGGAAGGTTTGGTTGTTACTTCGATTTAGTCTAGTAAGTATTAGGCTTTTCAGAGTTACCGTCTTTCGTAAACTTCTTCTGTCTTGTTTTATTTCTAAATATTTGGGAATATATTTTGGTTTCATTCTAACCATTGGCTGCACTGTCTCTTCGCACAAGAGTGATAGCAGTCGACTACGTTTCTCACTTAACTGATTAAAAATCTTAGTACTCCCTACTCATGCGTTCTGCAGGCATGGGCGGACCCAGTTAGTAACGTTGGGGGGGGGGGCGATTTCAGTAATATTTAGTAATCAAGTCTCGTAACGGCTTCGCCACCGCAAGACAGATGAACTGAACTTCATAACACTGCTGTGACAAAACATTAAACGACACAATGGCCTGTTGCAAACAATGAATTAATTCGAATGTCACGAAAGACTTGTTGGGAATTGTTTTTGATATGTTGTTTTCCGAATTGTACAAGGTCATGGTGAATGGAGTTACATTCGTAGGTTTTAGGGGGTCGATCGCCCCAACTGCTCCCCTGGAACTGCCCCTGATTGCAGGCATTAGTTATTTTTGCCGAAGCTCAAAAGCTTTGAGAGTAAATATGGTAACTGTTTTTCAACAACACTGCAGCGTGCATTTTGCGATACGAAGAATTCATTTCAGTGAACCGTAGGGTATGGGGCGCCATTTGTAAAAATATTATATCTGACAGACAAATATTATATCTGACAGATTTATCTCTGGCAGAGATAGCTATCTCTGCATGCAGAGATAGCGCTGAAGCGTGTCGAAGGAAAGCATGGTATCCTGTCTGAAGAAAAACTTGGTGTTCTGTTTCAGTAATCTAGACAAAATCTAGGTTGCTGCAAGGCATGAATTTCCTAGCGTCATATAAAGCCAGGTGGTTTCAGGTCTAAATTATACTGTTTTGATTATAATATTCGTTTGTGTAGACGAAAGACTACAAAAAACTTGGGATGGTTGTCTCAGTGTTAGTGACATTTTTGCTGAAATTTTGAAAAGAGGTTCTCACAGAAAGAGCGCGCTGAAAGCGATTCGCCAGAGATGCAGAGATTTCCATGCGCTTTTTCTATGACAGCGTTTTTCTCTTTACAATACAGTGCTCGTCTGCAAGCGAGCACTTCGCTTTGAGCGCACTCTGTCTGTGAGAGCATTCTCTTTTTGCACCTGAAGGCACTCAGAGGTGGTGAGCTGCGCCTGGTGAGAACAGTTCCAATGGTCGGACTTAACAATTGACGAGAACCTCTTTTCAAAATTTCAGCAAAAAATGCCACTAGCAATGAGACAACCTTCCCAAGTTTTTTGTAGTCTTTCGTCTACACAAACAAATGTTATAATCAACACAGTATAATTTAGACCTGAAACCACCCGGCTTTATATGACGCCAGGGAATTCATGCCTTGCAGCAACCTAGATTTTGTCTAGATTACTGAAACAGAACACCAAGTTTTTCTTCAGATAGGATACCATGCTTTCCTTCGACACGCTTCACCGCTATCTCTGCATGCAGAGATAGCTATCTCTGCCAGAGATAACATCTCTGCATGCAGAGATAGCTATCTCTGCCAGAGATAACATCTCTGCATGCAGAGATAGCTATCCCTGGCAGAGATAGCTATATATGCGCAGAGATAGCACTTTTTGTGCTAAATCTGTCAGATATAATATTTTTAGAAACGGCGCCCCATAGTAGTGCGCGAAAGCAACGCTCTCCGATGATACATGATTGTTACTTAAAACAGTTTTGCTCTGTTTGTCCTCTCTAATCCAGCACGGCCGTTGTGTTTACGCAGCAAAGAGCTTTTCTGTCATTCCAAGTTCCAACGCAGCATTGCAGCAAGCATAGGTAGTAGGGAGTTAGATGTTGTTTCATGATAAGTGACTCGAGCACTAAGTCTGACTTGTTGACGGTCAAGCCACGCAATTCAGTAGTGGGATATGACTTACTGTGAGGTCACAGCTTGACAGTCATATTGTTTGCAAGTGGGAAAGTTCGTGCATTTAGCTAGTAGCTGCATATACCTGAAAATTGGCTTAGTTGGTTTAATTAGCAGAAATTAACTCACTTTATCTACCACTAAATCATTTTGAAAGCAGAAGTTATGACAGTGATTATTTTTAAAACAACAACAATGCGTTTGCGAAAGTATTTAACAATAAAAACAACTTTCCTTGAATAGATGAATCTAAACATATCGTGGAAAGTAGTCTAGTATTCGTTTTTGTGAAAAGTAAAATTCGTTTAGGACGTTGTTGAAAATGCTGCTTGATTTGTCATACCTTTTAATACTGTTTCCAGAACGTTACTGGTGCACTGCTATTTATGGGGGGAGGTAAGGATTTGGTTACTATAAATGGGGGAGGATAGTACCTGCGATACAAGACCTCTAAATATTTGTGTAGTTGTTCGCCTACAGTGTGTCACGCACCTTTTAATTAGAAAGTTAATTTTTATTAACAGCAACTTGCATTTCGGTCAGACATTTTCATGACAACCCTTCGCAGTTGTACTTTCATTTACTTGCAATCACACTGCCTTATGTGTGTGCAGATCGCACACATCTTTTTCGTGATTACTTTATCAACTTTTTGGCAATTTTGCATACTATTTGAATATGACAGGGGATAGTGTTGTATAGTGTTGTAATAGTGTGTGTAATAACCCAACTTAATACTGTATCAAACAATATGCAACTTGCTGCGGAATACTGATCTATTGATATTGGATTTAAAGAAACCAAGCATGGTGAATCAGGCTACATGGGGAAAATCAAGTTCAAAAGAAGAAAAAAAATTCAATCAACTCTGGCAAGGTATCCAACAATTGAGAGAAACAATGCTCATTCAGAATGAAAAACTGGACAAGCTAACTAATATCACACAAAATCTTGAGAACAAGCTAAACGGAATCCAAAAAAGATGGTTGAATATGAAAATAAGTTGAATCAGCTTGAAGAAAAAAAAGAACAACTACGCGATGAGACGTTCAGAAAACAAATCTGATTGTCTTCCAACTTGACAGACAAGAAAAATACATAAGAAGAGAAAATATTCTTATTTATGGAGTAGAAGAAAATAAAGAAGACAACGATGATGGAGAAAAGGTCTTGTTCAAAATAGCAGATGAGCTCGAAATCGATCTCGAAGATAATGAAATACAGAAAGTACATCGACCAGGACGAAGAAACAATGAGAATCCACGCCCAATCATTGCAAGATTTGTGTCATACAAAAAAAGAAACGAGTTTTTTACTAACAAACGGGAACTCAAAAATATCGAAGGAAGACAGCACGTCTTCACTTGTGAAGATCTCACACCTCTACGGTACAAGCTGCTGAAGTACATGCAAAAGTCCTGTTCTGATACGTTTACCTCTTGCTACACTCGAAATGGCAATATGAAAGCTGAGCTCAAGACATCTGCAAAATGGGTCACCGTCACTTCACCTGATGATCTCTTCAAACACGGAATTGATGTTGATTATAAAAAGATGGGCTGTGGCGAAATACTACAACTAACTCTACCGCAAAGATAGTACCTTCCGTGAATTCTGAAACAAAACGTCCAATGCAAGCGACTATTTATACTTGAATAACAAACTGCTTGAAGCAAAATGCATACGTAAGCGTGTTAATTTAATATGTTGGAATGCTTTTTCTGTTCTGAATATATGGCTGCTGGCGCAGCAGTGCAAATTGAGCTTCCCACCTAAACCTAGATGAATGAACTGTAAACATTGCAATGCTCAATTGCTTCCTGATTGTGAATGCTTAACAAGTAACAAACGCGATGACAGCGATCTGCAATTTGCTTTACCAAAAGCACGTTCGAACTCAGGTGCTAAAATGATAAAACATAATGCAATAGAAATCTGGTCAAGAATTCCTTTAGAAATAAAAAATAAAACGTGTTTGTCACTTTCGTTGGAGGAGTATAAGAAATATGTATAACTCGGATAATAGAAATATACTCTGTGTTCTTATTGATTAGTGTACACAAACCAAGTGGTTTGATTTAATTACGTAACGTTGTCAAATAATGAAGTATGTCCGTTTTAAATATCACATCGTTTGGTTGTTCACAAAAATTGGTTGCATCAAACAAGTGTATGAAGTAGTGGGATGCTGTAGCCTGTAGACACAGAGTGGCGAATTTCCGTTCTCAGCATGCATTGACAGCAAGTTCTTTTCCGCAAAGCATGTTTGCTCGACTGGTTCTCAACCTGCTTAAATCTCGTGACACCACTGCAGTGCTGCAGCGATCTACAGCTTTTGACGCATTTCCTCTCTAGCATACACGAATATTTTTGAATGTGTGGAAACAGTAAATGTTTCATTTGATAACTCTGAACCATTTTCTTCTCGTGACTTGGCTTTGCCTGCAATACATTTTACTTCAATGTACTGTATAACCGCATTACCCATATCACACTTTATACCCAGAGAAAAAGACTTTTACTCACTATTATGCACTGTTCCCTTTACAAAATAAGCGGTTTCGCCCTTGGGAGGTCTGCAGGCTAGATGACCCTTGGTCCTTCGCAGCCTCCCACTCCCTCATGCATTTTATAAATCGATGTACTTGGAAGTCATCGCAGTACTACATTATAATAAGCGTGATGACGTCATTCATGCATATGTCTCAAAAACTTTTGTTCCATCAAAGTAAATGTATTTGCGCCATCATGCGTGTACTCTCTACCACCGCCATGTATGTATCCTCGTCTTCCTTCATATATTTGCGTTTTCCATGTTACTGCGATGCATGTTTGAATCCAAGCGCCATGCATGTGGGATTGAAAACGTTACTCAATACAATACAACACTCGAAGTAAAAATGGCAGTGCCACTGCAATGTGTTAACAACATCACGTAGCAACGACGAAAACCCTGTTGGGAAACCTAAGCGCAGTTGCTGCGCAGTACAAAGCCAACCTGGAAATGTATAGTTATTAGTTAACACTAGCGTGCGGAGGAGGGAGGCCACTGTGTCATGGCCACCCCCCTCAGATCCTAAAAATAAAAAAATATAAAAACACTATTGTCAAAAACGTGCTTCCAGAATGCACAAAAATGCGTATTTTTATTCACCCGAACAATAAGCAGAAACCAGACATCACAAACCAAAGCACCGGAAAAGTAACATGTCAATATGGCCAGCCAGTCTCAATGTGAAAAATGCTTCGAGACTTATGTCGTGATTTTCACCTACATTTTCAGCCAGGTGCACTGATTAGTGCCACGCTGTTTTAACGTTGCTGCTAAGCTTTACTGAAAAAAAAAAACGTTTCAGTCGTGGCGTTTTAGTTAACTTTGTCAGATTATTGCGCTTTTTCTCCTTAGAAATATTTTTCCATGTTTAGCTCCTAATGGCATTACAGATTTCGGCATAGGCACCCGCACAAACGTAATGGCCCCTATGGACGACTTTCTGGCGACGGTTATGACTTGAGCCCAACCCCAGGTAAGACACACTTTGTCTACTTCAAAGTTAGAAGACGTAAAATTTGAAGCATTGGCAATGCAGCAACGAGAAGCCTTGATGATTTCGTTTCATTTCTGGGAAAGTGAAACTTGCCAAGTTAAGTTTCATTTACAGCATCTGGCTCACTGCATCAGCAGCAGTAGCGGTTGACAATGAAAACAAGTGGTCCATGTGCGATGTTACCACATGCACGGGTGACAAACGAGACTAAGAGCAGATTTTGTGCGCAACATGTAGAAGATGGTTCCACAAAAACTGCCTCCCAGGCTGGCGCGCAACCACGGGGGGGCATTTGGGGAATTCCCCCCCCGAAATTTTCAAAACACTGCATAGCAATTTTGACATTTGCAGAAACGTTTAAGGAATAAGATGAAATTTTATATTCCAATCATTTTTAAGAAGTCTTACTGGAATTTTTCTTTGTCCTACTGGTAAATTATCTCCTTACAAGATTTTCTTGAGACAGGTTATCTGATCAAAAATTTCGTAAATTATTGGTATTTAACCACAAATATGCTGGAAGTGTCAAAACTTGGGATATAGTTTAAAATGTTCATATTTCACAGTCATTTTTTGTCTATTTGTTCGTGTACTATTTTTTCTTAGACAGGACTCAACTTGCCCTCATGAAACTTTATAACATTAGGGCAGTGTTTTTCAACCGGGGTTCCGCGGAACCTTGGGGTTCCGCGAGTGGCTGCCAGGGGTTCCCCCGAAATAGACCGAAATTGCCTGGGACGAAATTCGCGACCACAGTTCTGTGCGGTTGTAGCAATATAGACACTTGGACCATT
>Ga0210059_1013349_pt1 | contig 12300 bp, 6 predicted proteins | sample Ectturendosymbi2_FD_188042 | JGI IMG/M metagenome (GOLD analysis project Ga0210059, IMG submission 188042) | Ecteinascidia turbinata endosymbiont from Florida, USA - Sample 2 (SPAdes) (version 2) | ecosystem: Host-associated > Tunicates > Ascidians > Unclassified | place: Key West, Florida...
ATCTGATTTTTCAACGTCATCAACCCAAACCCATGTTTGCTGAAGCAAGCCTCTGGGCAAGATCTGACGTGTTATGTATGGATGAATTGCCTTTTTTCTACCCCTAAGCAAACCTGTGTAGGTTAGCCCATTCATCAAAGAACTGCTTTTCTGCAAATCATAAAAAAGCGCTTACCGCATCATTTGAACATCAGGTGTGCTGATAAGGAAGGGAACAAAAGATTGGGAAAGTTGAGTTCTGATTCGTCAATTTCCTCTTTGCGCAATTGAGAATATTTACCGAATAAGTGCTGATGTCATTGTATAAATGGCAAACATAAGAAAAGTTTCCCTTCTATATCTTGATGTTATATAACTTTAAAAAGGCAGCCCGCCAACATAGCAAGTCTAGCAAACACCGTCTGGTGCAAACAAATCCAGCAGGTTCAAACCAATGGGATTGGGCGCGATTGGCTTCACCATATCTTCAGTTGCTATTATGATCCAGATGTTGTTTACTTAAGTTTATTTGATCGGTTGGAGACAGCGCGAAACTTGCGGGTTTAAGAATAATCAATCGCAATCGTTGCCGAGTTACTGAGTGCAAAATATCAAAATTTCGTGCAATTTATAATATTCCCATACGATGCACCAAGTGCGGCAAAATTACAACTGTTAATATCTCAGTTGAGCGAACTAGAACTTGCTTGGTTTTGTTACTAACTTGAATAGCTTTTGCCTTTCTTCTCACTTGGTAATACACGCGCCATTTGTATCAAGCAAGTTGGAGCCTGCAAGTCGTGCAATCAGTGGGGTAACTGGGGTTTCCCACGCCCGGGGACAAATGTCTTTGGGCGCCCCCGCCTAGCCCGTTCATGAAAGCATAGATGCGAAGAGTGAGTTAGGAGCAAAGGGGCGTCGAAAGCTGACTCGGACCCCGCATGTAGTTGTTTCTATACCTGGATGAAATATGACTGACGTCAGGCCTTTGAAACTTGGAAATGATAACTCTCGTAGCAATAAGAATATAATCCTTTCAATTGAAGCTATTCCCACTTTAAAGCTTCAGTCGCGATTCTACATTCAAACTCTTGTATTGCGACATTCCAAAGTGTGGTAATGCATTCGAATTGTAGCAACTAATTAAAGAAAATGCAAGAAATAGGCAAAACTGTCTCTGATCACTTGCAAAAATCTGCACGAAGTTTAATGACGGAATTTTTAAGGCACAAAGTCTTCTGATAGCACAGCATAAAAGTGGCCCAGTTGCATCTTGTTTTCTTAAGCACGGTTTGTCTGAGCCTTTTTGAGACCCCGAATCCAGTGTTACCCCTTATTCTCTTCTTTCGTCAGGTCTGGAACAATCATCGCGGGTGCAAGCTATAGGGCAAGGCTGCCCAACCCGCGGGCCGCATGTAGCCCCTGAGGTTGTTTTAAGTGGCCCGCGATGTGATAAATTCTCAAGCAGTCTTTTCAAATTTTATGCATTTTGTATAGGCTCAAGAATATATGCCATCAAAACATACCAAAATCATACCTGTTGTTTCTGTTATGGGCCTACCACCCAAAAACTTGTATAACAAACTCTGCGTAGATATGTCAAAATTTTAGATTTGGTTTACGTCCATACAAGCTGGTAATAAGATGAAAGGTCTAGTTCCAAGATTTCAATTAAGTCTACTTTTCGTAATATCACTCCTCCGATGCCTGCCTGCATAGCATGCCCGGGGCAGCCGCCCCTTTTCCCCCCTCTGCACGCACCTCGTAACAACATACCGCAAGTTTCATTGCTGCTCTAAACAGTGCCGTAGCAGTGCAACTCTGGTCCCCCCCAAAGTGCTTACCGGGGCCCCCTAATGGTGACTTATACAAAAGAACTTTAGACGTTATGCTGTATCTCGAGGCCGAATGGCCTTCAAAACAAAATATCCCTAATTGCAGACATGATTTTGGTAGAACCAGGCCCGTAGCCAGGTTTTAAAATTTGGGGAAAATATATTTCTAGGGGGAAATATTTTTGTTTTTATCATATATTATGTTTGAAACAAATTTCTGAAAGCAGTAACACAGCCGTGAGTCAAACCATATGCGTGCGCTGATTGCTGGAGACAGAAGATTCACCTAAAAACGTAACTGAGGCTCGAACTACTTTTGCAAACCTTGATCTTGATGAGATTTCGCAACTGGATAGCAGCCAATAGCATTCGACATTTTGCAAATAGTAATTATTAGCATCCATTGACAGTTGACATTGTGTAGTTATTATGTAACATGTAGAACCTCAATTTGGGAGCAGATGATCCCCCTTCGTACACAACACAACTTCGTACAATGTGTTATATGAAACGAAGACCCAAATCATTGGGTTTTGCTTATGTTTATACTGCCGTTAGTCTTCTAAAATATATAAATAAAAAAACAGAGCTGAAAGCTGTTTGCAGTGGTTCATATCCAACTTTCCGAGACAAACAGAAACTTTTCGATTTAGGGCGCTTTGGATTTTAAAGCCAGAATCAAGTTGCTTTTATCTGTAAATTTTTAATTCCCACACAGCCCAGTTTTTCTGTCTCATTCTGCCTATTTAGCAGCGTAATGCAGAAAATCAGCTGGATGATATTTTCTGAAACTGTGGATTGTAATTTTCATTGAAGACAAATATCTAATTATCCCACAAAAACGAATTTACTTCCATAATCTGAATGCAAGTTTCAAAAGAAGTTACAAAGTAAATTAAAGCCATATCTCTGTAAATTAATGCCTATCCAAAATTTTCTGCAGAATATTCATGCATTCCTTACAAATAGGGATCTGGCTAAAATCAGTTTAAATGTATCATGAGCTGCTGATTAAACGACAGGTAGCCTGTTATTTCTCACATCGAACATCCTTCGTCGTAGAACGAAATTTCTTTTTTGGCAAAACGTTCGCGATCTAGTTTGATTAAGTGGCTTCTCATCAAATTCATCACCAAGCCTTTTTCTTCCCTGCGTTTTGGTCTTTTACATGAGCATTTTGGGTTTACACAGCGAACTCTAACGTCAGTGTCAAATATCACGTGAGGCCGTGACGACTTTTTCTGCACACAGAAGGTGCGTTTGCTCAGAGACAAGTTGAGGTGGACAATGAACAAAGCCACAATGTACCAAAGATCAGAAAAGCTTTTCAAAATTTTGCTTTTGTTGTTTTCGGTGCATTTCAAGATACTACAATCGAAAAACATTCAAAATCTAAAAGCTAAGTCAGTTAGTAACTTATTTCTCATGTGTACTGCCGTGATTAGTAGTTTTAGTACTATCGTCTGTTGGCAAACATCAGTTCAAAACAAACCAATAGAAACATGAATTGATTTTTGGTGTGTTTTGTCTTGTTTCGTTCACAAATGACGTCATGTTTTTTGCTTAAAAATCAACACTCTTCCTCCTTGTCACAAATATTTATGCTCCTCTACGAAAATAACGTCACATTAATGCTCCCTTCTGTACGTTACACAAATCAGTCCAGGCCCCAGAGAGGGGGTTGGTGGGATTGACCCCCCAAACAAGTCTCCCAGACACCCCAAATTGAAACATGAAACACTATAAATTAGTGGAGTTTTTGTAAATTTTTACAATGCCAAGCCCCCATAGAAACGCAAAGCCCCTCAATCGAAAACTTTCTGGCGACCATTTTGACATAAAGATGGGTTATCTGTCTCTGTCGAAAGCGAACTTTTAATTGATTGTGACGAAGGTTTTCTTTTTGAACCATTTGATCATAGTATTTTACTTTTCAACTGGAGAACTCCTCTTCGTACCAAAAGTACAGTAGAGCCGCAATTATCTTCATCAGCTGGCAAAAAATATACCCCTCACAGAAATGATAACCTAAATTTGCTGAGCCACACATGGCCAAAATGTGTTTCTCTGACGCAAACGCGGGCGCATTTGTGGTGTATATTCAATTCTACCAGGTCTACATCACCACAAGACAACGTAAGAAACTTATCCGCTACAAACGTATGGTGTAAGTACTGTAATACTTTGTTTTAGTTAAATTTTATAATGGATACCACGGCCAAAGCAAACGATACAAATGACATATTGCAAACGTTTCGACAACATCGAAACGTTTGCAATATGTAATTTGTATCGTTTGCTTTGGCCGTAATATTCCTTATAAGGCTATTCACCACTTCCGTTTTTTGTGTACCATAGTTAAATTTTGGTCATAACTTTTTTCGGTAGAAATAAACTTGTTAATTTTTTGCTGAAATGTGTCTTTTCGGGTTGTAAAATAATGGCAGCCCTAACCTCTGACTACAGGTGGAGTAACTGCAAGAACATTCACCTTCAGGAGGAAAAAATCAATATAAAAGTGAAATGATAACCTACTCCAACAAAAACGATAAATGCGATAGATACCTTATCAGCGTTTTGAACGGTCTACCTAAACATCTGATTCATCAGTTGGACAAGGAGCACGTAATCTCATCCCACACACAATACTGATTGATCTTAGCCAGTTTTGTCAGAGCAACAGAAAAGTTGATGTTGAATTGCTAATCTCGAACACAAAGTTTGTCCTTTGCTTTTTCCCTTTTAATCGATATCGAACGTCCGATACTGGCCAACGCAAAAAAAACTCGCGAAGCAAACATGAACAGCACACAAATTTTATGCTACAAATGGCTTGGTACATGAAAACAAATTAATTAATAAAATTTCGTAACGCTAAATCTTGTTTCAGTTTGCTTTACTTACATGAGATGAAAGGGTTTATGGCCAAATGGTGGGTGATAACAACGCCGTAGGCTTGTGAGACTGCATGTATTATGTTTGCTTAACATATCTGCCACACAAGAACTACTTCATTGAAGGTCTAATATTTGCAACCAAAACAAGTTTGTTAAAAGACTGAATGGCTAGGATTTAGCACATTGTAGTACTGACATTCATCACAGAAACGTATCATTCTTGAAGTTTACTAAGTGGAACTTGAAATTTATTGGGATTCATTTTGATACTTGTATGCAAAATCAGTAGAAAATCTGATTTTTAGGAACGAGGTTTTGAATTCACTTATTACCAATCTCATCGCAACCTTTCTAATTGAGTGTTTTCGTTATGAAGTCACTGTGCATTTGTGCTCCATATTGTGCAGTATGGTTATTATACAAAAAGTGAGTTTGTTGGTTGAACAATTAGTCGAAATATGGAAATAAAGAGTGGAATCCAATATAGAACTCATGTTTCAATAACAGCATCTTTTTCAGGATATTTTGCTTTAAATTGACATCCATACATGGTAAGGCTGTTGTAGAAACGCATTGCGTTGCTAGGCTCTAAGCAGCTCACAGTAGAAATTCCGCCTATACGGAAAATTGCGTCATGGTGTCACATTACCATGACTAAGCGGTCTGCTGTTGTCAAACTTTGTTTGCTTGTCACAGCGTGACCGCCGCACCAATGTTAATAAAACGTAGTGATTTGGAATCAGATGGGAACGGTTCTATCGGTTCGAACAAAAAATGAAACAAATTCATGTCACATGATCTAGATTTACTTATTTATTTAGTCACAGATTTACTTAGCTAGATGCGTTTCCCCAAGACGAGACGAAGTGATCAGACATAGTGCGACTGGATTCGTGGGAATCATTTTTTGGGAGTGCCTGCTATATTTAAGATCCAGATAGTCATATTCTTGCCATTCAGCGTTTTCCACGTTTTCTCCATTTGCGATTATCACCATAATCTCGCTAACGTCGACGGGCAGCCCCTTTTACCGGCCCCACTAATTTTGTTTGCACTGTTTGTTGCTAGTGCGTAGACGTATGGTTTTCGCAGCATCAACAGTGAAGCAAAATGCAGATGAAATATGTCTCATTCTATCACGCAAAACTGTCTGGACCGAAGGAAAATAGAGGCCATACGTGAGAGAACAAAATGTTGTAGCTGAGCTGTGAAGGATATTGTCTTCTTTCAAACTTGAAGTCACAATTAGGAAGAAAAACTAGCTCTTAGTGCGGTTTATCAATTGTGCGGAGGTTATGCGAGTTGACATAAACGAGGCGCTGAAAACGAATGTTTTGTCCAAGGAACATGACTCATGGCCCACTTTGATTTGAGGCCTTTGGGAACCCAAAACGACAATATATCGACTTGGACTATTTCAGCCATAACTTGCCAGCTGAGAGAGCTAGAGAGATATTCAAACCCTCTAAAGATGCGGAAAGACCTCTGCTGTAGTTTCGATTAAGAAAATTAGGCAAGTTTTGGATTTACATTTTTGTTGGATTACGTCATAATAGGTGAAAGTTTAGGTCTCTTATGCCCACGTTATCTGGCCCTGAGCCTCAACCGCAAGAGGGACCTTTGTGCTTGTATTTTTGAAAACAACTAGGCGGAAATCACCATCTTTAGAGACTTGATTAGGTTTCTAGCGTTTGTGGTTAGCAAGCTATGAACTAAAAACACAAAATAAACAATTATTCTCCTAAAAGATTAATTGAATATTTAATTGTTTATTTTGTGTTTTTTTTCATACCTTGCAAACCACAAATGCTGGAAAGCCAATCAAGAACTCCGAAGATGAGGGGCTTTCGCCTAGTTTTTCTTTGAAAAACAAGCACGAAGCTCACTCTTGCGGGTGGAAGCTCAGGTTCAGATGAGGTGAACCAAAAAGTCCTCAACCTCCCCCCATTATGACGTAACTCTCACAAAAACTCAAGTCCATAACTTCCCAACAATTTGTAATCGGAACTAGAAGATCTTCCGAAACCGTAGAGAGTTTAAACAGCTCTCTAGCGCCTGGCGAGTTATTGACTGGACAACTTCAAAGTGTATTGTTGCGGCGCAAAAAGTCAAAACCCGGAACACGTTCAACGCGACAGTCACGGCACCAACTAACTCCGCAAATAAGATGCGTGCAACAAAGGTTCATGGTGAGCCGCCTCAAGCTAGAAACCCTGCACTTATTGCGAAGCGAGCGCGGCGCATTCCTTCACACAAAGCATCTTAAGTGCTTGCGGCCATGAAAGCCCTTTAAGTCCCGCAAAGCCAAAAGGCTGGCACGGACTCGGCCATAAATCGCCAGGCGATATAATTAGACAGCTTTTCAATCCCTGTAAAAATTCCGGAAGTCTTGTAATATCGATTTTTAAAAAATTGGAAAGTTTCGGATTCGAAATTTTTGGGGAGTGTCGACACAACTGGGGCAGGTCAAAGCTTTTTTGGATGACCTCATCGGGGTCTGAGAAAAACCTCAAGCGGAAATTTCTTTATTCTTCAAAAAAACACGAGAAAATCAGCATCTTCAGAGCCCTTGTTTGGCCATATAGCGTTTGTGGTTGGCAAGTTGTGGCCTAAAACAACAAATTAATTAATTAATCTCCTAGGGTTATATTTAATCAATTATCAATTTGAACTTAACTTGCCAACCACAAACGTTAGGTGTCCAACCAAGGGCTCTGCAGTTGCGGATTTTCGCCTAATATTTTTAAAAGAGAAAACATATAAGTGTAAAGATAATTTCTGTAGACAATATATCAAAAGGGTGATTTGAACTAATCAACAAAATTGTCTTTAAGATATTTTCAGTATGTTTATTTCTATTATATCGTCTTAAGAACCGTAATCATATAAATATTTGTGTTCCTGTAGTATCGGGTGAGTGAAATCTGGTGCGATCTCATGAAAATAAGAATAGTGCCAAAAAAGATTTTCACAAGGATTCTACTTCAAATTGCTTTTCACTGGTTTCCTGTTTACCCACCTGTTGTTGTTTGGAATGTGAAACCTTCTTCACGGTTGGAAAAAAGGTTGTTTTTGCCTTTTCAAACCATCTGCTGTGGAGACGGCTGTCAAACCACTGCACTGGCCATTTTCTGAAATGATCGCTGACCTACGGGCACAGCACCCAATCTATCGATTGTATCCTATATTTCAACAAAAACAATACATGCTCTGGTGACATGAAACATTTTGTCTCTCACAGCTTGCGCTAATTTTAAACTTGACGTTTGATCGAGCACATGAAGGAAGAGGTCGTTCGAGTCAAAGGACACGCTTGTTTACATCCTTTGATTGCAAAAACGGTGAGATTTTAATTCACTTTGAAATTTCCATGTGATTCAACTAACTCTTTGAAGATGTTAAGTTTGCCATTTTCGTTTCGACAAAATGCAGCGCATAGTTCACCACCAAGGGAATGTGCGCCTGTATTTGTCTTCACGAATGCAGGGAACCCGTACTGTGTTTACATGTTCAACTGCATGCACGTTCTTGCTTGCTTTCAAATATATTTTAAATCTCTCCATTGTTCAAGAACCGTAGCACGTTTTGTAACCGCGACAAAGCAATGCAGCGCGTGTTACGTAGTAATAAGATAAATCGTAAGCATTCACGTATAAACGAATTTTTGTTTTCGAAGTTAGAAACAGTAATGTTTCAAGAGATGATCTGGACGTTAATTTTGAGTGAATATGTTAGAAAATGTACCATTATCCCCTTAAAAGTTACTTTTTGAAAGATCTTAGCTTTGTCTTGACACAATTTATCACAGGTAGGTGGTCAAAAATTAGCTTTACCTTGTAGCTTACTCTTAAGGTCATTTCAAGTGGAAGTAATGTCGCAAAGAAAAAATAAATTGTCATTCCATGACGAATCCCCTCGTTCAGGAAACGCCCTCCGCTTTGTCTGCAAAAATCTTGCTAACTTATCATTTAAAGCAATAAATCTTTGGGTTGCCTTTGCTCGTCTTAACCACCTCCCTGTAGTGTGATACACTTAACTCAATATATTCTCCGTCAGCCTCATCGAAAAACGACACAAACATGCCATGCTTCAGACGCCTACTTTAAATGTAGTTCACGACCGAAACGACGACAGAAGTTACATGATCAAATTCCAAAACCTTAGCACATCAAACTTACTGGGGTATGGTGTAGTGGCAAGTGACTAACACAACTGAGCAGTCAACTAACTACCCACCTCAATTTTATTAGTGATAAGCGATGGTTTCGAAAATTGAATCAAGATGCGTTGGCTGGATCGAATGACGGGCTTTCAGGCATATCATTATGTGCAAAAAACACCGTTCAATTGCAAAATTGCAAGCAGGTAATCGCTGCTCTGGCTGCTCGGTGCAAATGACTGACTGTAAGCGTTTTGTCAACACAGGCCGGAATAACCGTCCACAATACGTGGGCACGTAGACTTCTATTATAACATGTTGATCACAAAGTGTTAAACTGCCAAAATGTTTCATAACAGTGAACTCGTGGAGCACACTGCTTTTTCGCTGAAATGTTGCTTTATCTATTTTTCAGGAAAAAGTTGCTTGATCAGGCGTTTGCTTTGAAGTACGTGTTGTTTCCAAGGTCAGGTTGGCAGTTGTGTGTAATTTTCGGTAGTAAAACCCTGTGTACTAAACATAAGGGCTTAAAAATAGCAAGGGATGAGATACCATATGCTGTTGTCTTACCTGTTTTGCTTTTCGCTTTGCGTTGGACTAGTAAAAATGCATAGCCTAGTGATGTGCCACAAGTGACTTGACTGAAACGTAAAGTTCCTGCAGACAGCAGTGATAACTGCAGATAGGGAAAAATCAGAAACATTTGATGAGAATTTGTTGCAAAGTCATAGTCGTAGGGGAACAAAAGTGTTTTGAGGTGCAAAACATTTTTTCCCGACAAATCAATTTCTTGATGTTACATCAGGTGAGCAAAAAACAAAAAAGTTCATATTGGTACACAGCATGTATGCATAATAAATAAATAACATACATTATACAAACTGAAAAATGGAAAGCTAGTGGACAAAAACAAGCTTTTATGGCAGAAAAACAGCATACACATTAACAACATTCACAATCAGATGCAACACGAAAGTATTAGTGTGTAGATTGCGTAATGCATAAGTGTTGGAAGCATTACATCATGTCATCTAGACTCGACTCCTAATTATTATCACCATAATCATAGGCTGATTTAGGGGGGCTAAGGGGGCTGAAGGCCCCCTAAATTTTCTCAGATACGTTTTTTGATCCATGGTTTCCGACACAGAAACGTCCATTGGGGTAATTTTTTTGGACAACCTTTAAATAAATTATTTCTTGCACAGGGATAAGGACGAAAATATGAAATGCATAGCTTAATTTGCTCAATTTGGGCAATCCGAATATGTTTATTTCACAATAAATGAAAGTTCTAATAAACACGTTTTTGTATGAAGAATGTGGCCTCAATGTTATATAATTAGTAAGTGTTTACACGAAGTATTTTCATTACATACGCGTTAGATAAACCGCACGTGCGTAGGCGTAGCAAAGTGGGGGCAGGGGGCCATGGCCCTTCCAAATTTTTAGAATATCTAGTCAGTTTGTGCTTTAAGAGGCAGCATCTCAAACAAAATACTGTTGTTCGCCTAAAATCACACATTTTGACCCACCCAAAAATTTTGGGCATGCCATGCCACTGCGCACGTAAGTATTTAAATTCTTGTTTCATTTGGGTAATATTGGGCTTCTTGTGGACAAAAGATGAATAAGCAGGAGACTCAGAACGGTCGCTAGAAAGTTTTCGATAGGGTTTGCCTTTGTGCGGACGGGCTTGACATTCTAAAGATTGACTAAAACTCTACTTATTTACAGTGTTTTATGTTTCAATTTGGGGGCTTGGAGCTTTGTTTAGGGGCTAAGTCTACCAAGCCCCCCTTATGGTGACGGGACAGGGCAGATTGGACAAAAGTTGAATAGGCTGCAGATTATACTATTTTTTCCTGCAAGCTTGTATGAATGAGTTCAGCTCATGGTATTACTGTAGTTAAGCGAAGGCATCAAACTTACTCTACAACGAACTTACATTGCAGTTAACTACAGGCTAGATTAGAGCGTTCAGTGACAGCGTAAATTCCAAAATAGCAAACCTAACCGTAAAACGTAGCCTACATGTCAGGTAGAAATGATGCACGCTAGATTAGCTGTAGGGTATATTAAGATGACTACAGATTAGTATCAGACCTGCCAGCAGCGGTGTCGTGGGGTGGGACGCGTGGGAACGACGTTCCCACAGCTTTTTGCACAAGTAACGTTACTTGAAATGAAGATTTAGATTTTTCATTTCAATTTCTGCGTGTAGCGCCTGGAGCAGCATAAATGAATAAATGACAATTTATCTCTTGTATAGCACCGTAGCACTAAGTGAAACAGGAAGATCTATTGTGGAAGTTCTTGTAGGCGAATCAATCTTCCTTTATGTTTGGCGTGGGAACGGCGTTCGCGCACCTCTTTTCAGCAATACATTTTCCTGCGTGCCAGCAACAATTTTTGGACAAAAGTTCCGCTCAGCACGAAATCAGGTGCTTTTTATCGACCAGTACTCAGATGTGTCTAATGATTTGTTTTCGACTTGCTGTGCAGTATTTCTAAAATTGCGTTAACGCGATATAGTCGCGTTTCATACAAAAAATCGAATTGATGGGAATTTGGTCATTGACTCACAGCAAACGTCACGTTTCGCGCTGTGGCGTGTTAAAATATTGTCTGATTATTTTCAATGCCCTTGTGATGCAATAAACACTTTTCAGGGTAAAGTGCCAGCATAATTATTGCTTTCGAGTTTTTTGGTATGTTTGTCTCTTCGCGTACCCCAAGCATTTTTTTTGGGGGGGTGCAAAAGTTGTGCTTGTTTTCGAAATAATATACCTTTCTTCGATCTTCAAGGTATTTATATGGTCAAACGACTTCGACAATCAACAGCATTTTGTTTCAAAAATTTTGTGATTGATAGTTTGCCACTGATAGGCGTGTGTTTAATATAAACAAATTTCTCCATTTTGGCTAGACAATCGTGATGTACATCGTGCAGGAGCGTAACGAGGTTAGATGGGGCCTAGAGCATGAAACAAGTTTGCCACCCCATGTTCGAACCTGAGGTCTTTCGGAAGCAAATTTACTGTTTTGCAAAAAAGCGCTCATGACATTGCTGGAACCTTTTGGCCCCCTGCAGTGATTCGGCGTCGAGGAGTCGTGCCCCCTTGCCCCTTCGTTACGTCTCTGGTGTTATGCAATGAAAATCGGAAAATTTCCGAAAATGGACAAATTTTCAAGTCCGCACGTCATGAACATCTGCAATTTTCGAAAACAATAAGGCATGGATCTTGCACAGACTGACAACAAAGGTTACTGGCGGCATTTCAGGTTTCTTCGTGTAGTTTTGTGTCACTTCCACGATGCTTTGTGTTGTTTGACTTAATCTGATGTTGTCTTCCCCTCTGTGCGCTAGCTTTTCTCTCAACACAGTTTGCTTACTCCCACCGCAGCGTTTAAAGCGAACTCGTGGCAG
>Ga0210059_1013350_pt1 | contig 12299 bp, 10 predicted proteins | sample Ectturendosymbi2_FD_188042 | JGI IMG/M metagenome (GOLD analysis project Ga0210059, IMG submission 188042) | Ecteinascidia turbinata endosymbiont from Florida, USA - Sample 2 (SPAdes) (version 2) | ecosystem: Host-associated > Tunicates > Ascidians > Unclassified | place: Key West, Florida...
GAGGCAGCCACCGTCCTGAACGGGGACTAGAAACAGCACTCCTTCTGGCCTATGGAAACATGAGACCATCGGGAGGCAGAGTTTTCGAGTTTATTCTCCAATAGCTGACCAAGGCGGGGCAGACTATTAGAGAGAGAACAAAGTCAATTGGTGTTAGACCAAGTTCTGCTTCAATCTTGTAAACCTGCCCCTATTTATACCCAATTCTTGACCTATCTTGTTAAGTTGGGATTGACGTACATCCATTGTCTAGACAACGGATACAACTCAGAACCTGACTGGTACAAGTTTTCAGTGGGCGTTTCCGGTCTTGTCTGCGTTGTCACATTTGTTTATCAGTCTCGTTTGTCAGTCGACTCAGCAGGTCGCATTCGCTTCTGGCGTTCTTCGCAGTTCCCGGCTTCCGGATTTCCTTAGTTAATTTTACAGTATATTTAGCTTTTCTTTCATTGTGAACCTTGGCTTATTGTTGACATTATTCATGCTTCATTGTTTTCGAATTTCTTTGATTGAAATTACTGTATTTTCAGCCTTTCAGTAGCTGTACATCAGTCTTCCAGTAACTGCACAATCTAGCAGTTGTTCGGTAGTTTTAAACTTTAGTTTCGGTTGTTGTGACTTTAAGTTCTTTTACATGTAGAGAACAATGCAATTGTTCTGCTACACAAATGTTTTGCAAATGTACGTTGTTACAACACAATATATCACTTAAATATGTAACAAAACACGACATATTGAAAGAGCAATGATACTCACATAAAGAAAATAGAGTCTTTGTATAATATTTTATTTATTTGTTTATGAACAGACATGAAGTCCATAGAACAGTATGTACACACACAGTCGGCAGAACGCAGGTCGATAAAAACAGACAAAACAGAATATGCAGCTGGTTGGGATTATTAGATCTATTCCAAAGAATAGCATACAGTAACTTTACCCACAAAGCTGGAGCATTACACCACTTCATTCTTGAGACCCAATGTATTCTAAAAAAGATGGATGTATTCTAACAAGCCACATAATCTTAAACTGCATGAAAAAAAGCCTGCACAAGTGTAAGTTTGACAGTGAAGCACATTGGTTACACTCGCGCTAATAATTACGGGTTTTTCAAACTTGTGGAAGCATTGCTATAGACTCGCTCATACTTCTTTTCACGAAGTACAAATGTACGTGGCTTACTGCTATCAGCATGTCACTGTCTCGCTGCACTACCTACCAAGATGGGTACATTCAACAGTCTTATGCAACAAAACGCCTGCTACCGAAACATGAGGTGAAATTTCGAAGATTTGTTGCAATGTTGTTGTGACGCAGTAAAGACCGACCGTAGAACAATCCGCTCGCGACTTTCGCAACCAGCCTCTGTAGGCAGAGGGGATGAGTGAACTGCAGGTCATCACTGCATGACACTAACTGCGAACCTGACTGTTGTGCAGTGCGAGTTTCATACCAGCAAAAAAACTGTCTGTGCAAGAATCAAATAAATTAATCGGAATTTAAGATGCCAACTTCAGGTTTTGTCATAAATGTTTGGTTCTTATTACCAATTTCCAGGCGAGGGGCAAATGCCCGTTTTGCCTCCCGACTAGGGACGCCCATACCACCATTGACTATTTTATATCAGGTTCCAAAAACAAGGCCAGCTATCTAATGAAACGAAACGTTTGACTTAATCGTTAGCATAAGTTATTTTTAGTATCTTAAGCGATAAAATAATATGCAGTACAAAAATATTTTTGGCGATCATTTTCAATGAATCAAGTGTCAGGTCAACACCTGTTTAGGTCTGGTGGGGGAGATGCACGCCCCCTGTGTCCGCGCCTGATAGGACTGACTTTTTTCCCCAAAATGATTGGGTTCCTGTCCGTAATTAAAACGCACCCTAACACTATTCCTACCTTTTCAGACATGAAAATTCGGTTATGTCAAAAAAATTCGGTCCACGACAAAAAACCTAGGCCACAAGACCTTCACCGCACTGGCACAATGAACTACCAGCATTCCCAGACCTGGCACAAACGTTGAACTTTATACAGCAATAACTGCGCTGCCTGTACACCAGCGCATTTAGCCTTTATTGGTGAAAGGTTAAGCGAAAATTGCACTTCAAACAAGAGTATAATGCGATTAATCAAATTAGCTTATGAGCTATGACATTTTATCTCAACAACAATATTTGCAAGGACGTCTGGCGAGAGGAATGAATGGGAGCACATCGCCAGTTTATTTTTCATCAAGAAAATGCTTGTCGAACATGTATTCGCCCAAACCACTGCCAACACGCTTCAAGTTGGTGATGTAATCTTTCAACTGCTTGATTGCTTCAACTTGCTCGTGAAGGAAATTCGCCTCGATGAAATCCTGGAACTGAACAAAAAATAGGAACGGTAACTTCAAAAGTAAACCGTCGTCAGTTCAAACAAAAATGAAGAAACTTACCTCTGGATCATCACCGCCAACATCATGCAGAGCCAGCAAGCTTTTGTTCACGTTCACCTCGAGAGCAAGAGCACATTGCATTGCTTTCAATGTGTCGAAACTCGATGGATCAAAAGGTCCAGGAGCCTGCAAAATAATTTCCCATTAATCCACCTGCGACGGACGGAAACCACGTACGGCGTCCTTAAAACGGGATGACTGCCCATTTCAATTTTAAACAGAAAAGCGGCATACAAGTGTTTTCTATAAGCAGGGCTGTGGAGCTGGAACTCCAAAACTTCCAGCTCTGGTGCAAGCGTTATGATCAGTGATAATAGAGACCCATTTATTATTTGTACTATAGATGGGCATTGGATGGATAGTGGGAAAGAAGGTTTGAAAAACCTGAGCTACACACGAACAAGGAAAATGTGCGCAATCTGGGTGTAAGTTAATTCGGTTGCTCCACAAACCAGAACTGGGGACCCGAACCAAAGTTTTAAGCCCAGCTTGGCTCCATCTAATAAGTTCCACAAGGTCATATGATATGAAAATCTAAATTCGAAAATTCATCTGATGCTTTTGTAGTAATGAAGCAACCAAGTGCGATGATAGTAACAGAATGGGAATCCGTCTCGCTTCGCATCCATTTATGCCCTCCTGGCCCATAGGTTAATTATTAATAGAGTATCTTCGTTATATACACATAGAACGACTCCCGGATGACACTTGCAATTTTGTAACTGTGGAAACTTGACCCACTTCTCCAGTGAGGTGATAAAATTGTTCATTTTGACTGCTAATTTGAATGCTTGGTTATAGTGTTCAACACCTCAGGAGTGGCCAACGAAGAAGATTACTACAGCACCATAACCAAAACGTTGACTTCCTGTAAACTGAGTAACATTACAGTCGCGCTAAAAGTTTAAGACCATCTTCTTAAAATCTGGATTTTTGTAACTAGCTTACAAAATTGTCTCATTTGCTTCATCACATGGCTTTTTGTGCTGGAAGAACATATTTACAACACTGATCCTTCCTGTTACAACCTTCAAGGGTGAGCTTCAACAATCTGGTTTCGTCTTGGAAGCAAGAATATTCAAAATCATCGCAAGTTTTGCTGCTGAAGATAGGGTAGGGTTATCATGTGGACAGGTCAAAAACCATTATATTGCATGAAGAGGGGTGCTCAGAAAGGCAAACATCTGACAAACTGAAGTTCAGCAAGACTGCAATCCATCAGGCAGTCGCCAGATTCAAGACGTTTAGTAGTTCAGGACTGGTAGGCCCAAGGTTACCAGTCAAAGGGATGATCACATGATAACAGTATGCTCACCCATCACTTCAAGTAAAAATTTTTATTAGATTTGTTGCCCACGGGTGCTATTGTCAGTCATCTGCCCTAAAACGTGTTTCAGTGATCAACTTGGGCTCAGAGGCTACAAAACTGCCAGAGCCTAAGAGAAATACCTTTGCAAAGTCTCACCTCGATTGGACCACCTAAGTGGAGGAAGATATTATTGATGGAGTGCAGTCTTGAAAAAAACTTCAGTTTCAGATATTTTCCTTTCCGAGTACCCCTCTTCATGCATGAAAATAATTTGACCTGTCCACACCTAAAAACACCCTTTATTTACCCATATTTTCAGTAGCAAAACTTACTATAATTTTGAATATTCTTGCTTCCAAGACCAGACCATTAAAAAGCTCACTCCTAAAGGTTGTAATATAAGCATCAGTTATGCAACTATGTTCTTCCAACATAAAAAGCAATGTGACGAAGCAGATTAAACAACCTTCCAAACTTGTTGTAAAAATCCCCAATTTCAGGCAGGCGGTCTGAAACTCTTGAACGCGACTGTAGTAGGACTGCTACTACAGTATATTACATGTTTTTTATTGCAGACCATCAAGATGTTTAATTGGGCACTAATCAACGAGCACTCCAGAAATTTCTGTGAAATTAATTGTTGGGGCAATCTCAGTAGATGTTGAGGTTGAAATACACTGTTCTAAACCGTGATTCTGAACCTGGAATTCGTAGTGGTCCACAAATACTACGCTTACATGGTCAGTTTTACATTGGCTCGTTACCATATATGGCTAACGAGTTGTCTAGTTCTGAACGTGATTTGCTGAGTCAGCACCCTGAATGAGCCGATGCGTTGGCCACCTGGACAGGAAGACGTCTTGTTCTGAAGAGTAGGTGGTCTTGTTCGCGCGGTACCAGGCTAGCACCTAGCAAGACTAGCATCCAGTGCTTGTCTCTAGGTAAGATATGACTGCACCGTTATTCTAACGGTGTGTTGAGTTCAGTTTGAGTGTAATACCAACATAATTACCATGCAGTCGACAAGGCAGGGTAGTTTAACTACAGATAGCAGTTGGGCTTTGGGAATTCATTTTGAAGGCAAGAATCTTAACCCCTGTTAAAAACTGTTTGCTTCTGCATTTTACATGTCATTAAAGAAAATTGAGTGCAATAATTCTCTGCCATCCGTGGTGATTAGAAGTACAGAAGATACTAGCCTACAGTAATACTGTAGGTTATCTGCCAATTTTAGATCTCCCTTAATGTCTAGCAATGAAATATTACTGAGAAGATGCTTATTCATCATGAAGGCTGAAAGTTACGCACAACATATGACAAGAGGCTGTTTAAATACAAATTAATATTTTAAATAGGCTACTGATTAGCCTGGAGTGGCTTGGCAGTGTTAGGAATAGTTGTTTTGAAAGTTAAGAACCCTTGTGTGTTGCACTAATCTTCATAAATCAGACTTGCACATTGGGCAACTTCATTGGGCAAAAGATGTGTCACCAAAAGTTCCACCTAGCCATTTGCAGACACATGCAACAAAGCAGTTCTGAAAACTGTTTTTCAGCATTGTGATTCTGAAACCTGTATTAAAATTTGTCTGCCTGTAACTTTGCACATGCGACAAAGATGTTGGCGCGTGGATTTTACAGTGTGCGGCATGATCCATAATTGACAGCACCTAGTTCATGAGAGGCATGGACAGCAATTGCCAAATTTGTGAAATCTGTACATCAGCATACATGCTTTAACTCCATACAACCCTTTGTTCACCAGCCTGCGCATGACTCTCAGACACGTAAACCGAACCGCACTATGACGTCAGAACGGGCTGTCTCGTTTATGCAGACCGTCGCTTGACATGTAAACGTAGTAATAGAGATCCATAAATACAAGATGTCTAGAGTTCCATAAATACAAGATGTCCTGAAAATTACAACCTTTACTGCACAATAAACTATATAAGTCCATTTCATAAGCTCGTGCTTGTGGTTTTATGTATGTCATGTGTTATGCAAAATGGTTCATGAGATACTTCTATTAAAAGATGGTCCCTGAGGCGAAGAGGTTGAGAACAACTGTCCAAAAACAAAGTGGATTGTCTAATGTAACTTGAAAATAGTATTGCAAAGCTACATGCAAGGGCACAACACTAGCAGAAAAACACAAAGCTGACATAAAGCTACTGCAATTGCACACTTTTTTGGTGCAAGTGTGCATGTCACAGTACTGGTATCATATCACACAGTTGTTACACATACATTGATTCTTTACAAATTATGCTAGCAGATAAAATAACATCCTTTGGAGCACATTGTTTAAAGTTCAACAATGAATCCTTAACATGCTTTAGGTTGATTGCAGAAACCATTGTGGTGGAATGCTAATCAACAGTTTTATAAAGTTTTAGATTGCATGTCAGCAAAGACTTTTATTGACAACTAATCTGATTTGTCCTTGCAAAATCTTAAATTTGCCTTTTAATGGGTCTGCAAAATCTACATTTTACCTTTCCATATGGCACCCAATTGTGAAGTTCAACTTATGATCAATACAGATTATCAGAAACTTCAATATTTTAACATTAAAGTCACACACCTTGATATTTGAATAGACAGTGATTCCTCCACGTTGGTTGTGGTACTTGATCAGTTTGTTTGCATGTTCCCGTTCCTCTTCCGAATTGTCCATAAAAAATTTTGCAATATTTTTCAATCCCACATCGCTACGATCAAAGAAATGACCCTGCATCACAATGCTCACAGAAATAAGCAATGTAGTTAGGACATTCCCTTACTGCATTGGAAGCTCCTACCATATCATATGGCACACTCAAAAATGTGAAAATTTGAAAAACATCAGCATGTTTGATCACAACGTTAGACATAACAAATATTCATGCATGTCATTTTAACTGGACTGCATCTGATAAGCACCTTAAAATGAGCTTGCATGCTCATTACCCATGCTTTAAAAACACCCAATGAGGCAGACGGTAACTTTATTATGCTATGTGGCTATTCAAATTGGAGCCATGCATTAGTGCAACAAATGACTTAGTGTAACAGTTGAGAAAGTACAAACTTTCAGGGCTTTAATACCAGAAACTTACCATAGCCAGATACATGTATGATGCATATAACTCCAGGTTGATTTGTTTGTTGATTCCATCTTCACATGATTTACTCCAAACACCAGCATTGCTTCCACTCTACAAATTCAAATGTATGATCTACAAATGTGTAGGTTAGGGTATGGTTGATTTATTTTAATGATTTGAGAAAGGTCAATTTGGCTGGTTCTGTTCTTGACAATATCAATATGCTATTCCTATGTGCAAGTTTAATCTGATTTTAGCCACCTCCAGTTCATTAACCAGTGTTCCTACCCGTTACTTGCCTTTCTTCAATGAATAGCCGCCATTGCCTTCCAAATGTCAGTTTTTCTGTGAGCTTTGGGATAACACTAAATGGAGGGCCGTAGGCTGTGTTGCCAAATGAAAAAATTGAACTTTTTGCGGGCTGACAAGCTGCACTACAGGACGGGCCAGTGGGCTGCACAGTAAGCTGGTCTGCGGAAAAAGTCGGGCCAGAAGGCTGCCTTTTTCTGCAGCCAGCCCCGCCCTTCCGTCTTCTGTGCAGCCTGCCAAAGTTCGTTTTTTATTTGGAAACACGGCCCTCCAATTAGTGTTATCCTGAGCTTTGTCTTCAGTATGTTTTTTATGCTTTCTGTAAAGCCTCTGTTTAGTATTGCTTTATTCTAATTGTACGTGTGAATATAAAATTCAATCACTTGTCATTTCGATCAAAATCTGATAAGCTCTTAAAGAAGAGCCAATTTTTAGGGATGTTAAACTAACAAAAGATTATTTGGGCTAATCAATTATTGTATTTAATTAATAGGAAAGAAGTCTTGAGTTGCAGTAAACCAATGAAGTGATTAGGTTTACTGAAATAAGCCTGGATGCTGATTCACCAATGTGTGGACATCATCAAGTGAAATATTACATAAACATACTAAGTGTGCTGCAGCGTTCTTTGTCATGACAAGCTTTTCCACACAGAGTTATTTAACGTCTTTGCTGCAGAAAAAGTGATAAATCGTAAGCAAGCATGGTTAAGACAAAAATCAGTGTGCAAGATTTAAAATACAGAAAAAAATGTCTACTCTAACCAAAGCAAGGCTACATTGTCACTTGTGTAATGAGCACGATTAAATACGCAAGTCATCATTGTCACAACTGGTCTAAAGTATGTATTGCAATGTATATAACGAGCAAGATGATATGCTGCCTTGAACCAAGTAAATATGAGGCAATGACGATGGAGTATACAGCATTGAGCATAAGTCGGGGAAAATTTAACATCAAAACAAACATGTCAAAGAAAAACAAAAACTAGGCCTATGTCAAGATCAATTCACGTACCGAAGTTGGGGTCTGCTCAGCCATCTTCACAAATGCTCTTGCAGAGATAAAAAGCAGAGGAACTAACGATTCAAGAAATACGCAAAACAAGAAATCAAAGTTCGTCGAAAAGAGATCCGTTCGCTCACTGACGACCCAAGAACTCTTTGACCAGTCACGCAGTTTCGCAGAATGAAGTCGCAACAGCTCGCGCGGCTGGAATATACGGTCGTCTTTGCCTTCATATGCGCTGTCACGTTGCTCTGTTTTCACTCCAGTTGCACACAATGTTTAGAACCTAATAATACAGGGCGTAAGTACAAGAAAATAGAATGTCGTTCGTTACGAGCGTCACATGACATGGCATTCTGTTATTAGGTAGTTTCAATTGCATACACTCCCTTGAAAACATTAACAAGAAAAACATTTTTCAGATGTGTAACATGATGAAAAGAACAGCCAATGAACAGCATTATTAATCAAAATTCAGGAGGTTGTTTGTGACGATCTGGCCCTTTCTGACTCAGCAATTCGTTCCGGAAGCTTGTTTTTTTGTCTTGCAGTTACGTTGGCCATGTGTGGCCGACGTGTGTGTCGTATGTATGACGTAGCCGTGGTTGTCAGAAGACAGTGTTACACAATAGAATCACGAATGACGCAAACTTGCATTTTATTACCTTTGAAGGGCATCGCAGCCTGGTCAATTTGCTGGTTGGTTTGTTGGTTATCTTCACTTTTCTTTATCGGTTAGTTCAGTGTTTTTTAAAGGTTTTTAAAAGGGTGTCGTGCTGGAGCCATAGGGTGTCAATATCATTTTCCTTCTATGTGTGATACTTTTTAACCTGTCAAGGGTGAGTCAGGACCTTGCGGCCACTGTGCACTTTGTGGTTGCTATCGGAAACAACAAATCAGACAAATAATGAGCAAAACCAAAACCTTTTTGCTGAACCAAAACTGGACATCCGCAAACTATGGTATTTACGTAGCGACTTGTGTGCTATGTCATGAACAGTATGTCGGACAAACCAAGAATAAATTTTCCAAGAGATGGTCAGCGCATCGCAGTAATTGGAACAGACCTAATTGCAAAAATGACAAAAACGAGGAAGTGGCCTTGTCGCGGCACTAGGCTTTGTTTCATGTTAACGTAAATAAACCACCTATACATGAAGCTTACATCGTCACTTTTGTTGAATGACCAAGTTTTCACTCGTTGACTATGCGCGAAGATAAATGGTACAACCAGCTTGAGACCCACATATTAATATTCACAGCATGATCCTCCCCCGTGTGAGATGAAAGTTTTCTTTCGCTTCTGCACTGACCGTCAATGCGTTTTGATTGTCGTGGCCGGCGTCCTATAATTTGGTTCATGTCAGTCACAGCGTTTCAAATGCGCTCGCTGAGGTTCGGTTGCCATCGTTACTAATTGCCAGCTTACCTTGCGCATTCTGCAGTTATGCTGATTCATAGACGTTGTTTCAAGCCAAATTGGAAGCGTCGTTTGACAGTAGTTGCATTATTTCGAGAACGAGGTATTCCATTGCGTAAATTTTGTAGCTTGCGTTGAGTTTTATTAAGTTCATGGTTTTGAACTTTTGCAGTAAATTTTGAAGTTGCACTTGCAGTGAATACTTTCAGTTGAGTTAGACGTAATGTCCAGTTTTAATTGTCGCAGTTGGTGTTGTGCCATGTTACACTACAGTCTTGAGGTTGTTTACTTTCTCTGGCTTTGCTGTAGCCTTTCAACGTTTCACCTGTTAGCATTGCTTGCAGATGTAAGGACTGATGATGCGTTGTTTTACGTGAAATCGATTTCCTCGAAATCGTTAAAATTTGTGATTGATGGGGGATGGCACCAGAATGCAACAGAGTAAACAACAGAGTAAACTGGAGGGATGGCACCGGAATGCAACAAAGTAAACAAAAGGCTGGCAGAAAAAATAGCTGAAAAACGCAGGGAGCTGTATGCATCTGTCATAACGTACATAAGGACAAAGCTCAGGTTTGCTCTTTTGAGAAGCACCCTTGCTGCAATACGAGGATTTCGAGGCAAACGAAGTGATGTTCAACTCCAAGACCTCACGGACATTGACTTCAGCCTAATTCCTAGGCCCACAGTCACATAAAGCTGAATGACGGTGTCAATGACATGACACCAGTTACATTTGTGAAATAAATGGGTAGTCTACATAGATAAGCTATGACTTTTTGTGAAACTATACCTTAGAACTAAATAATTCTCTTAACATACTAAACCCCTTTGTTTGTTGTTTTGTTTTTCATGTACCTAATACTTATTGAAATCAATAATGATTATATACTGCTAATAATACTGTAACCTGCTCACATCCTTTACCCTTCAACTTCCTTCGGTGACACCATGCGTCTGGTTGGGAACAACTCATCCATGCAACCCACCCAATTATGGTATGTGGGTAAATCTACTTTTCTTCATGATATGTATTTATAAACATTGTTTTCTGCCCATGCTACTTGTTTTTGCTATGAAATGTTGTACTAAAATGCCTTGCCCTCTGCCTCATAACCATTATTGCTGCTTGCTTTCTTCACCTATATGCTTGCCTCACCTGCTCATCTGTACATGCCTCATCTCTTCACCCATTGCTTGCCCACCATCGTCTGTGTTGTGTTGGTGTCTATTGCGTTTTTTTTCTATTTTTGATATATGCTGCATTTCTTTGTGACTCCATTTTGGATTGTTTGTGTACATATTTTTGTCTGATTGTTTTTGTTTTTTTATTGAGCAAATTTGTGATTGATTCCTTGCTTCAATCACCTTGCTTATTTCACATGTGGAGTGAAGCTACTTGAATATTTGAATACGGCATTCACTTTTGGCAAACAAACTAAAGATAATTTCATAAATAGAAAGTTTCAATGTAGGCCTACATATTCATTCACTCGCTTTTGCGCCCGTTTTTCCTTTGGGGAGAGTTGTGAGGGCAGCAACCTTAGGAGAACTTAACAAAAAGGATTAAGATACCGCCCTGTTTCCACAACAAAGCAGTGTGGCAGATTGCGCCACAGCATTTGCGTGAATGTTTTCCTTCATGTGAGATTGTATGACAAGGCATAATTCTTTTTGCCTCAATCGCTCCCCTAACTTTTTTATTATTCGTTAATATAATATTCGGGAGGGTAACTAGTAACAACTACTTGCTAGCCCAAAGCATGAGTCAGGAAAAAATTGATGATGAAAGACATTTTATTTACCGTATTTTACTCCCAAGAAAAACGTTTTCAGCAAGGGTGTTTTTGTACAGTGAAACGAAGACAATGTAACAGCGCGACGGAAACAAGGCCTGCTGGCAAGACACGAGGTACTTATTGGCTAATCTACCAGGAGCAAGCTAAAATCTTCTGTCAGTAGTGGAGTTTTCGGGTCGTCAGTGTGCGAACGGATCTTCTACCGACAAATTGCATCGTTGAACTCTTCGAATTATCTGATAAACTAGTCATCGCACTACTTTCTGCGCAGCGAGAACAACCTTGCTTTTTTCAAATGGCGGAACAAAGTACATCAACCCAATCTGTAAGTAAAAAGGCCAGTGCGGTATGGAACCCAATTTGCATTTAGTTTATTCGCGGTCAACTGCTGTAATTGGCCACCTTTGAGGGACTTTACTGCCACAACCCCTGCTCTTTGTCTTTCACTTGTATTGAGCCATTAGTGTATATTTTGCCTTGTGACTGTGAGGGAAAAGCACTGCGCTAGATAATTTACCATTAGCTGAACACAGTTGGTTGAAGTGGACAAGTTTGGAATCATGACCTGCTTGGTTGACCATGACCTCTGTTATGGTTCAGTCCGATGGTCGAGTGTTGTCTTAATTTCAGTGGTGTCCAGCTGTTACCAGCTTGAGCTTCTTGCGTGAACTGTAGGCTAAATCAGTGGTTCCCAACTGGGGAGGAATTCCCCCCCAGGGAGGAATTTCATGAGTTCAGGGGAGGAATTTCCACTTTGCAGTGAAGTTACCTATTCAGTGTACAGTAAGTGTTGTGCATCTTTTTATTGACATTGACTCTTTCAATAGTTATATCACTTTATATTTGTGAGTTATTTAGTGCACTATCACAAGCTTTCGTTGACAAACTTAAGTGCCATTATTTGACCAGAAATAGTTTTTT
>Ga0210059_1013351_pt1 | contig 12298 bp, 8 predicted proteins | sample Ectturendosymbi2_FD_188042 | JGI IMG/M metagenome (GOLD analysis project Ga0210059, IMG submission 188042) | Ecteinascidia turbinata endosymbiont from Florida, USA - Sample 2 (SPAdes) (version 2) | ecosystem: Host-associated > Tunicates > Ascidians > Unclassified | place: Key West, Florida...
CAATTCTTTAAAGTGTTTCTTTTAACATAGCAGACTTTTCCATGGCACAGATCAGGCACCACACTGGTGAGCTAAGGTAAAGACTTGTTGAAATGTAAATCTAAAACAAAAATGTTAAACTATTTTTCATTGCTCAACTTATTTCCCTGTAGCAGAATGGAAAAAACTGCAGTAGAAAACTAACATATACAATATGAATTTATAACATGGTTTATTCGCAAAAATCAGTGGGTAACACTTCGTTCAATGAGTTGGGCTTTGTAACGAAAAATATTTCGTGATAAGTTTTTTGAAACGCTTTGAGAAAAAGTATAAATTTTAACTTTTCTTTCAAAAAAATGTTTCACAGTTATTTTTTTTTAATAAAACAAAATTTTTATATGGCGCAAGCGGTTCACCACCATACCACTGTACTTTTATGTTTATCACTCACACAGTTGTTGCAAGGGTACGTTCTGCTTTCATTTTAAGAAAAACTTACGCAGGTAAATCAGAGGAACGTTTTGACTACACAAAAAATTTCGTCCACCACCATCACTAATATGATCACATAGCTTAAGTATTAAAGAAAGCCAATTTTGTAGATAAAGTTGCAATCAATAATATTTTTATTACCGTCCGGTCCCTCAACGCTCCACGCAATAACAAGTACAATGTCGGTGTGAGTAAAAGATTTTCGTAAACATAAAGATGACCTTGGGTTTACTGCATATTCGTGTTGTGTTGAGACAAAAATACAGTACTTTTCGGGAATGTATCTTCACTATCTTCAAAACGTTACATTTACCCCAGAGGGTAATTTTACCACTAGTGTAGAACTCCAGCTTGAAACAAACACTTAAAGGTAGCATCAAGGTAAAGTTGGCAAAAAGATTCGGAAAGCCCTCGTAACGGGGTGAAAATCGGGCAAAAAAGAAAATTACTGTAAAAGGTTGGGAAAAACTGTGGTGGTAGTAAAAAAACAGAAAATTCAATAAAAAATACAAAAATTTTGTAGAAAAAAATCCGCAGTATTGTTCTACAGTGAAACTTTTAAGAGTATCTTGAGGAGTTACCTTTGCACTTATATATCTTGTGAACCAACCCAGGTATCACATGACCTTCCTCGAGATTATAATTGTCATGTGGTCCGAACACGTTGGTAGGTATCACTGCAGTATAGGTGGTGCCATACTGTTGATTGTAACCAGTGTTCATAACGTCAATCATCCGTTTGGCGTAGGAGTAGCCGTAGTTCGACGTATGCGGAGGTCCATTGTGTATCTTTAAACATTAACGTTTTGTGATCTTCTCGCTTTGACTGAGATTACGATGTAAAACGTCGCTGATGGTAGCTGTGATGCTAATTTGAGTGCATTGGCGCGAAACATAATTTCGGAATTCAGTTTCAGTTTCATTGTATTCGTTTCAAGACCCTCTAGTATAGAATTGACGTTTCGAGGTATGCTGTTGAGCATTCGGGGAATCAGCCTGCCGTGCTTTGCTTTCATAATTTTGCGATGATTTAGACTTGCAGATATCTACATTCCAACAATAAGTCTCCACAAGGGAGATGCAACCAAACCAATAAGCAAATTGTTTGACTATGAAAATTATTTTACGGGCGGAGTTTTGGGTCCAGTGACGAAAAAAATTCGTCGTGAACGCGATTTCCATCGTAAAACAATTTGCTGATTGATTCCACAGCGTCATCTTTGTGGAGAGTTATTCCCTCTAGTAGAGTGCCACAAGTGGTCAGCGGCGCCCATCTCCGCTTACTTGCGCCGTGGGTCACGCGGCTGCATTCGCAGTGAATGCTGCACTGCTGGCAAGTCAATGGCAGCACCGCGCGTAAAGCTTTCCCTTCCACCCACCCATTAAAGCCGAGCACGAGGCTGTACAGAAGGCAAGCACCCTTTTTCAAGTCTTCGGTATGACCCAGCCGCGAATCGAACCCACCCCATCACTTGGCTGATTGTTTTGGAATTGATCTTCTAGAAATCTAGAACTGCTGTTTTATAAGCCGAAGTAGAAATCGACATTGTAATCACATCAAAGGCTAAATCCTGCAAACTTATCAAAAAACGCAACGAAGAAACACGCAGACAAAACCATCACGAGCTGAGGTTCTGGTAAGATTAGCACGAGTTGCAAAAATTGTGACACCTAATATACCTCTGTACCTTTAGCGTCATTTAAAACTGGCGAGAAAAAAGCACCTTTGTGTCAACACGAATGGGAGTTGGCAATGGTGCGAAACTACGAGGTATGCCAACGGAATGCTATCATATACAGTACTAACGCCAGACGTTTGGAACTGCAGCGCTGCGTCAAGGCCAGTGGTCACCGTGCGCCAAGAACACAGTCTCGACAGTAACAGCCGACAAAGCATGATTTGTCTGAGCGTTTCATCATTCGCAAATTTCCGCTCATACTCTCCAATGATTTTATTTGCTAAAAAGAAACTGGTCTGATTGAAAAACTTGCAGCAGTAGTAAAAGCGACTTTCTTTTGTAAGCCGTTACACATAAATCAGGTTGCATGATTGAAATGTTCAACGCTGTTTCGATTCAGTTCAGTCTAATTGTTTAAGAATGCTTTGATTTTCTTACCATGGTTTCGTCAATGGGATAAGTTGTTTTATCAGGGAAAATGCAAGTAGACAGGCAAGACACCACTTTTTTCACTCCCATTTCTTGAGCAACAGAGAGCACGTTGTCGTTGATGGCCATGTTTATTCGCTGCACAACGAAACAAAGCTTTTTAGCTGAGAACGGGCATAGTAATTGATAGTACAATGCAAGCTTGTCATTCAAGCTCAAAGTGCGAATATTCATAATAGGGGACGCTCGACAACTATACATGCATTTCTGGTTTTCTTTTCAACACAAAGAGAATCTGCGGTGCAAACGCAAAGCACATTCGCCGGAGTTGTTTATTCTTTATCCGCACAGTGTCGTCTGCCAAGGTTTATATCAATATCCTTTTTCTGTTTATTTTGCTTTTCGGGTGCGTTGGAATTTTCCCTGAAAGCAGTATTTCCAAAACAAATCCAAAACGAATGTTTTCGGGCTTAACCCCAGGCAGCTTTTTGCAGCAACCCTCAAGCAAAACATATCTTGTTTTTACTACATTTCATTCGTTTAGACCAGGGGTGTACAAACTGCGACCTTCGACAAAAATTGATACGGCTGTGCACATGTTAATTAAAATATAAGTTATGGCGGCCGTACATTACAAAAACTTTTTGTCTACTGTATGAAGATACTTAGTAGAAAAACGGCCAAATAGACGTGTGAAAGCAGGGTAGGCTCATTGTGTGGAAGAAGAACAGAAGCAATGCAAAAAATAAAATATCTTCAATTCACTGGCGGCCGTGATTGATATAAATAAACGTAATGCGGCCTGCAATAGCGAAAAGGTTGTGCACCCCTGGTTTAGACCTTATTCCATTTACCAGTACAAATGTATACACAAAATTCTGATGCACAGCGTTGCATAGCCATTCCCGTTTTTTGTAGTGAATGATGCAAGATCGTGGGATATTCTGCTACACAGGCAGCATCAATCCTCGACACTTACGAAGAATTGCAAATTCGCTCTCATGTTTCCGTAGAGTCCACCGACTTTCGCGGCGAGATGGATGACATGTGTCGGTTTGTGCTTCGCAAACACGGCACGCGTTGCTTCACGGTCGCTGCAACATAAAGTCAATTTGCTTCATGTGTCTGCGCTTGTGCAAAAGCGTGCTGCGATCGACTTCGAGGCAGAGCGGGCCCGTTAAATGATAACATAAGCCTGCAGCACTTGCATTTTTTGGTGAACTGTTCAATTCCTAATTGATCAAATTTCGTTCTTCTCAGATGAATGCTTTTGGCGCAAGTCCTGTATAAGATGCGTGTGGGCAAGTTATAAGCAGTAGCAATAGTGGTAAGCATGGGCGTCGGAAGGATTTTTTTTACAGGGAACGGTCAATAGTGGATTTTCCAGAGGTAGCCAAAAATATTTTTGCAGGGTGGGCCAAAAGTGGAATAATTTCATTGTCACCACACGAAACCAAGGAAACAACCTTTCTTTTCGAAACATTTTATGGGAAAATGTCAAATTTTAAAATCCTTGGCCCCTCGCTGGCATCCCCTTCCCACGCCCATGGTTGGTCTGCAGACCGGATAGCGTCAGTCTTTCATCACTATTCGGGGCGATCAAGACAGGACCAAACTTGAGTGACGTGTTTCACGGCGTGGGCGCAAGGGCCGGAAGTTCTGTCTCAGGTCGTGAAGGTCGTTTATGCAAAATAATAATTTGAAATTCGATTTTGAGTAGAATGACCAATGTTTAACAGGATCTGGGTTTTTTGGATCAGGGTGAAAGTTGGAAGTCCAGCAAAGTCGAATGAAAACGACAACGTAGCAAACAGTCATTTAAACAAAATCGTGTTGGACGTTTCCAAAAGCAAGCGTTTCCGTTTTCGTTCTCGTCAAGATCTTAGGATAAGTGAACGTATGTAACAGCCTTTATTCAAAATCATGGAATGGAAGCTTGCATAATTGCAACAATCGTAATTCTGCGATCCATTCGCCAACTCGGCAAAAGCGAGTCTGCTCTATTAGGATAGTCTTGGCCACGTTTCCATACAGGGAAACTTGCAATGCATGTACACTGAGTTCGAATTTAGTCTGGAGGTTTCTGACGAGAAGAGTTGCCGCGAATATCAATTTCTGAACAGGCCATTGATCAGGCTTTTCTCCTTACGAAAAATCCAAACTGCAGAGCACCGGGTATATACGTATCCACACATGGGCGTCAGAAGGATTTTTTCCAGGGGGGGCAAGAGTGGTGAAATTTGATTTTTCCACTTGAAACTAAGAAAACAATCTTTTTTTGCTGAAAATTTCAAAATCCAAGGGTGTCCAAGGCCCCCCTGCTCCCTCCGATACCCATGAATCCACATGTTTATGAGTATTTTGCACCACATGTGTTCTCAGTCGTATATTGCACATCTTACAGCTTTATGCGTAGCTTGCAGGTGCAGTTTTGCGCGAACATGCAACTTATATAATTTACGTACAGTGTAGCTGCTGGCGTGGATCAGCGTGAAAGCACGCAACGAAGCTTGTCACAGCCTATAGGTGTTTACCGCACATATCAGAGGCGGCCAAACTGCGGCTCTTCGAATCTTTGCAATGCGGCTCTTTGAGCTTTCCGAAAAATTATACACTTGTTTTTCATTTTTTATTTCTGTTGCAATGTGTAGAAATATTGTAAAATGGTACAGTGGTAGCTAGCGTGCCGTACAATATTACATTTGTAAATCGTTCCAAAAAGAATTACGATGTCACAGAAACGTAGACTGCAAATAAAGTCGTGTTTTTAGAATTTTCCGTTGCGGCTCTTTGTAACCTGGGTTGTACCATATGCGGCTCATACATAGAGCAGGTTTGGCCACCCAGGGGCGTAACGAGGTTAGATGGCTCCAGGGGCAAGAAGCAAGTGTGACGCCCCCATGTTCGAACCTGAGGTCTTCCGGAAGCAAATGTACTGTATTAAACAATGTACTTGTGACACTGTTGGGACTTTTCGGCGTCCCCGCAGTGATTCGGCGCCACCATAGTGATTCGGCGACCGGGAAATTGTGCCCCTCTTGAACCCCCTCGATACGCCCCTGTGGCCACCCCTGGTATATATGAGCTTCTTCGCGATTACATCGCACTCAATTTGCTGCAAACGCAAATCAAACTTCAGAAATTTAAAAGTTTGGGCCAAGGCAGAACGTTTCGAGCAAAGATAACTCTGTTGAGATATTCTATTCTCCGTGATGGTTTAAGTGCTGGCTACACATTCATTCGTGCGACCTCCTCGTTTTGTTGTCTATATATGTTAATATAAGGACAAGGTATTTAAAAACAAGAGCTGCATCTGAATGGTTTGCTACAAATTGCAAAGTGGTGAAGTCCATCAAGGACTTGCTTCGCCGTAGGGCCAACGGAAAGTGTCGGATCACTTTATCTGAGGAGGCAAGGCCTGCGTGCTGCTACAACAACTAGGCCAGGGGTTCCCAACCTGGGGCATATGTGCCCCTAGGGTACATTTGCCTACCTGAAGGGGTACATTTAAGGTTAGCAACAGAAGAGAAAAATATATTTGCATATTATTAATTTTTAAGTATTCTTGCATATATCAGCGAATATTATTTTTTTAAATCATTATTTGCTTATTGTTAAATACATCTGTGATTAGTCTTGATAAAATATTTTAGAGGTACATACTCATCTGTCGAAATGCGGAAAGGGTACATGGTCAGAGAAAGGTTGGCAACCCCTGAACGAGGCTGTAAGTTGCGCTTAGTTATTGCTCGGGACAACTTTCGACATACAACACGACAAACTGACACTGGAGACGACACAAAATCGAGTCTCACGTCAAATCAGCGTCTTTCGAAGAAAGATATACGAAGGATTCGTCTTCTTTGGGACTCTTTTCGACAGCAGCTTTTATCCCTTGTCCAACCAAACCGGACCCGCCGGTTACCAGAATGATTTTCGTGCTATCTCCCATATTGCGTTGTTTGTTTTTTAAGTTCCAGCTGGACAAAACAATCTACCAATGGCGAGTCTGTAAGTGTATTTTTGTCTTTTGTTAGTCGCGCAGGGGTTATCCTGTGAATATTCACATCAAATATCATTCAAGCAAACGCTTGCGTTTACTAAACTGTGCTCTTCGACTGTATCTTAGCACTCGTTCGGAGCAGGCTCAAAATCCAACATGCAACTTAAGAGCACTTTATAGCATTTTACAGCTAAGGCCATCGATGGCATGTTAGCGTTGGCCTTGCGCAGTCGTTGCTACGATATCGCAGAAATGCAACTTCAGTCAAGACGGTCGAATAGTACTTTACCTCAAACTGTGTTTGCTGTGCAGGTAAAACAATATCAAGCACGCCGTGAAGCAAATGAAGATTACACGCAAATTTACAAACCGTTTTAAAAAATTCAAGCAAAAGCACATCGCTTTTTTAAGTCTCATATTATTCTCTGGAGACCAGGTACAACGAACAGAACCTCTAAACCTGTCGCCGCGTCATCAGCTGAAAGATCGAGCAATTAGATCAGCGCTTGAGAGCAGCAAGCAGAAACGTGATGCCGATATACTTCCAGGCATGAAAAGCACCAGGAATGATTTGTTGAAAACGTTACGCTGTTTACAGGGGCGTACCGAGGTAAGATAGCGCCCGGGGAAAAAAACAAGTTTGGCGACCCATTTTCGACCCTATCTATGGAAAGGGATTCTTTCTCAGCAAAGAATCAGACACTTTAAGAGCTTACAGAGTATATATTTCGCCTACGATGTAGGCATCATCAGCTCTTATTCAAATAGAATGTTCGAACCAATTAAGGTCTTTCGGGAGTAAATGTACTATATTGAAGAAAGTATTTGCGTATTGTTGGAACTTTTCGGCGCCTCCACGTGATTCGGCGCCCAGGACATTGTGCCCCCCTTGTCCCCTCTCGTTACGCCCCTGGCTGTTCAAACAAAGCTCGTTTCTTTTCGTAAAAGAACGGTGTAAATAATTGCGCCATCACTATTTCAGGAAAAGTAAAAGCGTTTCAAGCACCTCGCAGCCGTTTTACTTTTTTTCCAGCGGGACGTTATGCTTGTCAGCCCTACTAGTCTATTTTTCTCTGCTCTGAATGAAAAGTTCCTTCGTAGCTTCTAATGCTAAGAATATTTTAAAGCCCATGCCCAAACACACCTGAACCAGAGACAAGTAACGCCCAAAAGGTGTTTTCTTTCCAGGCGTGAGCAGCTGACGGCTGCACCTGAATACAGCCACAGCAAGCAGCTCAACCTTGTTCTTGTCTTTTTTGTAGCAAAAAATAGACAAACGTGAATACGTGACAGCAAAACAAAAATGCGTCGCGGCAAATTTCAGTACTAACGTTGTGACGTGTCAGGATAGGAAGAAAGCAGGGAAATTTTGGTTGGACAGCTTCACAGGTTTTTGCGCAGCGCCTTGATCGTGTAAGGACAGAAACTTTAAGGCCAAAAATGAGCAACATTACATGATTTTACACTTTATTTCGTCCACCTGGTGATTGGCTTGCAGTGTTATTGGCTTGCAGTGTTAGAATTATTTCGCAATACATATAGACTTGAGTTGCAAATTTCGTTGAGAATTTGTGTGTTTTCGTTTAATAAATGTTCGTTTTAATATAAAATCTCAAGAAATATCATTTATTCTGTCTAAATTTTGTTAGGTCAATAAAGTCATTTTTTTTAATTTTTAAGTCAGTTTTTTTTGTTTTAGGTCAATAAAAACTTGCCCTACTGATCATTATTTAGGCAAAAGAACCCGAAATGAGCTTATAAATATGATCAAGCAGTTCTTCGGGACATGGGCGTCGGAAGGATTTTTTCCAGGGAGGCAATAGTTGAGTTTTTCAGTGGTAACCAAAACGCTTTTTCCAGGGGTCCAAAAATGGTGAAATCTCATTTTTTCTCTCGTAACTAAAAAAACAACCTTTTTTGCTAAAAATGTAATAAGAAAAAGTCAAATTTCAAAATCTAGGGGCCTTGGACCCCTGCCCTCTTTCAAACGCCCATGCCTTAAAGAAGTCATTTCTCGAAATCAAAGCTGCAAAATACTTTGCAGTTATTCTTGAAAGTACTCCTGACGAGGGCCAGCCCGAGACAGTTCTGCGCCATAGGCAAGCTTCAATATTTGCGCCCCCATTACACGTCACACTAAAACTTGCACTAGAAGTTGTAGTAATGTAGTAGTCTTTCTCGTAGAACGCTACATCTAACGCTTGTACCGGTATAAAAATAATGTTGAAGAAGACTCTTACTGCTAAGTTAAATAATATTGAAATATGCAAGCTGCAATTTTGTCAAAATTTACCACACTGGTACGTTTTCAGTTTACAGACTTCAAAACCTCATTTCTCTTGCTTTTGGCTTTGAAACTTTTGCAACTAGCTCTTCTGCGTCCAGTGAGGAAGCGTAATCAGGTTCAATGGATATTATTGCCAAACCAGCTAGCCTTTCTTGAAGCATTGTAGAGCGTATGTTGTACGTTTCGATAAGTTTTGGCTTAAAAAAGCTACTTAGAAAAGAAAAGCTAAAAGCTCTGTCCAAAATACGTTCTGCACTTTCCACGGTTACTTGAAGTGTCAATAGAATTCGTAAAGAAACTGAAACATTCGGCACACTGTCTAAAAGGTTTTGATGTACCAGAAACTTTAGCACCTCTTAGGGTGTCATAGGTTTTTGCAGTTTTCTAGCAATTGATGGTAGTTCACAGCTCATGTCATATTAGCATCTGTTATTTCCACGACTTAAAGATTGTTCCAGTGATTTGCATTATTTCCAAATGCATTATGACGGCCTCTCTTTTAACTCAACTAATCGATGTACTTCTGTGATTCTTTCTGTATAGATAGACACTAAAGACTAAACTGTAGAAGGGAGGCTGCCATGGACTACTTCACTACAACCTACACATCATTGTCCATCGACTGGAAAGCTTTTTATATATTACTAATAACATTGCTTCACACACAGGTCACAGGTGTAGGAGCAAGCAAATTTTTGGGGGTGCAAAGGATTTTTGCCCAAATTTTCCCAAACTTGCCCAAAAAGTTGTCTTCCAACTTGTGTGGACCGTTTTTTGGTAAGGCCTTCAAAAAATGGTCTTCACTTGTTTTTCTGCAAATGTTGGGCTGCATTTTTGTCCATATTTTAAGGGATTTTGCTTAGATATTTAAGGGTTTTGTTCGGATTTTCAGGGATTTTGCCCAAATTTTCAACAAATCTAAACTTTTGGAGGTGCGCTAGCACTCCCTGCAACCCCGCCTCCTATACCACTGGCTTCACACCCAAACACTGCTGCTGCAAATCACTGTGTTCTGTGATAACTGTCTACAGAACGGAATCCTTTCCCAGCAAAGAACCAGACACTAAGATCTTACAGAGTATATATTTCGCTTACTAGGTGGGCATCATCATCATCTCTTATTGAATTCTACTGACTAATCCGTTCTTAGTGCCTAATTCTTTGCTGAGAAAGGATTTCTTTCCATAGGCACCTCCTATTCAAATAGAACTTGCCGTGGTTAATCCCACAATCATAAAGACAATTATGACATCACATAGTGCTCATTCACCGACTAAAAGTTCTGCCAGTGTTCTCACTTTTAGGGATTTTGTCCCTAGATTGCAACTTTTGACCCTGTTTAGGGATTTTCGGAAAAGTATGAAAATGTGTAAAATGAACTATTTTAGTTCATTTTGCAAATGATATTTGGTGTATCTTTAAGATTTATCATGGTACACCGATTTTATGCTGCACCACCACAGATTTAGGGATTTTTGGAGTTGCATTGGTGAGAGCTCTGAGTCCTGCCAAACATTATAACACACTGAAATAAAAGGTCATTTAACAACTGAGCAGAATGTCAATCATGCAATAAATTCTTATGCGGACAAAATATCGGGTTCATAGAAGGCTCATCATTCTATTTGAATAAGAGCTGATGACGCCTACATCGTAGACGAAATATACACTCTGTAAGATCTTAATGTGTCTGATTCTTGGCTGAGAAAGGACTTCTTTCCATAGACATTATCAAGTTTATAGTTGTGGAAAGTCGCACTGGTGAACAAGTACCCGTAGGTTTAGGAGCAGGCAAATTTTTAGGGGTGTAAATGATTTTTGCCCGAATTTCCCAAACTTGCCCAATAGGCTTTCCAAATACCTTGCACAGTTTTTTCAAGCATCACGTTTCCGACTGTGGACAGCACTGGCTGCTGCCTGTCTCTTGTTGACTTGCCCACTGCAGCAGCACTTAGCTGCAAGCAGCGATATAAAAGTGCAAAAATGCTGCGATTTTATTGTTATTATTGTACTAGAATATATTTTAACAACCTAATTTTCTATAGATTACATAATTCGCTCTGTATCCTCCCCTCCAGTGACCAGGCAGTCGCGATATCTGCCCTCGGGTGAAAAGGTTTGGCCACCCCTGTTAAGATAATTCTGCCAAGCGAGATTCGAAAACCCGTGAAATTGCTTGAATTTATGACACGCAATGACAGGTATACGTATTTCCTTAATTTGTTTATTGTCCTCACGATTTTCGTGGCCAACCCAGTGACTGTGGCATCCGGAGAAACAAGTTTTTCTAATCTGAAACTCTTGTGAGTTCTTTGAAATCTTCAACAAATGCGCCGAAATAGTTTGGCGGTTATGTTCGTAGATTTCGAATTGGCAGAAACTTGGACAAAATCCTGATGGGCCTTGCTGACGCTAAAGCACCAAAAATAAGTTTTTATTAGCAAAGGCAATTTTTGTATCGTAGGCCACAATAGCCTAACCTGCGCCGATTTGGTTTGTGTGTTCGCCTATTATTGTGTTGCTTGTAGTTGAGCTGCTAACTGTTTCATTCTGCTTTGTCATTGTTGTGCAGAATCATAATACAAGGTTCCACTGTAATTTTTGTGTGATATCCTTTTGTCACGCTTTTTGTTTGTTGGTATTTGTAGCTAAGCTGTTATATACATGCTGGCTCATCATATCAAGCAGTTTTGCCTATTTCATTTAACACATGCCTAATTGGCCTGCCATACCCCGTGGGAAGTAGGTTACCTGACCAGAGAAGGAGGTATTGAGTGTAGTATCTTGGATTTATTGGACGCTTCGGAGATGTCCGTTGAAATCTCTGCTGGAAAGGTGAAGCTGCGGGGCACGTCCCCAGGCCCCTTAGCTTGGCATCGCACCTTTGGGCCTCGCTCATTCACATCACCGATTTCTATCATTATGAATTGGTGCCCCTCTAAAAATTTCTGCACACGACACTGAGTGGGACCCCACAAAAGTGCCTCCAATTGGGCCCCGCACTTGGTAAGGCCGGCCCTGATTACAGTCATTTCAACAGTTTCAGATCCTAAATTATTTTTGTTGTAGCAAAAAACACAATCCAAATTGTGTTCGTATTGCTTTTGAGTCCAATAGCAACTTTCGCATGGATGCAAACCTGCATCCCATCGAAAAATTATTTCTCAAAATATACTTCAGCCAGGGCGGATCCAGCCAGTAACGTTAGCGGGGGCGATTTAGGTGATATTTGGAAGTCAAGTCCAGGGCTCTCACAAATGCAACTCCAAAAATTCCTAGAACAGTACCAAACAATCCCTAAAATCCCTAAATCTGTGGTGGTGCAGCATAAAATCGGAGTGCGAATGATAAATGTTAAAAATAGAACCAAATATCATTTGCAAAATAAACTGAAATAGTTCATTTCCCACATTTTCATACTTTTTC
>Ga0210059_1013353_pt1 | contig 12296 bp, 9 predicted proteins | sample Ectturendosymbi2_FD_188042 | JGI IMG/M metagenome (GOLD analysis project Ga0210059, IMG submission 188042) | Ecteinascidia turbinata endosymbiont from Florida, USA - Sample 2 (SPAdes) (version 2) | ecosystem: Host-associated > Tunicates > Ascidians > Unclassified | place: Key West, Florida...
TTTTTTTTTTACTGTGTAACTATCAGCTCGGTGTTTTCGCGGCAAGATGTTCTTCTACCTCACTGCTGATATGCCGGTGGCTCTATCCCTGCCCGATTAAACCGAATTTTGTCAATTTTAAAAACTGACACATGCACCGGTCAGCCTGGCACTCGGCATATAGGGATGCTGCAAGGAAACATCCTACATCGACTGAACCAATCAAGCAGTGATGCCCAAGGAGATGGATGCAGTCCGTCCAGCAGTCCAGTCGTCCAGACTTTCGCGCCTTGCCACTGGAAAACACGCTACACTTGGACGACGAAACAAGCGTCTCTGACGTGAGGGAGCGTCATCACGACCGAAACAATCTACCCCCCAGCAAATATCGCTTGAACTGCTTCAGGAGTCGCACGTGTTGCACTTTTGGTCTTGAACGCTTTTGACGCTTAGCTGCATACTCGGAAATGAGTGGAAACTACGCAGACATGGTTATGAAATTTTATTGCTCTAAGCGAAACACTGACACCTGGTTTAGCGGAGTTATTTGGATGAAAAGGCAGGTATGAGCTCAAATGATCACGTTACAGGTTTTTTCGTCTTTCTTGCACAATTATATTCCCAGAAACGTCTCACAATAAAGTAGATGCTCAATTTTCGAATGCACCTGTCGCGCAGTGCAAACAGTGATTTACATGGCATGCTTGAGGACAGTTTGTTTGCGGAAATCAAGAAATCACTGCTTAGGTTATTCAGCAGTTGGCATTAGTCATACAATAACTTCATTCAACTTATAGCAGGCTACCAGGAGCACGGCAACGCAGCGGTACGGTTGTCTGCGTAAGTTGTTGTCATTATAAGATTTGTCTGACGTTAGTGGTACGCCGCGACTTCCGCACCGAATATCAGTGCAACACGTCGGACCTATATCTGTTGCCTGTATAACGCATAAGCGACAACGTGCAATATTTGCTTTTTTGTTGTACCGTACTTTTGCACAAGTAAATGGATTATACACGCTTAACGAGCAATATCTTTTCTAGTAATCTGCTGCTGTGAAATCACGCATGCTCGTGACGTGTTTGACAAATTCGCGCATTTCAAATAAACACTTAAGCCACTTCTAAAAACAAACAAAAAAATTATTTCAAAGTGTGTTGAAAATTTTCGAAGCTGCTAGTTCTTACTACTTTTTTTCAGCAGCCGGTGCTTTCTACAGCTTGCTCGAATATGTTGGAAGATTTTCAATTTGAAAAGACGCAGACGATGCAAAGAAAAAAATTGTCAAATTTTCCCTGTTATTCTCGTGACTTGAAAAGAAGTTTTTGAAATTTATTTACTGGTGCAAATTGTCTTACTTTAAATATTTAACTGAAACAAATACGTATTTATTTTTATTACTTTCTAGTCACGCGATTTTGCTTCACCTACCAAGAGTAAATGTTAGTTTGGTTGCTAAGCAAAAACGTTTCGACAGTGCAACAAAAAATGATTTTCGTCATCAACGAATTAACATAGTTCTTGTTCTTTCAACGTGTTTGCTAATTGACTGATGAAAATGGAGGTGCTTAGAATAAATTCAAGTTTACACTTAGCAGCAAGTTCGCTGCTTTTGAAATTCGCGGCACGCAGCTCAGCGGACAAGTTGCAACCAAACTCGAAGCTCAAGCATTGCGTTCAGTTTTCAATCGACATGCAGCAGCATCTGTTAAGTGTAGCTTTGCTCGGCAAATATTTGTTCGGGAATTCATCTTTCCTGCTATCAGTAACCGAATGGGTGAGGCACGTTCGCAAAGTGATGAAATAAAGCGTCCTCTAGAAAGCTTTTTCGGTCGAGCAAAATCAGGTTTGCAAATTCGGTTTAACTTATTGCGAGCTGTTGGAGTGGAACTGGCTTCAACTGGTTCGCCAAAATCCTTCGAAGGACCTGACGAAACCTGCTTTATTGCTGTGCCTCGGGAAATGACATATCAGCTTTCTTCGCGTGATAACCTCGTGACTGTGGTGCTTGGATCTTTATTGTTCGAATAAATGCAACTGAATTGCGTTGTTCTCAGCAACCACGCATTAGCAAAACAGTCGGCGAGAAACTTGGCGGGAGTGAAACATTGGAATGCATTTATTTGGATCGAGACCTGCCGTAGAACATTGCCGAGTCATGATACAAAAATTTAGGGTCCTTGGAACGCCTGAAAAGCGGAAGTATCACCACTGAGAACGCACCCCTTTGTACCTGATCATTTCCTTTTAACTCAGAAGTTTGCCAACGAGCAATGTGTCAGTGGAACGAAATGGCGCCGAATTGTGAAAAATAACTCAGTATTGCCATTTCGAAATCGAGAGAGCTCCGCTAGCACTTACGTTATTTCAGTAATTTACCAAAAAACTATTAAAAATGAATGGGCATCGCACTGCTTATCCGGTTAACGCCTAGGCTGAAACGTTTGAAAATAATTTTCTGATGCTGTCCTCTGATATCAATGAAAGCTTCAAGATGAACAACTCATACCCACTGGAGTGAGATCGTGTCAGAACATATATTGAAATCACATCCAACAAGTCATTTTTCCTACAGTTGTCCGAATAGAAGTCAATGGTAGGCATTCGCGGTCTGCACGCCATTTGTTTGTAAGTTCTTAGCATGCAGCGATAAGCGGGGAAATGGACCTAACCTTCAGAAATTTTGAACTTTCAATTTGAAAATCTAGGTACAGTATGCAATTTGCGCCCTCAAAAAGCTGACCAAGAAATCCGGTCTAGAAGCGCATGGTAACAAACGTTTATTAGGACAAAACACCTCTGTAAACTGCTTTTCAGCACAGGGCAAGCAAGTGTAAGTGCGAGGTTTAAAATAGTACGATTCTCAGCCAACTGTCGATTGCGCAAAGGGCGCACGAGGTTAATCTCTTAAAGGAAATTTTTTCCCAGATAATACAGACATCGACGGGAAATAATTAATGGAAAATAAAATACTGCAGTTGTGAAGCAATTTTTCCTTAATATCTGAGCCAGTTGCCAACAGCAGCACGTGAGTGGAGCCAAAGGACGGTAACAACAAAGGAGAAAACACTATTTTCAAAAAGGTTAAACCTTTAGTTGAACAAACACCAACCTGCAACTCCATACAAAGAACGGTAAAATGCCATCATTTGTTGAATAAAGCAATGATTTGTCTCGAGGTGATGCGCTTCTTTACTCTGTGACTCAATTCCACCTCACCAGGTTGTTGTTGACGTGAGAAACTATTGCACGAAAAACCCGAACTCGTTCTAAAATTTCCTGTCTGACCAGGTTACAAGAGCCGACTCATCACCTTTCAGTAATGTCTAATAACTAATTGCTCTTACTGGAGACCAATGACAAACGATTGTAATTGCAACCAGGTACCAGCAGTTCTTTTATTGCACAATCGGCATCCGTTGCGCTATATAGGAAGCGACGGGCCTCTTGCTTTGATGACGCCGTTTTACCATATTATATCTTTATCTTTTGTAGAGCGCTTGCCGCGCTTGATCGCAGAGCACGCGCGAAACCAGCACACGCTCGTGCCGAATAGCGCAGGGACGACTGGCACAGTGATCAGTATACATAAAAGTGGACGGAATTAGGAAAGTCTTTCTAACAATGAAGAAACATGAAGTCCACTTTTCAAGAAAATGAGTTGCAGATTGTGTTTGACAATCAAACAGTTGAAGAAATGCAGCATTCTCCCATGATGCTTGCTATTCATCAGAAGAAATCCTTTCACAACCAAGAATCAAACACTACGATCTTATCAGAGTATATAGTTCGTCTAATAAGTAGGCATCACCAGTTCCTACTCAAATAGAGTGATGCATTCTAGTTTCATCTTCATCAGAAAAATACAAATTGCAATACAAATGGAAGCAAACCTAATTCTACCGAGTTATCCTGTGTCTGTGTTGACAACATCGAAATACAGTTAACTTGAACGCTAACCGCAAAAGCTCGAGAGTGAATGAACTTAGCGTCCACAAAAAGCGTCAGTTACGTAAAGGCTCATGAGAAGAGGAAATATTATGTTGTCATTTTTGTGAGACCAATCACGTCAAGCTTTGGTACGAATATATGTTAATCGTTTCAATACTCCTTTTCAGTATAAACATCTGAGCAAGACTTTCAATACTGTGGAAACACATGTCACTATGATGTTCGACTTGATGAAACATGAAATCAAACTTTGCGATTCAACTACGAGGCGTACGATTTCTAGTAGTTGCCTAAGATAAGAATCATAACATAACGCTACTGAACACAAACTCAATTTGCAAGAAGAAATCAAAACTAAAGTTCGGCTTGTTTTATCCATGAGCCAAATTTCAGTTTATTAAAACACTTTTTCATAAGGCGTTCATAGCGTAGAATGCCTGCATTTCGATACATACGAGTAGGTTACGCGAATTGTTTGGTTTCATGTTCGTACCACTATCGCCCACAAAAGCGATTTGTGCTTGGGATCAGCAACATTATTATAAAAGTGATGGTTCATGCAGTTTCTCACACCTGATTTGACTCAACAAACTTTTATAAATGTATGCCCAGTTATTATTGCTCCTAATAATATTCACTTAATCAGAGTAATGGCGTCGGGAGAGAACTAGAGAAGGCGAATTGTGTGGGTGCAGCTTCTGGAGGCAGTAAAACGCATTTCAAGTGTGACAGAATTTAAATAAAAATGTTGAACTCATGTCTGGAGCAAAAGCAGACCTGTGCCCTGGCGCCAAAAACACTAATGAAGGCGCTGCATACTACGCTGCAAACAAGAAACAAAAACGCTCCGCTTGTTTTTGCCAACTAGACATACCGTTTGCAATGTACCGGCAATGATTTCACTAAATTGATGTTACGTTTACTAATTTTCGGTTCTGTTGTTATTTATAAAGCAAGGAGAAAGTTTCAACAGTCAGAGACCAAAATTTGAATTGTTGCATTTTTCCAAAACTACTATTTGCAAATAACACACATAAATATAAATTGTGTACCAAACCGTCAAATAATGTCAATTTATATTTGTCAACCTTAAGGAACGTTTTCAAAGCACAGAAAAAATTGCGACACAACAGTCACAGGCTCTGGCAAGCACCAATATGTAGCAATACATATTTCTACGCCCGCGGTACCACATCCGTTTGAAACAATAACCGTTTGCTTGCAATTGTTCCATCCTTCTTGCCAGGCGCGTAGCCAGGGGGGGCAATAGGGGGCAATTGCCCCCCCCCCAATTCCGAAAGTTGCACCAAAAATTTTCAGGTCAATCAAGCTTTTGATGTCTCAGCCAAAGAAGTATTTCAGCGCAAATCACCGAAAATGCTTGCGTAACTTATTGCATAATTTAGTTGAACCTGATCAAAGCACTGTGGTTCAACAATTGTCCATGATTAATCAAACGTTGTGTACCAGAGGGGGCAATAATAGAAATTCCAGGTGAAGCCAAGGATTTTCGTAGGGTGGGCAAAAACGGTGAAATTTCATTTTTTCCACTCGAAACTAAGCAAACAACCATTTTTGCTAAAAATATAATAGGAAAATGTCAAATTTCAAAAGCAGGGAGGGGCCAAGGACCGCTTCTACCCCTCCCCTTCCGACGCCCATGGTTGTGTATCGTGTAAATGTTGGAGAAGTCATGTCATGGCTGATGTTTTCCTGAGGTTTAAGTTCCGTGTGGAAGTTAGTGATAATGAAATACGATCTAGTATCCAACTGCTTGTAATCACCAACCGAAGTAAAACAAGGAGCCACCAGTTTGCTGAATCTCACCTAGTAGTGATGCAAACATATTTCAAACCCATCGCAAAAATTTCTCCCTCTCTGTTAACTCTGGCATGCTACAAATGCTGTGCATCTTACTCTTGTCTCCAGCACAAACCGTAGCCTTGAATGTAAATCGTGTATTTTTTGTATTGTTTCAAAACTAACAGCGGTGATGCAGGCCTACGTCTTATATACCCCTTGAAACTCAAACTTCGGTTGAAACGAAATCCAGTTTCAAAGTATTTTTTATTGCGCATATAAGCCACACACCAGCGATCTCAAACTCATATTGCTCGGAGGGCGAAACGAGCACTTTAAGAAAATCAGGGCCGCATTATGGCTACCTTAGCCACTAGGACCGCATTATGCAACAAAGGCGGTACCTGAGCCTTACTAGAAACACCTTTCACGTCTTTTTTACGGCGAATGGTATTGTAAGTTATAGGGAAGTTATCTCTAGCCCTTTCTACGTTCGTTTTAAATGAACTTGTTGACTCGCTAGCCTAGCACTTTTAAACACCGATGAATAAACTAAATAACCTAAATGTTAATTATCTCAAAATTCCCAAAAAGCATCGCGGGCCGCACAAAATGCTCTCGCGGACTGGATGTTTGAGACCTCTGCCATACACACTGTATACCAACAACAACATTCTTTCTAGATATTTATTTGTTACGATTAAAACTGCGTTGTAACAGCTTAATCACAACCATGTTTAGCGTTACCGTTTTCATCAATGATTTCATATTCACTTTCCGGCGAAAAAAAAGTTTGGGCCAAGTAATCACAATCCGACCTGCGCAGTGTTACAACTTTCATTTAATGTTAGTTGCCATCCTATCCTACTCCAAACGTGAATTCGTTCACCTGCAACGGGTAGTATCAGCAGCAAAATCTAACGTCATTTTGTAAGTGCTGAGGACATTGACACTCCCTTTACTTACAGATAGCTTGCAATCGATGTCCGTTTCGTCGATAAAGCGCATGTAACTGAAACATAGGTGTAGGAGCAGGCAAATTTTTGGGGGTGCGAAGAATTTTAGCCCAAATTTCTGCAAACGTGCCCGAAAAAGAATTGAAAGAAAATGACCTCCACATGAAAACGACTGCATTTCACTGGGCGCATTGTTTTCAAATCGAGGCAGTTTAAGCACCATTTTTGCCCAAAACTTTCCCAAATTTCCCTTCAATTGCCCGAAAATAACTAAATTAATACATGAATTTCCAAAAAAAATAATTTTTTGGGTGTCATTTTTGTAAAATCAAAGCGCGTACAGCAATTTTGCGAAGATTTACACATGTTTTGCACAAATCTCCTCAGATTTTGTTCGAGGTTTCACCAAATCAAAACTTTTGGGGTGCGCTTGCCCCCCCCGCCTCCTACGTCAGTGAACTAAAATGAAAAAATTGACTGAACATATTATTCAAAAACAATCGCCAGAAAAATGCACGTTTCATGGATGATGCTTCGAAAACAAGGGGCATTAAATAAACAAATGTTGAGACTTGGCTGTTGTTTGTCCCCCCTACCAAAATTCCTGGCTACGTGCCTGCTTCTTACAACGGAATTCGTGTTCGGTGAACAGAGCATACGATTGAACACGTTCTGCTTAACCAGATGTCATTTAAACGGTTCTGGTTTTAGTGAAAAGCATTAACCATTTAAGCGAAAGTAGCTGCGAGCGGTAAACCTCGGACCGACAAGTTGGATGGCCCAGCAGTGAATACTCTCGTGGTTGGCAGCACATGCAATAAAAATAAATTTTGGAATTGCATGTATCACTTTTCAATGAGCAAAGAGCAATCTTTTGAAGCAACTCTTTTTTGTTTGTGCTTTGAGAACAAAAAAAAATTTTTTTTTTAAACCCAAGGCGAAAATTGCATTTCGAAATCACAGCAAAACAGCTTTTTTTCGGAGAAGCTCTTTCCAGTCCAGTAAGTTCGAAGGTGATGGTTGTTGTGCATACCTGGCTGGGCTCACGTACTCGTGGAATGACGTTCACAGTACGAGCAACTCAAACAACACGACATTTTGCAGATAATTCACAAAAGCTCGCAATAGTATTCACTGTAAAGGATACAACTGCCAGCAACGTGATCTAAGTCTAGCGCGGACAAAGGACGATTTTCGAACCTTTGTCGATGACGATTCACATTATCGTGCGCCGGAAATGAGTCAACGTGCGCTGGACGCCGAGCGAGGCGGAAAGCATGCGGAAAGTGAGCGAACAGGCTTACAGTGGCTTTGTTGTTACGGCGTTTTTCATGCATGGACATCTTTTTTGCTGCCAAACGCTTGGCGCGTGAATGATGCCGCTGCCTTCCAAACGCGCACCCACGCGTGCCCTGGGTACTGACGCCAACGTAAACGAAAACTTTTTGTGATTTTTTTTTTCGACAATCACGACGAGCAGCATGCGTTCATCTGTTGTGATTTACTTTTAGGTTGCATGGAAACGATCACTACAAATAAGAAATTGCAAAGATTTCCAACAACTCACTTGATTTTTGTCTTTTCTGTAACGGACTTGGGTGCAGTCCGCACCTGACACGGCGTAGATATTCTTGTGCATTGCGTGACTCGCTTGTTTTGAATTAATTTTAGGTTGTAATCGCACAAATGCGAAAAGCTTTTCTCTTTTCGCACGAAACAATTGAAGTACTCGTGCGTTGGTTTGGCAAAACGATGCACTAGTTTTGCAATTTTGCATTTTTTTCTACTCGGTGCTAAGTCGCCTATGTAAGCACGTCAAGGGAGGTGATACATGATTACTCAAAAAGTCCTTAAAACTTGTAATGTTGTCAACACGACCTTTTCGATCTGCATTTATGAAAGGTGGTTTCCCGCTCCTTCATCTATTTCCCATTGAAGGTTTTTGTTAACCCAGTAAAAGTCCTGTAAGAAGGTAATTTCTAAAACGCATTTTACAAGTCGATGATGATCGGAGAAGCATTAGCATAAATTATCTTCTATACTAACTTTTATCAAATGTCACAAACTTATCGCACAAATGCTTTCTTAGTTTTTTCTGAAGTTCTTTTCGCTTTTTCTGTGAAGGGAACACGTGCTCGAATGCAAAGGCTCAGTTTTACTATAACGTGAAAGAGCTAAATGTCAAAATAGAAAAACCTTGTAATTGCAACAATTGCAAGCTCCGGGTTTGCTATTTGAATAGGATTTCAGGACTGAGGATGCGTAGCGTTACGTGAAATCGATTTCCTATTAAAAAAATGGCTGATTGATTCTTTGTTTATCTCTCTTGTGGAAAGTAGTTACCTAGTAATTCAAACGTAAAACGATTAAACAAGTTCACAAGTTAGTATTGAAACGGCTTGGTCTTCGTCGCTGAACACAGGGATGACCTGAAAAGGATGATGAAGGAGGTGAGTCACAAGTTAACCAGGACAAAGGGCAATTGTGCGTGGGCAGTATACTACCAAATTTCCCTTTTTAGGTATAACCTACCACATTGATCTGTCAACTTGGTTTCCGTTTATGGAGAAATATTTTCTGGTCGGTCATAACAGTTGGACAGCTTACTCTTGAGCAACGTCTGAGTTTTCTGTTTAAAGGAACTACTTGAGACAACAACACTTCCGTATCACGTCTGGTACAATGCTCAGTAACTGTTCACGTCCGACGGCTTCGACCCAGCTCGAACACTCTCATCTGTATAAAAACATTTTCTTTAGAAATTCCGCTCCTTTCTCTTACTTACACGAAACCTTACTGTATTAGATTCATTTCGCTGAGTATGTTGATAAAATTTCCAAACGCACTCGGCAGAACCAAGACATCTTAAGAAAATATGCATGAATGTGGCACAGTGGCAATCCTTGTAAATACTGATAAATTCTCTTGCCATTGTGTTTTCATTTATTCAAATTTCTACTGAAAATTATTTACTTTAATACATGGTGTCTTTAGTCCAGCTATGTCCAACCCGCGGTGCGCGGGCCGCATGCTGCCCAGTAGAAGGTTTTGTGCGGTCTCAGTTTAGGTTTACATTGTAGTAAAAGTATCCTATATTCGGACAACCTGTCCTTAATTTGATAATCTTGAATTTGACATTTTTGATGCAAGTGTTCTTCAGTGCCACTTCATCACGTCTGTTACCATTCCAGTTAGGATTCGAACGCTTTTAGTACACTAGGTTAAGCTAAATTTAGTTAGCTAATACCAAAGTAAGTCATTCAGTGTGCGGCCCTGGTAAAGGCAGTGACGTAATTTTTGGCTCAGTCAGCCAATTGGGTTGGACATAGCTGCTTTAGTCGTATGAAACAATAAATCAATCAATGCAATCAATCAATCAATGAGTGAAGTGCATTGGGTTGGTTCGTAAGTAGCTGATGCATTACAGTGTTCCACGATAATATCAGCAAAGTTTTTCACACATGTTGGAACCATTGGGCTATGAAATTGCACGTTCGACCACGGCTTTGCTCAGTTTCATGCACATCAGACACTAAAGTCGTCAAGACACAAAGCACAAAATCAGTAATTAACACACTTAAATGGTAAAAAATTATTAAATCTGCTGTAGAAGCTTGAATTCCTACACATCACCAGTGGCGCGTGGTTGTCATTGTTACTAGATGTGCGCTGTTCATAACGTCATAAAATGACGTCGTGTTCACGTTTCCAAACCAACGTTTTGGCGAAGTCTGATGACACACCATGCTTGCATATTATTCTACACACACCATCGTTATTTGGTGTTGTACACTTTATGCGTATTTGCATTGATTATAAACTTATCAGCGCTCCATGTTCAGGAACTCGCAGTGAAGGTTCTTGCTTTGTCAAAGTACTACACTGCATCAGTAATTTTTTTCAAAAATTTCAATAGTTTTTACATGCTCATTGTGTCTGCTTACATCAGACATGCGCTGATCAACAACTGGGGTATCAATTCTCTGTTGAACAAACATTACGTAATCTAAAAAAGCTTTAACATGAATCTGAGATCTTTCATCCTTTTAGGTCATTGCTGATGTCAGGGTAAAGAGTAACCTTGCTTTTGCACACACCTCTTTCTCTAGAAAACCGCAGACTTGGCCAGCAGAAATATTTACATCATATCTCAGTCTACATTTTCATTGTGGGATGTTAAGAAATGCATCGCATATTCTTTGCTATTGTGGCTATAGCTATATACCAAATTATGAAGAGCTGACTTTGGCATGTCGCTGTTCACAGCTTGTATTTTCTCTTCGTAACTTCTATAGGGAAATGATCTTTCTGATATATCTTTCACTGCTTGCATATGATGTCAAATGTAAAACTAACTGAGGTCAACGTTAATTAATTAGATACTGAGAGTGTGGACTAGGCTGCAAATGTACCTCACATAATGATAAAATAAGCAAGGGCTTCATGTCAATACCTTCAACACTGCTTAAACGAAATAAAAAACGCAACATTATGTGACTGTTAAAAACACAACTTCTGTAGCGATAGAAGAGATACCGACTTGTCTGCCAATGTCCAGCAATTACACTTAATCCGGCTGAATTCCAACCAATGACGAAGCTCGAATGTGTCGTTGAAAACGAGCAAAGTTGTGTGCCTGGTATGGCGCACACACCGGGTTGTGAGATCGAAACTTGCTAAACTACGCAAGAACTAGTAACGCGCTATTGTAGTAAATGTCCAAAACAAGACGTTCGTGTTTGGCTGATGTGGTTCTTAAAAACTAAAGCGACTGAACAGATGTACCGCTTGTTTGAACCGTTACGCTCAATCCGACTGAGCTGCCAATTTATTACGAAGCTCAAATGTGTCGTGGTAAACGAGCACAGAAGATGCGGGTTGCCAGACAAAAAAAAAAACAAAGTAAAAACTAGGGATGCATGAAAAAACAAGTCATTCAAGTAAGTTGCAATAGTGCAGTTTAGACATTTGGCTAAGAAAAATTGATAAGACGTTCATAACTTTCGAACTTTTCTTGTAATTTTCCCTTGACTGCACGACCGAATTCCGAACAGAGTCACGTCTCGTTATAGGGATCAATTTAAAAGGGTGCGTGCCGCGCACCCAGCCCCTGCATCACAATAGAAAAAATCAGATTGTGTTTCATCTGCACGTGAACTGTGCTGTTTAATTCTCCTTGTGCTCCTTTTCCTTCACACAGAGTTGTAACATAGGCGGCTAAGGAAGTGTTTAACTCCGCAAACAAATTGGTGACAGCAGTTGCGATGCGAGATGGCTAGGCTGAGTAGCAAAAAATAACGACATGCTCTTGAATGCCTATGGCAACGTATGGCCTGAAAACCACAAAATTAGCAATTAAATAATTATTTAATTCACCAGGGGATTGATTATATATATAATTTGCTGTTTTTAAACTATAACTTCCAAACCACAAACGATAGAAAGCCAATCAAAGGCTCCAAAGATGCAGATTTTCGCCTAATTAAAAAAATAAACAAAAGGTTCCATTCTGCGGTTGGAGGCCAGGGCCTGATGACGTAAGCCAAAAAAGCCTAAACCTACCCTTAATATGATGTCACCCAGAAGAAAGCTCAAATCCCAAACTTCCCA
>Ga0210059_1013355_pt1 | contig 12294 bp, 9 predicted proteins | sample Ectturendosymbi2_FD_188042 | JGI IMG/M metagenome (GOLD analysis project Ga0210059, IMG submission 188042) | Ecteinascidia turbinata endosymbiont from Florida, USA - Sample 2 (SPAdes) (version 2) | ecosystem: Host-associated > Tunicates > Ascidians > Unclassified | place: Key West, Florida...
ACTGGTTTACTGATATCGTTTGCAAGGTATCTGCTTTAAAATCGATTATTTATCAGCCTTCTCTAATAATTTTTATTGTTTTTTTTAGATGAGTACTTTTTTCTGATAAAATTAAAAGACTAACTTCTGCTTGATTGCATTTTGCAAAAGTGAGAGATGAACGTGCATTTACATCGATTTAAAACAAGTTTCCGTATTCCTGGAAAGTGCAAGTACGGTTTATGAATTCATCTGAAAAGAATTATCACTTTAAGTAACTAATACAGCTGAAGGTCGGATAATCGAAATTGCCAGGAGTCGGAGGACGGGACTTCCGACTCCACAGCCCTGGTACGCATGCACCATGCACGGAGTAATATTCTTCATACCAATGCGCTGATAAAAACTGATTATTAGGGCTTAGGAATTCGTGTTTAGGTGTGTCGAGTTAGAGTTTGGGTAAGAAAAATAGTTGAGGTCAACGACTAAGTCGAAAAATTTTCAATGGTTAAAGTTATTCCCGTTCCATAGCTTGTTGTGGGTCCCTGACATCTACACAAAAAGTTTGAATTTACACAACACACATCAAAAAGTAACTTCAAGACTTTAGTTCTTTATTCTGAGAAGCAAAATAACTTGAGAACAATAACAGGTCAGAAATTTCGCTTGACACCGGATTGCCATCTTTTTCTTGTCGAGTCTAGAGGTTATAAGAACACATTTTCAGACCACGACTTCGCTCCTGTTCCAAAATTTATGAAGCCGGATCTGGTGTCTTGCTAAATTTCTGACTTCCCCCATCTGGTCATGCGGAGACTGATATTTCAGGACATGCATTTCGCAAGCGGTGGCTGTTCACTGAGAAATCAAATGTGCTGAGAACCAGTGATGCGCCCGAGTCATATTTGTTTAGTCAGAGTCACAAGTCATTTTTTCAAGTCGAATCGTGACTTGGTCGAGTAGAGTCGAATCACAAGAACTGTTGAGTCATTGGTTTGCAAGCTCGAGATAAATGAAATTTAACATTTTTCTTTTGTGTGTTAAAAATTGGCGCCCGATGAGCTACAAAATGGCACCTAACAATGGTGCATAATGTTGTTTAAAGCATTTTTGACTTCAGGTGATTTAGATCTATGCCTACGTTATTTTTCTGAAAGCAGGTTCCATTTTACATCCTTCACTCTCAGTCATTTGCACACACCTAGCCAAATCTTGCTGCAAGATACGAGATTATACATCCTTGCCTTTCACACGCCCAAAAATGACCAGGGATGGACATGGACAAAATCTTGCTGCATTCTAGTGCAGGGTGACACAAAAAAAAACGGTCATCACCTAAATTTGAATAACTTTTGAAATAATTAATCAATTCTTTTTGTTTTTCAGATTTATCAAGTAGAATTCATGTTCTAAGAGTCTACCAAATTTGACCTTGGAGATGCCATGGAATACTGAGCAAAAGATATTTATAGTTGAGGCATATTTTCAGCAGAAGTCTATCCACGCAGCTCAATTGCAATTCAAAGAACGGTTTCGGATGTCGTGAATTTCCTGTCCACTCAATGATCTACAGATGGGTCAACAACTTCAGAACCCATGGGACTGTGCATAACCTCAATCGTAAAGACACTAACAGACAATCACACTCTGGACGACCGAAATCATCAAGAACACCACACAACGTTGCTGCTGTCAGAGAGTCTGTTGTCCACAGCCCAAGCAAGTCTGTGCGTCGGGGAAGTCAGGAGCTGTGACAATCAACACCGAACGATATGTCCAGGTGCTTGGCAAGTTCTGGACAGCACTTGGTCGACGGAGAGGGGTCGTCAGGGTCTTCCAGTGGTTCCAACAGGATGGTGCCACCCCCCACACCTCAAACGAATCATTGGCATTGCTACAGCAGCGTTTCCCTGACCGACTGATCAGCCGCAGGTGTGACCCGCAGTGGTCGCCGCATTCACCTGACTTGAACCCCCCAGATTTTCATCTTTGGGGATATCTTAAGGACAGGGTGTATGGCAACAACCCCCAGACTACCCTTGACCTGAAGGCAGCAATCACAGCAGCAATAAGAGCGATCCCAAGGGAGGAATGCGGGAGGGTCATCGAGAACTTTGCCCGCCGGATCCAAATGTGCCTGCAGCGCCGGGGAGCTCATTTGGAGCACATTTTTTGAGCGCCAGTGAAATGAGGAGTTTTTGTAGTACAGACTTGAAACTTTGGAGATGTCTGCTACACAGGCTTGACCTAATGTAGCTGAAGTTTTGTGTCTCTCCAAATAAAATTTTGGAAGTTATGTTATTCGATTTTTGGTGATGAACGTTTTTTTTGTGTCACCCTGTATTTTGATGGACTTGGATTTTACAATTGCTGCTTAACGAGATTTGGGTTGGTTTGATAATATTGCTTTGAACTTTTTCACAACTTCTGATTCAGTTTTGGGATTGCAAATTACTGTATTGAAAGGTTTGATTCAGTGGAGTTTCTCATATCTGCCGAGACTGTATATTGTTTGTTTCAATGTTGAACCTTGTCTATGACCAGCGAAACAAGTCTGTTCTTGTTTTTCAAGTTACTGGGTGACTCAGGACCTGTCACGTGGAGAACAAAAGTGTAGAAAATATTGGCCAAAATTCCATTGTAATCAAATGCAACACAGCGAGCGGAAAGCAGTGGCCAGTCGCAAAACAGAAACGAACGCTTAAATAAAGCACAGTGCCAACGAATGCAAATGGCATGTGTATACTATGGACGGCAGAATAACAGGGTCGCAACAACGCCAAAGTGAATTTTCCCAGTTCATGACAGCAACTCAACTTCGACTAGATTCTCGATTCCAGCAACTGACAGCAGGGGCCAGTGGTATAGGAGGCAGGGGCACCCCCGAAAGTTTTGATTTGTTGAAAATCTGGGCCAAATCCCTGAAAGTCCGGACAATATGGCGCCAAAAGTTGTTTGATTTGAAAAAATGGCTCCCAACGTCTGAAGACTTTTTTGGAGATTATATCGAAAAAAGGTCTTCATGATCTTTGTGGGAAAGAGTCGCACAAAAACTTTTCAGGCAAGTTTCGGGAAAATTCGGGCAAAAATCCTTCGCACCCCCAAAATTTGCCTGCTCCCACCAGAGTTGGGAACGGATCCGGAGTCGACACCGGCAGGATCCTGCGTTTTTCTTTCGGACCAGGATCCGGAGTCAAAAATTTGGGAAAAATCGGAGCCGGAGCCACTTTTCCATTTCAGCAGTAGGAGTCTGTGTGGTCATTTCCTAAGTAAAAGCATGGGTAAATTCAGGCCCGTAGCCACGGAGGGGCATTCGGAGGCAGAGTCCCTCTAAATTTATTTTGTACCCCCAAAAAAATTTGTTTTAAACATACAGTGAAAGCAAAAATCGTGCTCCCCTAAAAATGTATTGTGCCCCACCAATTCTCAAAACCTGGCCACGGGCCTGGGTAAATTAAGGTTGGATCAATGGTTGCAACCGGAGTCTGAACAGGAGTCGGATTCTCGAATTTGAAAAATTGCCGGACCCGGATTCAAAAATTTTGGAACAGGAACGGAGCCGGGGTCTGAAAAAATGACTCCGGGTACCTCTGGTTCCCACACATATGGCTGAGGCTTTCAGCAAACCGTGACTAACGACAAAATTTTGGTAAAAATCACAGCGGCTCAGATTACCGCTGTGTCTGTTCTCACGCGACAGCAGGAAATGGTTTCACCAAGATCACAAACTCTTGCAAAGTTGCGGTCTTTCGCACGCGCATTAAAACTTCATGACAACCCTGGAAATGGCGAACGTTGCACCGTCACCCGTTCAACTTTACCATCAGGCATGCAACCAGCTCGGGACACCACAGGGGGGCGAAAATACATTTTATGGGGGCGGAGATTTTTGTTTTTATTGAGTTTTTTAATAAAAAGTGTTCTGGACACAACAAAATTTGGGTGGCATTGCCCCTGAATACGGGCCTGTGTTGGACACTTGCAAATATCGGCCGGAAAGACAAAATAACCACCTCATTGCGCGCCACCCCGCATGAAAGGAACGCATCAAAAACAACGCACGTTTCTACCAAAGGTAAACACGACAGCAATCAACATGAAGCAGATCAGTGGCGCGCCGTGCGAAACAGGTGGTGGAAACCATTGTTTTTTGGTTAACCTTCTTGTGTCTTCGCACAATCGGATCTTTAACAAGCATCATTGCGACGTCATCAACAATTGCTCTGCCTTTCACAAAACGTGCCTTGCGTAGCGCACGCGCCAACAAGGCTCACTGAGCCTGAAGCCTTCCTTAATAATATACTAACGCGTTAACTGTAAATCCGAGCGCAAGAAACCATTGACAAGACTATCAATTCGAGGACGTCTCAGGTGGTCAATGTTGCAATTGAGACCTTTGCGCGGACATCCAATCGGAACCCGGTCACGTGATTCCGTCAATCGGGCTTGACAATCACGTGACTCAAAGCGAGCAAGATCGGCGAATCACGGCAGCGGTCTGATTTTCATCGAGACCCGATACAGGCTGTGCAAATCGCCCCTCCACTCCCTCCAGGACATGGCTCCTTTGATCAGGGTGGTTCCCCCGACGCGATACTGTCCGTTCAGGTGCGCGTTGTAGCAGTCATTGTACCACCAGCCGCTGAACCACTGCCGGGCGCAGTTGCTGAAAAAGGGCGTGAAATCAGTGGACCGGAACCACAAATCAGTGGAGCGGAACTGAAAATCAGTGGATCGGAAACACAAAAATACGAAAGCGACACTTACCCACTTTACACTGCACTGTTATGGAATTCGCGTTGGATTGGGAATCCCACAAATCACTCAAGCACGACCGTGAGTGTCTCACCGAGCTGCTTGAGCGCGTGTTTTTTCAACCATGTCCGATTCAGCGAATCCAACTAGCAGAGGTAGGTTGGAAATCCGATAATAAGGGATTCGATTGAAAATGATGTTGGGTGGCTTGTATTAAGTCTTGGACAACCTTTTCTGTACTTGTTTGATGCTAAAACCACTACCGTGGAACAGATTAACCTATTCAAGCTAATCTTTAGAAAAAATGACGGATTAATTTATTCAATAGTTTTGCCTGCAGGCAAACTACACCTAGTTAGGGAAACAGTCAGCGAAATTGAAACGGTTGAGCAAACTGAAAGATTATTCGGTAGGTTACAAGACATCAGATATTGGACTGAAGGACTATTACCCCAATACTGATTAATAGGTTTTCATTACACCTTGGTATAGTAGAGTGATTCAACCTCTGTGAAAATATGTAATATTGGAAGTGGATGAATTCAATATAAGCTACACTTTGAACTTTGTATCCCAGTTATGTGGCTATGATTTCCTCAGTTCATAATGGAGCACATGGAGTAACATAAAATGTGTCATAAAAGTTTGTGGAACAGGTTACAGTTGCAATTTGGTGAATTGCAGTACCTAGTGTTCATAGACTACGACTTACTAAGTGCTGTGAATCCTCATATGTGACACTGTTGTATTGTACTGCAGAGTACAGACTGGTTGATGATCTTGACTGAAATCGACAAAGTGACTTTGCAGTGTAAAAACAAACTCCCATTTCCTGCCCTGTAGAAGCTGTTCAAATTCTGTGAAAGTCACTTGAAGAGTGCAATTACAATGCGACGCAGTTTTCATGACGTCATCGCCCAGCAGTTCTCTACGATTTTCTCTGCTGGCTGTTGTTTTTCGGACAACACTAAATAAAATCACGTCTCGGCGATTCCACCAACACCTACGAAAAGCACCTTTCTGTAGTGGAATCAGCTTTCACCTTTTCATTTTCACCTATTCCCCAGCTTTCGCAATACCATGGGCCAAGCGCACGAAGCAAATCTTTGAGTCCTTCCAGTGTAAAAACGCCCCGATATCGAGTCCGCAAGTGCGTTCACGAAGGTAAACTAAGGGCGACGAATCGCTCACGCGTCAATCCGATAACAGTGCAATGTAAAGTGGGCGAGCAGCTTTTTTGGCGATGTCAAAACACTTTCAGCGCCAGACGCCTGGTTTGTCTTTGCATACTTGCAAAATATAAAAAAAAGCTTTTTTGAGCAAATCCAGGAGCAGCAGGTCGAAAGAGCTTTGACATTCAAGCGACAATCACTGTGACCGAAGTGATCTGCAAACACCGCACCAAAAACAACGTCTCCGCGGAGTCGGTTTTGAATGGTGCGCTTCAGCACTGAGCAAAAGCATACGTTTCACATTGTTTCGTGTCGAATAAATGTGTACTCACCCCGGAGAAATAAAACAGCAGAACTATTGCTGTGAAAAGCGATCGTTTGCGTTCAGCCGACGTTTTTTTGACATTCCGTTTTTTTTCTCCAACTTTTCAACGAAATCTTTCTGCCGAGCTGGTTTGTTTACGGCCAATTGACCGAATTTTTCTTAAATGACCGAAAAAAAACTCAAGGAAACTTGGTCGTAATGCACGAAATCTTTCTGCTGAGGTCCACTGCGAGTTTCGCAAGCCACAAATCAAGCCACGGTGGTCGTCCTTTTTGGCTTCCGGTTTTACGGCCCTAGTTTGTGGGGCAAGCGACTTGCACAAATAATACAACGGTTTTCAATGGACCAAATCATTATGGAGCTGGAGCCATAAAATTGTAGATGTTGGAGCGGAAGCTAAAAGTTTTGGGATGCCTGGAGTTGGAGCCAGAAATTTGAGTCCCAGTTCCACATCCCTGGTAAAAACCCACTTCGAGCATTTGCATGATGCTCAGAATGAACAGCGCACTTACACGGAACTGTCTGAACTTTGGTCGTTGTCGACGTCCGAGGTTGAAAAGTTCATCGCGTTGTGGTACGTCATCCCGTCTCCTGCAACGTCACAGTCATGTACGTCACTATGACGAGAGGTTAGGATAGTAGGATTGTGATATGACGTTGGCCTTTGGCTAAACTTGGCGAAAGAGGTTTAGACGCTTTTTTCATTCCATCAAAAAAGGAGTAAAATTTTCGAAATTTTTTTCCGTTTTAATTTTCCAACAATCAATATCCAAAGTGAATCTCCGGAGCAATGCGATTCTGCTTAAGAAACAGCAACATAGGCGTAGCCAGGGGGAAAGGGGGGCATGTCCCCCAAAAAATTCTAGCATATCTTGTCATTTTGTGCTTTGAGACGTGATGTCCCAAACCAGACACTGTTGCTCTCTTAAAGTCAAAATATTTGACCTCCCCCGAAACTTTTGGGCTGGCTACGTCACTGAACAGCAACGTAACAACGAACCATTGCGTTGAAACCACGTTGGACGTTTGGCACAGTACAGTGGAAGCGTTCGTTTGTGATGTTGGTTGATTGTTATCTTTGTCCGTTGTTTCCAGAGCACCAGCGCCACCTGTGTGCTCTGCGCTTCGTTCAGGGAATATTTGCTGAAGATGAACTGATTTGTTTTTCGAAACGTCCGAAATGTTTTCACTTAAAATCATCGGTTGTTACGTCATTGTTTCCCAGACATTATCCAATTGTTTGAAATCGAGGGGGCCGCTTTACAAAATATGATTTAAATGAGATCGACGGAGATCACTTAAAGGAGATTGAGGGGCCACTTTAAGCATATCGAGGCCACTTAAAGGAGATCAAGTGGAGGTCATTTAAAAAAAATATGATTTAAAGGAGATCGCCGATCGAGGGGGTCACTTAAAGGAGATTAAGGGGTCACTTATATGAGATTGAGGATCGAGGGGATCATTTAAAGGAGATTAAGGGGATCACTTAAATCAGATCGAGGATCACTTAAATCAGATAAAGGAGATTGAGGGGATCATTTAAATGAGATTGAGGAGGTCAATTAAAGGAGATTGAGGGGACCACTTAAATGAGATTGAGGATCGAAGGGATAACTTAAATGAGATTGAGGATCGAGGGGGTCACTTATATGAGATTGAGGGGTCACTTACATGAGATTGAGGTGGTCAATTAAAGGAGATCGAGGGGGTCAATTAAAGGACATTGAGGGAACCACTTAAATGAGATTGAGGATCGAAGAGGTGTCAATTATATGAGATTGAGAGGTCACTTAAATGAGATTGAGGTGGTCACTTAAATCAGATCAAGGGGGTCAATTAAAGGACATTGAGGGAACCACTTAAATGAGATTGAGGATCGAGGGCGTCAATTATATGAGATTGCGGGAACCACTTAAATGAGATTGAAGTGGTCACTTAAATCAGATCGAGGGGGGTCAATTAAAGGAGATTGAGGGGTCACTTACATGAGATTAAGGGGGTCACTTAAAAAATAATATGATTCATTGTTGTCTTTTGATGTGACAAACACATGACGCCAGATATACAAGAACACCCCCAGCACAAAAAACATGTAACATCGATTGTATGAGTTCTTTACAAGACACTCTGGCTTGAACTACAACCTATATATGATAAACGAATTGGAATCGAGCACGACCGAGATTTTTAAAAGTTACCTCAGCCAAGCCGAATGGCAGCAAACAAAAACGATTACATGAGCTACTTACAGTATGTGCTTTCAAAACGCATGTCGTCGGTGTCACTGTCACATACCTGCGTTTCCGTTGTAGTTTCCAATATTGAGTTTGTAATTATCCTTCTGCCCTGCCACGGAGAAGACCCTTGAAACGAACACAAAGATTGTTGCAGCAAAAAGTTAACTGAGGGTGTTTTGTCAACCAGGGAACGCGGCACGCGCGGTTGGCGTATTGACGCCACAGCGATTCATGCTGCACACCGCACTATTTTCGCACGCAGACTTCGTCGACGACGCTCGAGCGCATGACCACGAGTGAAAATAGAAACAATCTACAGCGTTTTGCGACCAACCATGACGGCGGAAGAATGCAAGGCAAAAAAAACGTCGCGCATCAAACCGGGAACGTTCAAACGCCGCATAGCGGAAGCTTTTCAAACGGTGTTTGTTGCAATCTTCACCTGTGGTCGTGAATCTTGGGTAATGCCGGAAAAGGCGCTGTATCGACTATTTTCTAAGTACTGTACAATCGGCGAGAGATGGGATATTTGCACTTCGCAACAAAGTAATTAGCCGTGAAAGTTGTAAAACATTGAATACCACTTCTCCGAAAAGAGATGTCACTTATACGGTGGTGCGGTCACGTGACCAGAATGGCCAATGAAACACTAGTTGCGTCTTGGGGTGGAGCCAGCAAGACTATCAGAGGCTGTTCAAAACCGTGAGGTATTTTAAATCTTCGCAGTGGTGCTTCCACCGCGACCTTCCCCAAACGAAAATCGGGATAGAAAATGAGCGACTGATGGATGATTAATACTCTCACAAAACTGCTTTTTGTAGTTACTGCTTTTTGTAGCAGCTCATGTGTTCTGTGGTCAAAAGCGTTTACACTTCATTCAACTTTTGTTGACAATGAAAACAGTTGTTTCTCAAATGTAGAGAAAAAAGTTTCAATGATCGCTGGCTTATTTTTTTCTTGTATAACTTTTGAAATTCGCAGAGCCCTGAATGTCGAAACACTTCTCTCAATCGAAAGATTTCAGCTGCAACGGTTCGGCCGCATGTCCAGAATGCTCGATTGTCCAAGGAAATATTGGCGAGGCAAGCCCTGCTAACTACACCCTCGGGAAATCGGTCCAAAGGTCAACCAGGGACCAGGGGGAGTGATTACGCTTCCAACTTTGCTTGGTCCCGTGTTGGTGCGGAAGGAGAAAATCTATCAGAGGTTGTTCTTGACCGCGAGGTATTTCCAGTCCTAGGGTCCCGCGACCCTCTTCAGAGGAAAAGTGGGCACGGGAATAAATGAATGAAAATTCTGGGCGTAAAATATTCACAGAAGCGTTTGCACGATGGTAGATATTTCTGAAACGAGCGCAAATCGATTTACTTGTAGACGGCGTGGCGCGTCTGGTTGTCCCAGTCTTGCAGGTCGATACGTAGTTCGTGGCTGTTTGCTGTGGTCATACTGTGGATGGCGTCGAGACCTGTGGTGTGAACGCAATTTTACAATTATATAATCTTTCACGATCATATAATCGTTCACAATTACATGATCTTTCACGATTATATAATCGTTCACAATTAGATAATCTTTTACGATTATGTAATCTCTCACGATTATACAATATTCCACGATTATATAATCGTTGACAATTATATAAACTTTTACGATTATACACCATTTCAACAGAAGTTTTGTGGGTTCTTTTTCAAGTGAAGCACGAAATTTTTTAGTTAGAAGTAAAAAACATTTGAAAGTTAAACTGCACGACGGAGCTTCCTCAGCGGCCACACCCGATGCTTGGCCAATACCTTTCTCAAGGTCCAAGGCTTAAACCAATCGCTAACGTCCATGATCGATTGACCACATGTGACGAAAACCATTGGTGCATGTCACAAAATGCTGTGCCCATCAAGCAAGACACTCACCCAGCCAGTACTCGCCCTCACCGTTCCCGAATCCGTTCTTATAATCGATCCACGGACGATTGAAGTTCACGGATCCGTCTAAACGTTGCTGAATTGTCTTGAAACAAAGGAGAACGTTCGAACGACCGCGAAACACAAGAGTGTGCGATGCAATGGTTTGAAAAGCGATTGATTGATTTATTGTTTCATGTTTAACGAACAGGAACAAAACAGTCATCGCACAAAAAAAGTAACCAACTGTCCGTGGGGATTAGAATAACTAAACACACAATGGCAAGAGGATGCTGATCAATGTTAAGAAAGATTGTCACTGCGTCACATAGGACTAGTAGAAGACCATGGCGGTCATCTCGTCAACCAATCCCATTATTACTTATTGACAAGTGCCAGGAAACAACCGTTGGAGACAAAATAAGAACAGCTAGAAAATAAAGCAACAGCCACAGATCAAGGCGAGAAGAAATTACAGACGAGACGATTCCCACAAGCCTTTCAAGCAGTGGCCCATCCAGGACCAGCAGATGACATCGGGGGTGGGGGTGAACCAGGTGGCAAGTGGGTCAACCGCTGGGACGAAGGCTTGGAAGCGGATGCTCGCTCGGCGCGACGCCCGGTGTGATCGGGGACTTCCCCGCAATGCGGCTAAGCAAGCCTGGTGACCATCAAGGAGGGGTGGAAACGCAGATTTACTTCCGAGATATTCGGATTCAGAGTACCGAGATAGCAACGCGTGTGACACGCCACTACTGAAGCAACCCCCTCTCTGCTGCCGAAATGACTAAAGCGGAACCATCGCCAGAAAGTCGTCAATAAGGGGAGTGCGGGAAGGGGGTTACGTTCGTGCAGGGGGGGGGCTTAACATTCAAATTTGACAAAAATTCCACTAATTTACAGTGCTTCATATTTCAATTTGGGGGGCTTGGAGCTTTGTTTGTGGGGGCTAAGCCCACCAAAGCCCTCGTGGCGACGGGACTGGACTAGAGTTGCAGCAAATCGCGTGAAAGCGCTCGAAATGTTAAAAAGGATTTTTAGGAAAACCTATAAAATATTGTTAGAACAATTGTTTGTCAAAATAAAATTTTTAATGAAAAGTTTAAAAAAATTGTTTGAAAAGTTTTTTTAAGTTTAGAAACTTTTTTCAAGTTTAAAAAAACTTGAAAATGTCAAACAATCAACTGACCAGCCATCCACCGCCGTCCGTGTCCTGGTCGCAGAACACCTCGGCACTGCTGAGAGAGGCGAAGCGGATGTGGTAAACGGCGGACACGGTCCGGTTTTGCGTCATCAGCTCCTGGCAGCTCCACGGCATCAAACTGATGACTGCGAAACACAAGACGATCGACACACACATGTAACAGGGGGGGCCAAACTGCGGCTATCGAACCTTTGCATGCGGCTCTTTGAGTTTTCCGACAAATTTTATATTTGTTTTTATGTTTCATTTCTATTGCAAAGTGTGGAAATTTTGTAAAATGGTACTGTGGCAGCCAGCGTGCCGTACAGTGTTACTTTTGCAAGTCGTTCCAAAAAGAATTATGATGTCACAGAAGCGTAGATTGCAAATAAATTCGTGTTTCAGATTTTTATGTTGCGGCCCTTTGTAACTTGGGTTTCACGATATGCGGCTCATACATGGAGCAGGTTTGGACACCCCTGTTATATAACATGTCGTGAACTTCGGTGTTTTTGTGGCAAAGGAAACAAGAACGACTGATTTCAACCGACGGCAAACCTGATTTGCGGACTAGCAAAAGAAAAATCGGCGAAACTTTTTTTTTTTGATGAATTCCAGCATGTTTGGTGAAGGGAGGAGTGAAATGAGGGGTAATGAGAGACGACAAATGGCTCCACATTGAACCGATTCTGTTCGGCGAGCGGTCCGACTAAGTGGTTGGTCGGCGCCTGAACCAGACATG
>Ga0210059_1013356_pt1 | contig 12292 bp, 11 predicted proteins | sample Ectturendosymbi2_FD_188042 | JGI IMG/M metagenome (GOLD analysis project Ga0210059, IMG submission 188042) | Ecteinascidia turbinata endosymbiont from Florida, USA - Sample 2 (SPAdes) (version 2) | ecosystem: Host-associated > Tunicates > Ascidians > Unclassified | place: Key West, Florida...
ACAGGGTGTCCATAAAGTCCTGCACACATTTCAAAATGTAATTGCGAAGTAACTAAAGTAGATAAAATCATACAGTTTTTTGCAAAGTGAAGTTTGTTTATTAAAGTTTAAAATTAAAAAATTTGGAATAGTTTAAGTAATAGCCATATTTCAAGAATTTGCTTTTTCATGCTATTGATAGACTTCAACATGTGCTCCATTTGTTGCTCTCAATATGTCAAGGCGATACTCAATTTCGCGCCAAGTGTTCTTCCGGTTTCCATAAATTTTTTAAACCATCTCTTGATGCTGTTAGTGTGAGGAGGGTCTTCTTCAAACTCACTTCTAAATTTACGTTGTACTGCAGTTGGTGATTTCAATTCATGGTACCAAAGAACACATTGTGCTTTTTGTTGAATGGTCAACATGTTTCATACTTTGTTGCAAACTTACGCCTTTATTAAAAATGACTTATTCTTGCTTATCTGAACAATAAAATAACCTGTAAAAAATAACAAACAAATTTTATGGTAGTATAATTCACTGTCGAAAATGTAAAGTTTCTACCTTATGTGGTTTTTGCGATATAAAAATTTTTAATGTGTGCAGGACTTTATGGACACCCGAAAAATGCAGGATATTGGCATACTGCTTGTACATAAACTTTGACAAATTAAGTTGGTAGAAAGTAAAACCTTAACTTAAAAATTTTGTCTGCATTTGACATTCTACTGGTAAAAGTCATGTATTTCTAAATTCGGTTATGTAGCACTTATACTGGTTGTATAGGAAATTTTTGTACGCTCGTTCCGAATGAAATGTACAGTATTGCAAAAGCGAATTAAAGAAACTGAAATAGCTTTAAACGCAGTATTTTCATATCAGCAAAATGTTTAAGTTAACACAAGGCGCCACAGGCTTAAGAAAATGTAAAACAGAGGCTGCTGACTTGTGGTTTGCATGAAAGTTTATTATTAATTGTAACACCAAGATACTTGATATTGTCAGTTTGTTGTATTTTAACATCACTAATACAAGTTTCAAACTCACAGTTTGAAGAACGGGTCGTAGTTAATATCATATAAGCTGTTTTAATATACTTTGTTGATAACCTGTTAAACTTCATACAACTATCCACTCTATTACATTCCGTATGAACATTAATTTGTAGCCTCTCAGTAAATATTTTTATAATAAAAGTGCAAATTAGTGTCATCTGCAAACAGTGCAGTTTGAGAATCAGAAGATCATTCACATAGCTTAAAAGGGATAATGGGCTCATCACTGAACCTTGAGGGATACTACATTCAATTGTCCGATAATTTGATGAATGATTCTTCATTTTAATACGTTGTTGCAGATTAGCTAGAATTGACTCAAAAGTAGAGATTTGCTTAGCTCTAATACCATAATACATAAGAAAAACAGTGCTTTTGCCCCAGTCCATGCTTCTCAAAAACTTTCATAAATGGAAAATACAGCTAATTCTGTTGATGAATTTTTCTAAATAACTATGAAAAGTTTTCAATAAGTTTTTTTTTATTAAGGAACTTGCTTTGCCTGTTATGCAGTATTTTTGCAAAATTTTTGGATATAATAGGTGAAATGGTTATTGGTCTACGATGACTGTGTATGGAAGGTAGGGACCATTTCGGAACAATTGTATTTCGGAAAAGACCATTTCGGAATAAGTGTTTGCAAAATTTCCTCACAATCAGAATATTCATAGCATTCCATGCTCTTATGAAACAACTTTGCAGGGATTGAGGCAATTGCTTTTGGCGAGCTTTAAGGATTTAGCTGATAAACCACATTGTATGAATTCCAGTATGGCTACTTTTATACAAGTGCTTTCAAGAACAGAGAATTTGGAGATGGATTTCATAAATGAATTAAGTGAAAGATGTATTGGTAGGACAGATTCCATTGCCCACTAATATTCTAGGTAATAAAAAATACTCAAGGATATTACTTATAGTTATTGGACAATTCGCTTGTGTGCCATCACTTAACTTCAAAATATGAATATCACAAGACACTTTATGATGTGCCAAATGCAATTCATGATATGTTTTCTATGTTTTGTTTGAATAAATGTGCTAGTTCTTCTGTTGGTACAATTATAACACATTTGTTCTAATAAGACCTTTATTTTTTACTAAGCACGGTGATAAGCAAGCAACGAACCATAGCATAATTCAGGGTCAAATCATGTCCAAGTACTTTGGTGGTAGGTTGAGGTATTTGACAATAAAAGGTGCTTGGTGGGTTATAAAACGAAATCGACAATGACGTTGAGAGTTATCATGCGATGCATGTCCGTTTTCCCATTTGATGTTCTCTCAAAATCTCTTGACGTGATCATCCAATTCGTTTCCGAGTGTATATCTTTTTGGCTTTCGCTTCTGACGTTGTTCGGGCACAATGTAGTCGAACACATTTGTTCAGTTTCTTGTCCATGTTTCAACATCTGCTCACCAGTGGATTAGGTGCTTTTCCATGCAGCTGCGCTTCAACTGAAACGGTATTTTGCATAAAGAATGCACATAGACTAAAAATTCAACTTAATGTTTTGTAGAACACCGTTGCCTGAAGATTGTCACAAGTGTTCCGATGGCGATGGGTGCGACGAAATTCAAGGAACCGCCTTTAAAGAATGCCATGATCATGTGAATTCCGCACATTTCTTTAAGGCTTGTCAACAGGATGCCAGAACCATAGGGGAAGTAAGCAAAATTTGTAAGCGATAAACTGATGGCAATTACTAGAGGAATTTTTTTGTATAAAAACATGTCAGTAGTTGTAGGTTTCATTATATCCGAAGAAGCACCAATTACGAATACTTTGTGCTCTGTTTTATTTTCTAGTGCGATGCTTGCAACTCTTCAGCTGTCAAGGCTTATGCAGAGTATTGCCAAGGAAACGGTGTTTGTATTGACTGGGTAGATGTTTTACATTGTCCAAGTAAGTTGGCAGTTGAAGCGTAAACATTTTTAGAAATATTGCATAACGAAATTCTTGGAATTGTTGTAAATGTTCCAGAGCCAGTTTGTCCGGATGGCCTTGAATACCGAGCATGCGTCAGAAAAAGCGTTGTTGAAAGGACTTGCGACAACTACATAACTAATGATGTTTTTAACAATGACAAACTCGTGAGTGGTTGCTTCTGCAAAGCAGGTCTGGTGAGGAAAAAAATCGGATCTGATGAATGCATAGATCCGGAATGTAAGTATCTTCAATCAATTCTGTGTGGTGACATCGAGAAATACTGCTTTTTAGCGTCTAAACAAAATTTGTTTTGAACCAGTCAAAGCTTTGATTCAGCGATTTTTACTCACAGTATTGTTCAAAATTTTGGAAAGCATCAGAAAGAAAATTTATATTTGATATTCGTGATAAATTGACGACCGTGGACATGACCGTATTATCAATTCGGCAGCCATTATGTCCGCAAAATGTTTAAAAAGTGACGAAATGCACTGACAAAGTGCAAGCGTTTTAGTGAGCTGCCGGACCTTCGTTTAAAATACAAGGATTTGTGCCAGTTACCACAGCCATAGAAAAATGCAAAACAACTCTCGATGTCGTCTTTAGGCATCAGCCTGTATGTATACGCAGTGTTCACTCCTGGATGGTTTTATTATTGGCGCTTAGCATGTTGTAATTACTTTTGTGAATTTCGCAGTGTTTTTGTACGCAGTTAAATCGGCGTTTTTCTATTTTTTAATGATTTAATGATAATAATTTAATGACTATTCTGATATGACTAGCTCACAACTTTTTAAGAGACGGTACGTTTTTTGTTGTTGAATCAGGTTTACTCTCCTGCAGCTTTTCTGTTTTTTGTGCAGTGGAATTGAAGATAAAACGCGTAGTTCGTTCAAACCTATGTGTCACAATAATATTTTTGTTCGCGTAAACATTAACTTTAATCTAGACCTCTTGTTTATGAGCTTGTATTACTTTTTGTTGGAATTGCCTTTAGTATGGGCAAACTTTATACATCCGCCTTTTGATTTTATTATTTTGTATCCATTTTATGCAAGTGTTATCCAAAAAAGATTGGGAACGTCTGTCTTGCAACGATAGGAGTCGAGTAAACAAGTGAATGACAATCACGTTTTCAGGAAAATGTTGTGCAGTTGCATGTACATGCAAGCGTATTTATTGAAAAACGTATTCAATTCAAAAACAAAAAATTAATGAAAAGCAATTTCTATGACAGTACTCACAATGCATGTAGTTCTGCTGTCTATCGTGAAAAACAATCTCACAAGTGCATGATAGATTCAAACCTTACCTAAAACCATGCTATCCTGAAACCATTTAAAGTCACCAACACCAGGTCAACATGTGTATTAGAAAAAAATGTTGCTGTAATTTGTCCCACTCTGGCAAAATTGTTCCCAACATTATCAAAGCTTACGCAAACCTTTTAGGTGCACAGGCACGTGTTTGAACAGCTCATAAACTATTCCCAAGCTCATCTCACCATGAAAAAAAGTTGTGGTATGTCGAAAAAAAAACTTGTTAATTCAAAACCAAACACATACCCACCACCCCCAAAAAACGCGGATAGTACGGTTCCAAACAGCACGAAGAATACACGAAAACATCCGAAATTGCGCCAGTAGCTAGTAATAAGGCGCAGCGTGTCATTTAAATTAAATGAGTGCTCTACAGCCTTTTTGTTATCGTGGACCATTTGATATACTTTCGCGTTTGTCATGGAACCCCAATTAACAACAATTCAAAAACACGAATTGCTTGTAAGAAAATCGCATATTTCGTTATTAGTCACTTCAACAAATAAAACCATTATTACAGAATTTAAAAAGCAAGAAATTTGGTGACTCGGTTGTTCTTGAATTTTTGGAATTTAGCTGCTACATTCAGAATTTGGCAAAAAGAACCCGTATCTCAAATATGTGTATCCCATTTTCTAACTTTGGCAGTTGAATTACATTTGGTCCCCTTCGGATTAGGTGCCTCTTTTACATTTGAACTAAAGTGCTCATTACCGTCCACACCTTCGCAGTTGTAATTATTTCGCACCACACAAGAAAATGTGCTATTTTGCTTCATCTGGCTTGACTAAATGGTAAAGTGTTGAGCTTAAGACTGTTTTTACTATATTCCCACAAACGTTGAACAGCAGCTCTAGTCTGTAACTCACTCTACTCTCTACTAGACTCAGGCTGAGTCTACGTAATACTCAGTCTACTGTGAAACAGGGTTGCCAGATGCTTGACAGATGATATGGCAAGCGTTTGCCTAATTTATGGCAAATTTGTGGCAAAAAAATTTTGAAATGGCAATAATTTTGGCAGTAATGATTTTTCATTGAAACTGGCACTTGGTTGCTGGTTGCCCTGGTTGCTGGTTGCTGCATACATCCAATAGAGTATTTTAAAAATGTGACACCCCATCTGGTTTGTGCCCCCCCCCTGCTGCTAAATCCTGGTGACGGGCCTTGGCCTAGTTGAAAACCGGAAGCAATATATTTCAGTTTTGATCGTTATTTACAGGATCATTATTTTGTATGCACACAAACCTAAGCACAGCGAGACCTGAAACACAGTAACAGCAGGTCAGTTTTAAAATGAATTATGATTGGTTGTCAATTAAATGAAACACTACAATTACAGCAATTCCTCAAGCAGTAAATCATATATCCAGACACATTATCTCGATATCTGAGCTGTACTTTCTAAAGTTTTGGTATTCAATTTGATAAATTTTGTTAATATAACTAGTCAGAGCTGACATTTCAAAAATGGCAAAATTTTGGCTTTAAAAGTATTGCCAAAAAATTAGCAATTTGTTTGGAAAACAGTGATATTTGCCAACTTTCGCACCATCTGGCAACCCTTCTGTCAACTGTTCATCGGCAGCATCGTATAACAACTGGGATGCAACAATAACGTTCTTCTCAATTGCACAACAATGAAAAACAAGTGACGCAACAACTATCAATATTTCTTTTTCGACTATTCACGTCTGCACTCAACCTGCTGTATTACTAACTGGTCTACTTGGATAGGAATGTGGCACGTTGATCTAAAAAATTTCATAATGACGCATGAACACACTGAAGCAAAAAATCATTTCCCCTAAAAAACGAGGAACCCTCACGGAGCCCTTAAAACTCACGGAACCCCACTACATATTTTGCGTAACTCAGGGTTTCGTGGAACCCCTGTTGAAGAGCATTGATTTAGTGCAACATCTAGTTTTATTGCTGTGAGCGCTGTGATACCAAACTAGAGTGGCACATTTTCCCGCGCTAAAGACAATTGCAAGAGCTGCTGTACGAGTGGTGGGTGTACTGGCACCCCATGACGATCAACCAAAGCAGCGCAGACGATTGCTGCGCGCAAGCATTTTCTGATATAGCTCCTCAACGTGTTGCTAATAGGTCAGCTGAAGATCCAGGTGGACCCCAAGATAAGTTGGGGTTGTAGAGCAAAGTGTTGCCAGGTCCTTGACTGCGAATTGGAGCTTTGTTTGTTTGTTACTTAGGTGGAAAGCGGTTGACTTTGTTTTAGTCACAAGCAGTTTCAGTTTCCATGCTGCGAGGAAATCGGCGTTTACGCACATTTCCGCGCTTAAAGTTTTCTCCAGCTCTTCCCAAGATTTGTTCGAGTAGAGTAATGCCGAGAAGTAGGCATATCCGACCTGGCATGACCTGGTTGAGGGAATATCATAGATGTAGAACAACAGAGACGCCAGTGATGAACCTTGTGGCAGGCCATTTCTTAAGCATCGCAAACGGCTGGTACTCAAAGCTGGTTTTGAGTTTGAAGCTCCGATTTGAAAGGATATTGACCAATAAATCGCACTAACCGTCTATCCGGGATAACCCGTGGGAGCATCAGAGTTAGACCCTGCTGCCATACAGAGTCGTAGGCTGTTGTGAGGTCAACAAGCACGAGACCAGCTTTCTGATTTTCCTCGAAATAAGCCTCAATGTAGTCGGTCAAGTTAACTACCAGTTGGATAGTTGAGCGACCGCGCCGAAAACCAGCTTGGTTATCTGGCAGCTGAGGGTCAACAATTGGCTCAAGGCGAACCGAGGGGAGGCGTTCAAGCATATTGTATGTAGACATAGCAACGAAATAGGGCGGTAGCTCTTCGGATCGTTAGCTGGTTTGTTGGACTTGTGTATAATGCAGTCACTGTTGTATTGCGCCATAATTTTGGGATTTATAGGTGGCTGAGGCATGTGAAACAGGAATCACGGGGCCAAAAGCGACATTTCGGTTCGCTTTTTAAGGAATTCACTTGGGGTATTATCAGGTCCATGCGCTTCCTGGTTTTGAGATCCTTAATTGCATTACAAAGTTCCATGTCAGAGAATGAAATCAACAAATGACCATCAACTCTTGCTGCATTCAAAATAGCGGTGTAGCTCCGCTTTACATTCAGAGTGTGATTTATATCTGCATCTGTGAAACGCTCACTCTCCAGTAGCCGGTGAGCAATAGAATTCGCCATGACATGGCAGTGTTTATTCTGACATTGCGACCTGTTAGGCGATTGAAGGTATTGTAGTCTTTCTTGCTTGAGTACGCGAAGTCAATTCTTGCCACCACCTCGTTCCATCGATCCATGCGCTTGTGGACTCTTAAATAATTTGTTACTGTTTTACTTTTAGAATGACTTTCCTAGTTGCTGTTGCCTGTAAAAACGCGTTGTATAGTGAGTCACATTCATCATCCTATGTGGGCATATACGCCCGTCGGTATCCTCGTAGGATCGTGTTGCATGCTGATTTAATACGGAAATGACACGGGGCTCAATATGCTATATCCAGGTTGTCTGAAGAAGGATTTGTATTTCAAAACGTTCAAAAAATAATGAAAAATATTTGCTGACAGTAAATTTGTAGTTTGTAAGCCAAATGGCGTGAACCCAATAAAACTCCTCGAGTTTCAATATCGCGGTGTTGAGCTACTAAATTTTCAAACTTTCACTAATCGGTTCTATTTTTGACAGTTTGCCACTATTTGCAATTGCAACGCTCAGTTAATAAATCTAATGGACTTTTACGTTTTATTAAATTAGCTACAGTGTCACATTGTTCCAGGATATGCAAGCTGCGTAATGTATAAAACTTAAACTGCATCATCTGTCACACTCGGCGATAAACTCCCCAACGTCACATTTAAGCTCCAGCAGTGTTTCCCAAACTGTGTGCCGCTGAAGAGGCTGAAGCGTGCCGCGAAAGTTTTATGCTTTGACAAAACCTTATGCTGCAAATCTTGTGAAAAGTTGGTTTTCGCAAGGTTTGTGAAAAATAGGTTTTCGATTTCATAAAGTGTGTGCCGCAGCCAAATTCAGAATGTATTAGTGTACCGTAACATAAAAAAGTTTGAAAAGCGCTGCTCCAAAGTAATCAACCATTCGGAACCATCTACCGCGCTGACCTATTTTTCTCACTAAAACAACTAACGCATTTGCTCGTAATTAGCCGCGCGTGGCCAAACATCATCCTTTTAAAAGTAACTGCATGAAATATTCGTGTCACAACCGTTTTTGTAAGTTCTACTCCCTGGAAACACATTTGTGGTTTGCAACAGCACACACACATGCGGCTACAACTGCGCTACGGATGTTCGCTTCGATGTGCAATATGCACGATATTTCATGGTTATCCATTATCCCTCAGAGAACAATCTGGGCAATGTCGATTGAGCAATGACGCGTAAAGCGGTTGTAATTACGAGTAACTGTGCAAACACTAAGCAACGCGAGCTGTTCCTTAAAAGAAAGCGTTCTTCCTATGATGCTAGATTAAGCTGAAGCTAACTAAATTTATAGCAGCTAGCAATCGTTGGGAATTGTGGTACACAGCAAGAATTATCTGTTTCGATAAACGTTTCCAAATAATTTTTACCATTTCAACGGGAATTCCCAACTTACAAGTGTGATGTAGTAAATGATTCGATTAGACTTCCAGAGTCGGAGTCGGATAAAAAAATCCGACTCCGGCTCCCAGCGTTCTTGGGAATCCTACTCCAATTCCACCCGAAAACCTCTGACTCCTTGCGACTTCGACACCCTGCTTTCTGGAACACACGCGAATTTAAAGCATTGCTTTTGATATAAATCACGATTATAATGATCAAGTCAAAAGTGAATTCAAGACCGTCTGGTAAAGTCTTGAGGAATGCAGCAACGAGTGGCGACAACATAAAATGATTCCTTGTGCACAAGCCTCTGAAACCCCCTTTTTGAGCCAAGGCATAGCTGAGGAGCAATCAGTGCAATTCAACCTAAAAATGTTCTACTTTTGACATTACGTCTGTTGCCTTTGTGGTAGTTTTCAATTCACAAGGAAAGAGCAACATTTCCTTTAGTTTTTTTCATCACGTAACGAACGAAGACCTTAAGCTGGGGATGTATTCGGTTCTGATGATCTCAAACTACCGGAGCGAGAAGTCATTTTGAAAACTATAATTGATGAAAAATCGGCTTTGCACGTTCATGACGCAAGATCGAGTTGAAATCTTGACTGGCACGATCATGGAATCAGACGTCATTCGCCAGTTGGACTTTGACTTAAGAAATAGTAACTTTGCTGCTCAAAAAGCGTGAAATTGTCGTTATGGAAAGCAATATTTCCATGTCATAACCATGTGATCCACTGGCGACAAACATAACTCGATTTCGTTTGTCTTTGTTGTCGCACACAATCAATATATCGTACTTTGTCCTTTTCTTTACAAATATGTTCGAAACACATTTACGTTTTTGCATAAACGTTGTGGTATACTATGAACACAAACGTAACCGGACAAAGGTTTAGAGTGTTAAACTTTGAAAATAACTTAATTGAAGTCCTTTAAAATTGGTTTGGCCTTCCTTAGTAGCGGGCCTTGTCATATGCATAAACAAACCACGAACTGTTTGGGATCATTTGAGGTTGAGGCCACCCTGTGGAAATTGTAAACTCCTTCTTGTGACAACAATTGATAACTTTTGTCTTACCGCCCACCAATGTTGTGGGAATTTTACAGATTTTGCACTGCTCTGTCAGCAACAATGTCTTTCCTGTTGTGCAATCCAGGTTTCGGATCTGTGCGTAAAAAGTAGTACCGTTGTCTTTCATTTCAGTTTTTGTTTAACGCTTCATTCACCCCTAAAGTACTTAGCACGTTTACATCACCAGACATACAGTAAAACAGCATTCTGAAAAATGAAAAAACGTATACCTCATGAATAAGCCTACAAAGGCTTTGTGACCCTAATTATAAAGTTTTGAAAGAATTTGTTACTCGAAATGAGGTACATGGTATTGATACAAGTTTAAGTTCAATCTATGCAAAACGAATTAACAAAAGACAATGCAATGCTTCTGGCTGCCGGTTTTGCAACGGTTTCACAAATCACTAATCATTCTCAAATATCATGTTGCTTGAAAGGGTTATGTTACAGCTGAGTTAACCCATGTGACATGAAAATATTACGTTATAAATATTAATGATCTGTGGAAAGACTACTGACGATCCACCCCTTCCTAAGGATTCTGTATCCACATTCTGGGCCTCCACCACGCCTGGCCCCAGGCTCTCCATCTAAATCCAGAACTGTGCTGCCCTATAGGAAAGTTCCAGATTTTTCCAGTGTTCGTAGTACCAGATGCTTAACTTCATCCGTTTTGGAATGGTACTAGTTACGTTCAACAGTTAATTTACATTTCCAGTTGCACGACCTAAGTAGCGCAACACTTACCTCTGCAATATGTGTCTAATTGATGGCAAGTTGCCTGCAGAAGCTCTCTATGATTTTACTACAAATTGCGTCAGTTATGCGTTTTCCATGTTACATTTCTATTTTCATTACTGCCTTATTTCATTGCTGCCATTAGGCACTGAGCATTGAATAATAAACTTGTGTCAAAAACAGACGAAATTTTCACAGCTCAGCGGAAAGTCGAGAACCATGGTGTGTTAGCGAATTAACCGCCGCGCCACATAAAGTAAGGCTAGGAATTTTTCATGTGGCAAAGAAATGGCGGAACAACAGCATTAGTGTACTACTAAATAATAGAAATGTTGAAACTACTCAGCTATAGAGGCTGGGTAAAAGCCCTTCACGTGAAGCATGGCTTTCAACAGTATACACAGAAATTATTTAGATTTTGCGCTCTTAAACTGGAGAGTGTCAATGATTCGCAAGGGGGCCATGAGTATGGCAGCGGATATTGTTAAAAAAATTAAAGGCATTGTTTTCAAAATTCGTACATTAATTGTCATTTCACAGAAAGCGGCATAATCAAAACAAAGCGTACAAGTTAGAATCTCGAAACAACTGGAATGTGCAGCATAATTGCGATGTTCGTTGTTTTCAACAAGGCCTCTTCGTCTGACCGTCGAGCTGAACGGACGTGCGTTCATGTAGCGCTGAAATGCACTGTACCTCTGGAGTTCAACACGTTTCAGAGATAGTTGACATTACTGTTTTATACTGCTTGTCTATTTAGCTACTTTAGCTGTCCTTGAGCAGTTTGTTTAGTTCAGTATTTGCTGGTAGTTTTATTATTTTTCTTTTGTCATAAACGTTTTTCAATCAATGGACGATTCGTCAAGGCGTTTGCGCAGTCAAGTTCCTGAGGCAGGCGAGGGACCGACACTTCTCGATCTTTTCAAGCTCATTCAATCAGTTTAAAAGCGCCTCACCGACCGTTTAACACTGATTGAAAATGACCTCAAGCAGCGACTTTGCGAAGCAGAAACTAGTCTGGAAAATGCTCATGAGAAGATTTCATGCATGGAAACCGATTTGACAAAGCTTCGTGATGAAATTGCTAGTTTCAAAGAAGAAAAACGTTAGTCTGACATTTTGAATGAACTACGCTAAAAAGAACTCAATGTTCTCTTTCATGGTTTGAAGATGAGCTCAAACACTGAAAACTCTGACGAAAGTGAAAGTGTTGTGAGATCGTTTTTAGTAAAAGATCGAAATTTCCACAATCTGAAGTCGACAGAATGCATTTTGCAAATGTTCATCGTTTGCCAAGACGTGTCGATGCCACGCATCCTTCAACTAACAGTACACACACTAGCCCGCCAATTGTGGTAAAGCTCTGTAAAATGAAAGATAAATTTAATATTTTGAAGTTAGCTCCAAGGGCTAGACAGTTTAAATGCAACATTACGAAGCACCTGCCGGTCTATGCAGCGACAGCGTAAGTTACTTATGAAACAAGCATCATCCCTTTACGCAGCGGGCAAAAGAATCCAATGGAGAATCAATGATTCGGACTATTGTTTATATGCGAATGGTGAGCTGGTTTTACCGAACTGAT
>Ga0210059_1013357_pt1 | contig 12292 bp, 5 predicted proteins | sample Ectturendosymbi2_FD_188042 | JGI IMG/M metagenome (GOLD analysis project Ga0210059, IMG submission 188042) | Ecteinascidia turbinata endosymbiont from Florida, USA - Sample 2 (SPAdes) (version 2) | ecosystem: Host-associated > Tunicates > Ascidians > Unclassified | place: Key West, Florida...
CGGGCAAATCGGATCAGGTGTCTTGTTTCTTTGGCGCATAACGGATCAGTTGTGTTTCGGCAAAACGGTTTTTTCTGGCATCCATGAGTTGTGTGAAATTTTTAGGAGCACGTTTAAAGCTATGAGCTTTCAGGACTTGCACTGGTTGCAAAAGTTAGGGTCTTGTAAAGTGTCATTTGGCGCCAAAGTGGTCTAGTAGGTAGGTGTGTTCTACACTTGACTAGCACTCGTATGACACTTTACTAAATCTTTTTCCCAAGCCGTGGTACTGGTATCAACCCAGAAAGACACTAAAACGTGAAACAGTCCTCAACCTAAATTTAGTTAAAAACTACCAGATTTCGAAGCGAAAATGCAGCTAAACAATGTTTTTTTTAGAAATGCACTACGTTAATAATGGTGATCCGCTTTGCCCCTAACAAAAATAATCAAAAGGTCGTAGAAGAACAAGTGGTTTGACGAGATACTAACTGTTATGTCAAGATTTCTCTTATCAACTTGAAAGTTTCAGCAATTTGCGCAGTGTAACAGTACCCTAATGTTATAAAGTTTCATGAGGGCAAATTGAGGACTGTCTAACAAAAATAGTACAGAACATTTTAAATTATCTCCCAAGTTTTGACACTTCCAGCATATTTGTGGTCAAATGCCAATCATTTACGAAATTTTCGATCAGATAAGCTGTCTGAAGATAAATCTTGTAAGGAGATAATTTACCAGTAGGACAAAGAAAAATTCCAATAAGATTTCTTAAAAATGATTAGAATATAAAATTTCATCTTTATTCTTTGAAAGTGTCTGCAAATGTCAAAACTGCTATGTAATGTTTTAAAAATTTCGAGGGGGCAAATGCCCCAAATGCCCCCCTGGTTGCGCTCCTGGCTTTGTGTATAAGAGGGTATACAAATTGTCAAATTAATTTATGTTTTGATTGAGTAAATTATTTCTTTTGTATACTATACTTGGTTTGTTGGTGAACCGTGATACGGTGAAACGGTGTATTGTATTGTACATAGCTTAGTGTAGTCGTTTCTACTAGCTAATCAGTAGTGCGCAGTTTCCCAGTTTAATGAAAAACTACGTCAGAAGTATTGCTTTTTCAGAAAAGGATGACATGATTTTGAAGCTGAGTGCATTACGTGTTGTTGCACTTGCACAGTGTGCACAGAAGGGTGAAAAGACTATTGCGACTTTGTGGATATCGAGTACCAGAATTTGAATAAGGACTGAGGATGCGTAATTTTACGTGAAATCGATTTCCTATTAAAAATTTGCTGATCGATTCCTTGCTCACGCCCACCGTGGAAAGTACATACTTGGCTCTTGTGTAGTGTGAGTGTTATACTGGTAAATAAACTGTCATTGCAAGAATTAAATCAAATAATCGGAATTAAGCTGTTGACTTCAGGTTTTCTAGAAAATTTTGGTTTTCAGTCCTAATTTCCAGGGGGGAAGCAAATGCTCGTTTTCCCCGCTGAGGCCGCTTGTGGTAAGATGATGCAGTCACTGGGGGCAATCTCCCCCTAGTAAATATGTTAAAAATCCCTGCTTCCAAGAAAAACACAGGGATAGTTTAGTATCCTGGATTTGATACAAGCTTTTGAGTAATCATTTTATCGGTTTGTTCACTCCGCAACTACAATTACAAGTTTGCAGGCTAGGGATTCTAAGTGCAAAAACTGAAAAGAATTGAAACTACTTTTAAAAAGGAATGTCTAATCAACAAACTGCTCCTCCAGAAGGTGCCGCCCGACCCCCCCTCCTTGCTGCGCCACTGACTACAACCTATACAACGTTTGGTTAAACAAGGGCAATTGGTAAACCATACTGTTTTGAACAGGTTCGACTAAATGCTGAAGTAGGATAGGTTCCTTAAGCAGTTTCGTTGATTTCCACTGAAGCATTCTTTGGCTTAATCATGATTAACCTGAAAATGTTTGGCTACACGCCTGTCACAGGGTCGGTGTCAGGTGATACATGCACATGCAGGCAATACGTAAGGGGAACAAAAACTGAAACACCGCCCCAGCAACTGCTGCATTCGGGATTGTCATACAAACGAGTTAGACAGTGGAAAGAATGAAGACTTGTGAAAAGCATCGGACCTTAAGTAAGTGGATAAAAAAGTTAGAAGATGCAGATAAAACGCTAATTGGCAAATCCTGCTTTAAAATTCATGAAAATTAATTGGCTGTTGATCTCATAATAAATGCGTTGCAAAGCATTTGAAACCTTGATCGGAACAGTTTGCATGCCTCTGTACGCCAATGTTCACCCCGTCTGACTTACCTTTTTTACTTTATTTTCTCTGTTAGCTGTTTACCTCAAAGTTAATGCCTTCATTTCTCTCACACTGCTGGATCTCTGCATTGCGATGGCTGAATGACGATATAGTTGGGCGCTGTTGCGTTATGATTATGACTAATCATTTTTTTGTGCTCTTGTGTTGCATGATTGCGTCTGTGATGCAGACCACGAGTCTGTAATAAATTGTTATATTATATTATTTGGCTGTCTATCTCATGATAAATGCGTTGCAAAGCATTTGAAACCTTGATCGGAACAGTTTGTATGCCTCTGTGCGCTCCCATTTGACAAATCTTTCACTTTTTCTTTTTATCGGTTTGCTGTTCACCTCGAAGTTTTGATGTTGGAATGCCTTCATTTCTCTCACACAACTGGATCCCTGTATTATGATGGCTGTATGACGCTATAGTTGGGCTGCTGTTAAAATGTTTTATTCCTATCAGTATGGTGGCGTGCAAACACCTATTCTGTAATGTGTTATGGCTAACCATTTTTTGTGCTTCTGCGTTGTTTGATTGTTCCTGCAATATGGCCCATGCGTCTGAAATAAATTATTATAATTGAACAAAAGCAACAAACTGGGCATCAGATTTCCTGACGAAATAACTACTAATGTTCCAGGAATGTAAAATAAAAATCGATGCGTGATGAGCAGGGCAAGTTCTTGTTGCAGTAAAAAAGTGAGAAAGTTGCATTTATTTTCAACAAAAGTTGCATTTATGCGCACATTTGACTGCGAAAGACTTGACACAACCTATTTTCGTTTGCGCGGACTTGGACAAAAGCCAAGATTTTCTGCACTTCCACCTCTAATTGAGTTCGGGCAGATTTTATTTGAATAAGAGCTGATGATGCCTACATCGTAGGCGAAATATATACTCTGTAAGATCTTAAAGTGACTGATTATTTGCTGAGAAAGGGTTTCTTTCCACAGACAGTGAGTTCGGGCACTGTCGTACTTGGTTGGGATTGTAAAACTTCCAGCTTGCAAACCAACTGTTCCGTCATAGACAATATTGAGACGCAGCTAATGCGTCATATAGCTCTTTTTTTATATAATCAAAGAGAATAGAACTAAACTGAAATACTTTTTTTGGAGTATTTTTTTAAAGTACACTTTCACATTTTGCGCAATACTTGATAAATATCGCAGTAAAAAGTTGCACATAAAAATCGAAAAATTTGCAAGATAAAATTCCTGGAAACAGCTCAAAACATTGAACTACAGTACATATATTGAGAGTATTTAGGAAGCTGCAAAAAACGTTGCAAAAACTTGACCTAGTGATGAGTTTAGGCAACGCTCACACGTTTAGCACCATGTGTATTTGTACAATTGGCAGGTATATACACTGGCAAGAAGTGTTTTTACTGCAATGGAGCACTAGTAAAGGTGCCTCTACGCCTGTTTGTTGCACTATAAAACGATGTAACTTGTCTTTGAATGCCACTCTTCAGTGAAGTATTGAAGTGGTAAACCAAGATATTTGACTTGTTCAACAACTTGACATGTGCTGTTTTGTGGCATGACCTGAGGCAAGTTGATACCTTTTTGTAGTCGCTGCTGGCGAAACTAGGCCTAATTGCGAATTCCGGCCCAGGACTTAAATTACTAGCAACTCTGCTTAAAATTAACGTCAAAATTATTTGTGTTGATTAAAAACCTGTTACGGAATTGCGGATAACGTTTCCGCTACTTTCACCTACTCTCACAGTGACCCAAGGATTCATTACACCTGGTCCTCAAATTGTGCTAAAACGATGCTCCTGACGCAATTAAACATTCAACCTCCAACTAATTCTCTGTGAATTCAGACTCTCAATTTTGTTTGACTAATCAACATCGCCGGCATGCAACGCAACAAGAGATACTGTATTCGGGCTCGGTTAACTTTCGAAAAGCGTTGTTACAGCTTGCTATCAAATCGATACAATCACTCCATGCTGAGGACGCGTCGCCACTTCACAGCAGACAAAAGCTCTCAACTGTTCGCGACATAATAGAAACGAGGTTCTCACCGATTAACAGTCGTCTCCGGTTTCACCCATTCATTCGTTACAGAAATGATCGCATTTCATTTTTTGTATCGATTTGAAAACGCGAGCGCGATGTGTTGCACAACAAGTATTTATTGCACGGATCGGAAACAAAATTTGCAATAGCTACACACAGTGCAACCAGAACCGTCGCCAGAATGTTTTCAATAGGGGGTCCAGACATTCTAAAAGTTTACAAAACTCACTGATTTTTAGTGTTTCATGTTTCAATTTGGGGGGCTTGGAGCTATGTTTGGGGGCTATGCCCACCAAAGCCCCCCATGGCGACGGAACTGAGTACAACACAAGTTCCACGACGCAACCAGTTCCTTAAACGCATCAGATAAAGACCTGCAGCCATGGGCGTCGGAGGGAGGCAGGGGGATTGACCCCTCTTCAGACGACGCCCGTGCCTGCAGCCACAAGCTGCTTTGCAGGACCTTGATGAACGGAATGTTCCGATGAAGGAGTCTGATCCCAGCAAATAGTTGTGTGGCGGAAGGATTTTTCCAGGGTGGAACCAAAAGTGATGAAATTTTATTTTACCTACTCGAAATTAGGAAAATAACTGTTTTTTTGCTAAGAAGTTGATAGGAAAATGTTAAATTTCAAATCCAGGCTGGGCCTTGGCCCTCCCTTGGTTGTTCGAAGTGTTCGATCGGCGACCTTCTCCAACAAGAGCTTAAAGAAAAATACACTGGCCGCTTGCGGGTCAAGGTACAAGAGACGAAAATACTGGTAATGAGAATCTAAGAATGGTGTGTTTACAAAATACACGAATACAGATCCTAATGACGGCCTTTCTTGGAGCAAGTGGTGTATTCAGCAACAAGCATGAGCCTGACTGTTACGAGTTAGGGACTGGTTACCGTTGCTTCAACCAAAGGTCCGTCGCAAATTGTCAATAAGCAGTTGAAGCTGTGAATCGACAGATTAACACGTGAGTCGGAAGTCCTTTACAAGGTTGAAATCATTGTAGTGATAATTCATTTTATCAATGTAAACAAAGCAAAGCGCGTAATGGACGTTTGCTGAACAAACCGCCGCATTTCAGTAACGCGCTGACAGCTTTTAACAAAGACCTTCATAAAATGCTTGGACGGAAGCTTGATATCTTCTACATGTGAGGGTTTCTCAGTTTGAAACAACTGTTTTGTTTCGTAAAAAAACAAATGTCTTCAGAGGAAATGTGACGAAATACCCGAAACCGCACAGAGCCTCCACAACAAAGGACTCGACGTAAGTCGCGCGAGACGGGGAGGCCGGAAGTGAACAAACAAAGAACGTCGGCACGATCAAAGAATCGTCGATCACGTGATCACGGGTAGGACTTTACGGTCTTTGCAGCAGAAATAATGGACGACCACGTCGTTCGGGTACCGGGCGAAGGCACTGCAAAGCAGATCAGCGGATTAGATAATTGCTGGTTTCAGAGCTAAGGGGCATTTCGTGAGCAACAATTCTTGCGTTTCTGTCCCCTCTGACTCTGAAGCCCTCAGGACATTTAACCTCAAAGGATAAAATGAAAACTAGGTTTCAACAATAAAAATTGTTTCTTAGAAACGAAACGCCCACCACTGCCCCGGGCTTTTTACAATAGCACTGTTAGTTTCTTTAACTTTTACTTTCTCCAGATGGAGAGTGGAATTCAAAGGAGATCTCGGGCAGTAGTGACGGCGCAACTTTAAAATGCTTGTGTTTGTGACACAGCACGTTTAACGCTTTCATATCAGGACAAGGGTATGACAAAACCAGGTGTGAAGCAGTTTTAAAATAAACACATATACGCACCGAAGAGAAGTGGGAACCAATTCCCGACACAGTACTGTAGCTGCAACGAATGTTGCCCCAGGAGCCATTTTCAACATTCACGTTTGTGCATGAAGTTCAATCACACATGTTGCGAGTTTGATTTAAGATGGCGTCAACATTTCTAACATGCGTTAAAAGGATTGTGCTCTACTAAATACATTATCACGCTCGGGGGAGGAGTTTTTGAAAAATGAATGGTTTGAGGTTAGAGTACACTTACATTTTCAGATAAAATACATAAAATGTCTCCTTCACTACACCATTTCCATCAAGAACCGATCAAACACCGAGGTCAAATTGAAACATCAGCAAAAATTCCCAAGACTGGCGAGAAAAACGACAAGGTATTGCTTTGTTTTCTCTGAAAATGTAAGTCTTGTACTCTAACCTCAAACCTTTCAATTTTTATAAATTTTTCCCTAAACGAGGTAAAACCGACTTCTTTACGGGTATACTTTGTCGTTTTTCTTGTGAAGGCGAATTAAAATTTGTTTTCTCCACAAATGTTTTCTCTACATAAGCCTTGCAGTCTAACCTCACACTTTTAAATTGTACATTTTTTCACAATTTGTTTCCGCAGCTCTACTTTTAAGTCGACCGATTTTCAGTGCAAAGCATCATGCGCTTTATGTGGATCCGTTGATTTTTCAATGTTGCTTTTCAGTTTGAAACACTTTCTGTTTTTGATTTGGTTTGTGCCACCGGCTTCACAGTGGTGGTGGCTTCACAGTGGTGGTGGCGAACTCACAGCAATTTGCTGTCAGGTTTGACGCCGTTTACAGAATGTAGTTTTAATGATATAGTGAAAAACAAGTCGTAGCACCCCTGGGTTTGTGAATAGCACCCTAGGATGCCGCGGCAACCCGATTGGGAAACACTGCCTTAGTAGCTAATAATGACTAATGACTGATCGACGCAGACTGTTCCATTAGTTTAAAGCAGGCGTTCCCAACCTTCCTCTTACGACGTATCCCTTTAGCATTCTGACAGATGAGCATGTACCCCTAAAATTTCTCAGGACAAAATATTTTGTCATGATTATTCACAGATGTATTTGACAATAAGCATACAAGGATTTTTGAATGTATCATTCACTGATATATGTATAAATATTTGGAAAGAAATGGTATGTAAATATGTTTTTCTCTCCTATTGCTAACCTTAAATGTACCCCTTCACATAGGCAAATGTACCCTAGGGGGGGTAACCCCAGGTTGGGAATCCCTGGTTTAAAGCTAGGCTACTAACAGACAGGCAGACAATGCTTGTTTTACATATTCAACGAAAAGACCCGAAGGTCATCAAAGTCAACTGACCATGGGTCAGTCATCATATGCTTACTCAGCTGTAACAGTAGCGATACGCAAAGGACAGACACAACTTCAGAAAATCAGCAACGGCAAAAGAGTCAAAATATTAATAATGACAAGACCGGTGTTTCAAGAAAAAGAGGCAACAACAACGACCAAATAAGTTCAGAACATTTCCGAGGTACACCCAAAAGATTTCTCGTGATCTGGAAAAAGCGAACCTTCCGAAGACTGTGTCGTCATAATGTCAAATAACTAATTCAAACAGATGATCGGGAAGTGCAGAAGATTCGAGTGAGACGGCGTTGCTATGGAGACGAAACTGAATTAAGAGGTGAAAACCTTTTGCACATACTCTGTGGTACGCTGGATTAACCTGACTCCTGTTTATTGGTGAAATGCTCTGTGCTTGATGGTTTGTCCAACAGCCAAAAGATAATTCACGAACTGCATGATGCCATAAAGGAATTAAAGGCAATGAGGGATCACGTGACTTCATTGCAGCCGTTGTGTCGTGAGGCATAGCTTTGAAAAAAGTTTATCCAAACCTACTGCATGTTACCTGCCTTGCACATTCAATGCATAACTATATTTGAAAGGTAAAAAGTTTTTATAGTTCACAATTTGATCGGTGCAGTAAAAGCAAGTGTTGTCAAGAACAGAAGCAGAGTCTTGAAAACTCCAGGTTTGCTGAAAGCTTTCGAGTAATCAGCCGACTGGGCTCTGCTTTCATCTTTTTGTGATGATTCAAACTTGTACTTGTCTGTATTCAAGCAACTTCACCACCACACAAGTGGAACAAGCAAGGAATCAATCGCAAAATTTTTAACAGAAAATCGATCCCACGCAGCACTACGCTTCGTCAGTCCTTACATCTTAATATAAATTTGCGATAAATTCCTTGCTTGTCTTACCTGTGGAGTGAAGTTACTTGTACGCTGAGTAACTTGCACGAGTCCGATAAATTATTAATTCATGGGATGGTGACGGTGGGTTGCCAGTTGACAGAAATTAACCAGTGTTATAGTGAGCTGACAAACTTACTTCTCAAAATGCTTGCGCAGTACATGAGGTCTGTTATGATATCAACTCTCTTGATTTGGGAAGTGCTCTCATGCAACTGAGCAAGTACATAAAGAAACGCTTGGAAAAAATGTGGAGCTGAGTGGAGCAGATTTTTCTCCAGCATTGCATGCAAAATTGTTGAAACGCCAGTCTGCTTCAGTACCTGGTGGACGCAGACGGACATTGCATACTACATGATATTGTCCTTCAATGGTTCTTGATGTGATGTATTAGACATATTAATATTTGCAGTGATTTTCAAGTTAAACAGAAGTTATTTGTTCGTCGTTCGAGTGTGTTCTTGTTCAAAGTACACGTAAAAGCATACATACGACTTATTATTATTTACGGAGATCGGCATAAATTTGGCGCTCTAAAATTAACGTTGCCATATGCAGGATGTCCATAAAGTCTCTTCACAATTTACAAAATTTAATTACAAGTCAGTTGATACGATTTACTTTATTTTAATCCGTCTTTATTAAAGTTTTGTGATTACATTGAAATTTTGTGTTGCAGGAATTCTTTTAAATGTGTTGTTCCATTACTGTTTAATGTAACCCTAAAATAGCTACTATTCAAGAAAAGCCAAAACGAGGAGAGTTTGCAATTAACATCTCGGAACGAAACATTGTTCAGGCGAGTTTGTTTTAGTGATGAGCTAACCTTTTATTTTTGGGCGAAATTGAACAAATGCAGGGGTCAGAACACCCCCACGTGACCAGGAAGCTTCACAGGGCTAGTCCAAAAGTTAATGTGTGGTGTGGAATCATATGCAATAAAATAATAGTTCATTTTTCTTCCACGAGACATTCATTACTGCACACAAATGCCTTGACCTTATGACCGAATATGCGGCAGCACAACTGAATGGCTTCCAGCAAGTTGGTGCATCCCCGGACTGGTGAGACATGTTTGTGAGTTCTTCCACCAAACATTTCTGGACCGGTGGATTGGAAAGGGTGGGTCAGTCCCATGGCCACTACATTCATCAGACATCACTCCTTTGGACTTCTTTCTATGGGGTTATGTGAAAGATATCGCACTGACTTGAAGCAAAGGATTTCTGATGCCACTGTTGGCATTGGTGAGGATATGCCACAGAGAACATGGCAAGAAATCGAATACCGTCTTGATGTGCTTTATGCAACTAATGGTGGCCATACAGCAGAGCATTAAATGTGGTAACTTTGACAAACACTAATCACATCAGAACTGACCTAGTTAGTAAATCGTGTCAACTGCTTTTGTATTAAATTTTTAAAATTGCAAAGGTACTTCAGGGACATCCTGTACTTCAAAAAATTCTAAGTCAGATTTTTCGATTTTTTAGGTCATAAAAATGGCCCTGGGAATTGTTTTCAAACGAAATAAGTGTGATCACCAGAAGACTTCAACTGTTTAGAACTAAGCCCGATCGCAACTGCAGTGAAGCAGCATCAAGAGCAGGAAGTATGTCATTTTCAATGCTTTTAGCTCGGCTGAACCCGTGAAAGCTGCACCCCCAGCCATGGTTTACTCCACATCATCCCACCACCACTACCATATCCGCCACATCTTCCTAAACACTTGTCCCACTGGGCAGCATTCCACCGTCGAACACAGACAGTCCTCGAAAATACGTTTTAAGATCAACGCTTACACATCCACGTTTTTACTGTTATCGGCGTTCAACAACCGACCCATCGAAACTTTGCAACAATCGTAAAAGTTTAGGACATATTCATACGTGAAAGCGGCCACGGGAACGCTCACCTCGTCCCGATCTTTTTCTTGCAGACTCGACAAACTCTCTCGTCTGTGACGACACACTGTCCACTCTCGTGGTAGATGCGTTCCTCGTGCACCTGCATGCATACATGGTGAAGCACCACAAAAACATACAGGAAATATAGCAGCTAGGCATGGTGGCCTTGAGAAGAGAACTTGACCACGCTAACACACTAATGTGGCGCAAAGCAGGGCCTACGAGAGAGGGGTATAGAAGGTGCATCGTACGTGGGCCTGGTGGAATGAAAGAATGCACGCTCAGTTTTTCTGTTAAAGCCTACAGTTAAAATTTGCTTTCTCCAACTGCAGCGCTGGTAGCTATAACCACTGTTCTCTCTAAGATCTCGACAAATGCGAAATTGCCTGGTACTGTTGCAACCACTTCGGTGGCGTTGCGCTCAATGCGCGGTTCACCACGAACGGAATGTGCGTGAAGAACAACACCCACCCATATATATGTGGCGCGAACAAGAAATAACAGAGTGATCCCGATGGAGTGATTTTGGTGAGTGACCTCTAATAATGCTTGTGAACCTGGTGAACAGTTGATGGTGCTTGCTAACGGTGACGACGAGAGTGATCTCGTCGGGTGATCTCTATTGTTGCTTGCTGCCACAGTGTGAAGCTTTGCGCACATGCCGCTCGGGATTTCCGATCGCAACAGTACTTTTAATAAAAATTTTCCAAAGCCTTCAGCAGCTAAAGACGGTTCCCAAACTATTGTAGGCGTACCACTTGTGATACGCGATCAACTTATTTAGGTTTACTAGAAATGAAACAACAGTAAATGAGAGTAAAGGATCTTCTAGCCATCTCTGTCCCGGGATTTGCCCAATTTGGGCAAGTCTTTGTTCGGCCATAACTCGTGTCAGCAGATTGTGCTAGAAAGCTGTTCAAACCCTCTACGGATTTGGGAAGTGTTCTAGTTGAGATTGAAAAAAAATATTTTGCGTTTTGGGTTTTCTGTGGGTGACGTCATAATGGGGACATGTTTTCGCCTTTTTGGTCAAGTTTGCCCGGCCCTGGGCGCCAATCCAACGAGCCATTTTGGCTCATGTTTTTTTGGAAACTAGGCTAAAATCCGCATCGTTAGAGCCATTCACTGCCTTTCTAGGATATCTGGAGCCAAAATTATGGCTCAAAAACCCAATTTTTGACAAAAATAAAAAACTTACACGATAGGTATGATTTGCCCTCGCAGGGCAAACTTTGGCCAGCCATAACTCGGCAGCAGGTTGAGCTAGAGAGCTATTCAAACCCTCTAAAGACTCGTGAAGTCTTGTCGGTTAGAATGAAAAAAATAATAAGTTTTGGGTTTGGGGTTTTTGGTTGATGACGTCATGGGTGGGGTATGTTTTGCGGTGTCTGATGACGTCATTGGCCGATCCAACGAGCCGCTATTGTAGCTCAAAGTTTTATTGGATTCTAGGCTATAATACGAGTCTTTAGAGCCCTTGATCGACTTTCTGGCGTTTCTGGTTCTAAAGTTATGGCCAAAAAATTTCAAATATTTCAGGAATTCCCTAAGGAATTTGCGGGGATTTCCCTAATCAATTTGCGGTAATTTAGTCATAATTTTGGAACCAGAAACGCTAGAAGTTCATCAAACCCTTTAAAGAAGCTATGTCCAGTCCAACCCCAATGGCTTACTGAGCCGAGACGCATGTCACTATCGTAACTACGGCCGCACATTGAGGGACATTATATTGCGGGCGCACATTGAACGGCTTACCTTGATCTCAGCAAACTAAATTTAGCTTAAACTAATATACCGAAAGCGTTCGAATGCTAACTGCAATGGTAACAGACGTGATAAAGTGTCACTGAGGACCACCAGCATCAAAAGTGTCAAACTCAAGATTATCAAAATAAGGACAAGTTGTCGGTATGTATGTAGGATACCTTTATTACAGCGAAATCCTAATCTGAGCCGCACAAAACCTTCGACTGGGCCGCATGGGGTTGGACATAGCTGATCTAAAGACTCGTAT
>Ga0210059_1013358_pt1 | contig 12291 bp, 10 predicted proteins | sample Ectturendosymbi2_FD_188042 | JGI IMG/M metagenome (GOLD analysis project Ga0210059, IMG submission 188042) | Ecteinascidia turbinata endosymbiont from Florida, USA - Sample 2 (SPAdes) (version 2) | ecosystem: Host-associated > Tunicates > Ascidians > Unclassified | place: Key West, Florida...
TGCCATTGTGTTTTCATTTGCTCTAATGTTCGCTAACGATTGGCTTACTGCATGCGATGGCTTTTATGATGCTTCTGCTTGTTGGCTGAGTCATATGAAACAATAAACCATTGACCATTGACCATTTGTAGTCTGGTAGATGGAAAATTACAAAAAAAAGTTTCATTCGTATCAGCGTGTTAAGAAAATATCAAGCGAGCCAGATGCGATCATCAAAAGAACCACATCTGGCTCGCGAGCCATAGGTTCCCGACCCCTGTGCTAGCATCTTCTCAACAGTCTTCAGCATGCACGTGATCGGTTTTCAGCAGCATGCGACCGAGCCGGAATGAAACTTACCACTAAAAATAGCGAGGTACTATGTCTCTCTACAAACCCAAGGCAGTGTATGTTGCAAGTGAGCGGCAATACACTGCAGCATGTGGAGAATTTCAAGTACCTAGGGTGGTTTTACGAGTGACAGAAGGCAGAGCGTCAGGAGATTGATACACGGATTGGTAAAGCTAACCCAGTTCTGCGTGAGCTTTATCGCTCTGTGGACAAAACAGGAGCCTTCAAGCACCGTAAAGCTGTCAGTTTTTACATCGGTCTTTGTTCCGATCCATACCTATGGTTATGGTCATGAATCTTGGATTATGATCGAAAGAATATTAACTCAGGTGCAAGCACCAAAGATGGGATTTTTGCGAAGAGTACGCGGTGTGACAAAGGGGCGTACCGAGGTTAGATTGCGCCCGGGGCAAGAAACAAGTTTGGCGCCTCCATATTTGAACCTAAGGTATTTTGGAAGTAAATGCATTGCATTGAAGGAAAAACGTACGACATTGTTGCGACTTTTCGGTGCCCTCCAGGGATTCGGTGCCCGGGGCATTAAGCCACCCTCGTTACGCCCCTGGTGTGACACTTTGCGACAAAGTGCGCAGCTGTGAAATTCGCAGAGCCTTGAATGTCGAACCACTTCTCCTAATAGAAAGAACACAACTGAAGTTAATTGGGCCATGTATCCAGAATGCCCAACCCAACGAAAGACTGGTGAGGCAAGCCCTCCTGGCTAAACCCACGGGAAAGTGACCCAGATGTCGTCCAAGGCCTAGGTGGAGTAACTGCATCTCCGACCTTGCTTGGTCCCGTCTTGATGTGGAGCCAGCAGAACTATCTGAAATTGCTATTGACGGTGAGGTATTCCAAGTTCTCCTATGGATGTTGCCCCCGAAACTCTCCCTGGACGAAAAGCGGGCATGAAAATGAATGAAATGAATAACATTTACGTTAGTTTATTCACCGGTGTTTAAAAGTGCTCAGTTAGCGAGTGAACAAGTTCCTTAGATGGCTAGAATTGATTATTACAAACGTAGTGACGGCTAGAAATATTTGCTGCCTATAGTACATGATACCTTTCGCAGGAAACAAGATGTAAAATTATTGTTCAGGTACCGCTACTATTGCGTTAGCGTCATAATGCGGCCCGCGGTTACCTTGTAAGTTCTCATGTGGCCCACAGAGCAATTTGAGTAGAGACCCCTGCTCTAAAACCTATAGAAAACGTAGAGCTTTGATTTGTCACAGCAATAGATCAATGACGAGGCCAATGAAAATTGATACTAAACACATTTTGACTTACTTCTTCATTTACTAATGCAAAAACATTATTTCTTTACTTCATCACAAACTATTTAATATGTAATGGTGAATTGCACGTTGGTTGTTCATATTTTCCAATTCTTGAAAATTTCAAAACTTTTATGAAGGATATACTGATAACTACATTAAAACAGGTCTTACTTCGTAATTTCACCGTTGTTTTTTCCCTTCATCTAAAGCAGGTTTTTTAAGGTGTTTTAGGGACCAGAATCCGGTCCCTAGAATCAGAGAAATCGGGTCCCTACCAGGTACTTATCATTTTCTTTAAAAAAACCTAAAGTATATTTTTACTAATAATAATCGTAAATATTTGACTGATAATAATTTAATCGGTCATCAAACGCAAAATCATGCATTTCTCCTCATCAACTTCCTGTTTCTGCATTCTTCCCAAACATCCATAGAACAATCGACTTGACAGAGAGTTTGTGCACACAACCCCCAAAGTTCCTAACAAATTCAGGAAAAAATGAGAGAAACAGATTTTCTTCCTAAAAATTTGTCATTCAACGCTTGACATTGGTGTGAAGAGACAAATCTATTTACATTCAGCCTATGATATTCCACAAATCATGTGGACGGTAGCAACAAATAGGTTGTTCCACACCCCTGCAGAGGGAACAACGAACACACAAAAACCATATGATTCGGAAAAGGCATAAATAAGACAATACAACAAGATCAATTGCTGAATGTTACTAATGGAAGTTGTTCAAACAAAATGCAAACACTGTAACCTGAACAAGACAAAGCAAACTGGGAAAAATAAATACCTTGGCGATCTTGAGCACTCTGCGTTAAATTAGGTGACTTGTGGTGAAAATTGGCTGCAAGACGCGGGACACCAGGTTTTGAACAAGAAAACCTTCAATACAAAGATTGCATCCGTCCAGCACAGTTAAGGGATTTTATTGGAACCAAAATAATACTTCCGACATAGCCTACTGCTTAGGTGCATACGTACAATACTGCTTAGCAAGAATCTTGTTCCAGTACGCTTAGTATGAAACTGGTTTGTTAAAATTAAGACATACCACCAGGACTATCGTCTAATAAATAGTAATGATCACAAGTTATATTTCTTGAGCTTGAAGTATTTTCAATTACTATACCAGGGGTGGCCAACCAGTCAGAGACCAAGAGCCACAATTCTTTAGTGTGTTACCGCAAAGAGCCACATCGTACACATGGGCACATAGGAACATCGCCCCCATCCCTTCCTCATTCACACCTGTTTTTTCTTCGCTGAAACATTTCGGTCATTTTTTGCTGAGACATCTTGGTCACTGAAGCATTTCGGTCATTTGTCTCAAGGTTGTATTAAAACTCGCCACAAAAGTGTTTTTTCAGCCTATATTTTGAAACATTCTGACCGAAATGACTAAATTTTTTTCAGTCATTTCAGAAACGTTTCTGTCTATGACCGAAAAAGGATTCGCACACATACCATTGTTCAGCTAGATTTATTGTAAAAATCACACACCAGCATGACAACGACAGAACTTTACAAGCCATTTATTGTTATGCGCGTTATTTAGTGCAAGAGGTGGCCACCCCTGTACTATACATATATAGGATACGAATGTTCAAGTAAAATAATAAAGCGACTTTAAATTCAAAGCAAGCAAACACCAAGTGCTCAGTGACAAAATCTAAATAAAAAGGCGTTTTTGGCCTTCGGGACTGATTTTATGGAATGTCGTTTTTACGAATCCTTCTTTACAAACACCAGCGGCAATGATGTAACTAGTAAAACTAACTACATATTTCCCTCTGTGTATAAATCTGCATTCGGAATGAAACAACGTAGTAATGTAAATAGCAGTTATTCCTAGTGATCTGTGTAACGCAACATGGTTTAACTCAGTGCTTTTTAGTGGATCGGTTTCCACACACCATTTGTGCATTCTGATTGGTTTTAATATAAGAGGCCCGTGCGTGTTTCAGGAAAACACGCCTTTCATTCTGATTGCCTTGCCGACTTATAGTTTGTTGCGTGAAAACACGGTGAAACCGCTGAGTGCTTGTTCTGCGCCCTGATGAAGGCCGGTTGTTGACTAACTGAAACGTCAGTGTACTTTTTGTTTCAGTCTTGGTTGTGAACGTTTGCCAGTTGGGCTTTTTCAATAATATTTATGTTTTTGATATGTCAGCGCAGTTCTACGTACTTCGTTGATTCTATTTGCCTAAGGTAGCTTACTTACTTTAGTGAATGGTGACGTGACTCCCTTCACTGCTTAGTTTGAAACGAACAGAACCTTGTATCTATGAAGACATTAAAACAAACTTCTCTACATTTCTTTCACCTTTCACAGCAAATATTTCTGACAAAATATCCTTTAATTTGTGCAGTGTGTGCTGTTGACACATCATCTTCGACATGACGTTAAATTTCAACCAGTCATGGACATGACATTAAACTCCAAGCTAGTAATGGAGTCAAATATAGTTGAATGCAATCAGTTACACTTTGACAAATTAATAATGGTTCAGAATTTTCAAAAGTCGTGTAATTGTAATTCATAATTTTGTAATTGAATGCTAAGAAACTCAATTTTGATTGTAATTGAACTATTCCAGCGTGATGTAATTATAATTGCAATTGAAATTTTTGAGTATAATGTAATTGTAATTTTTCGGTTCAATGTAATTATAACTGTGATTGAAAAAATGAAATTGATTCCTTCACTGTTCAATCGTTGTTTTGTCCTGGTTACAACATCAACCATATCCTGTGATAACTGCAGTTAAGAAGTTCTTCTAGGCTAGAGGGTAAACCTCTAATCATCACATAACCAGTTCCACTCAGGCCCGAAGTGGAAACACCTGATAAGTAGGGCAACCAGTTTTTTCACCTAAAAACTTTATAATTTACAAATTTTGTCTTTATTTTGATCTATCAATTTTCTGCGTTATCAACTGAAATGCGGAATACAAAGCGTATTCATATATAGTATCAGAAAACGTTGCAATTAAACAAAAGTAGCTAATCTGCAAAATCTTTTATAGCATACACGGTCGCCGTGTACCATGTTAAAATATTTTTCTGGCTACTTCTAGTTTTATCAAACGAACCTCGTTGATGTTTTGCACTGCGGCGATGTGCTTCCACCATAAACGTTTTATCACTTTTCACTATACAGTCACAGAATTTGCAGAATAATTCACTCTTAGGTGTTGTATACTTCGAAGTTTTGAAGAATTTGGTTATACTTTGAAGTTTTGAAGAATTTGGTTGTTGAACGTAAGACATGATATGTTGATAAGTACATTAATAAATAGAGTCAAATCTGACAACATCATAAAGTCAAAACAATATATATGCATAATGGATTGAGCATTTCCCAATCAAATACTGCAATACCACATTTCTTGCACTGCCAGGCCTAGCCTACTTAATATTAAATCGTACAGTAGTGGACTAAACAACTGTATTGCGTCAAAAGTCGCAACAAACCCATGACTATTTCAGAATTGCAACTAAACTTGTAAAATTATATCAAAATCTGTTGTTGTAACTTCAATAAAATATTGATAACTAGAAAAAACTGTGCTGCAAGAAAATGTTGACCTAATGATAAATTTTGACTTTTTTTGACCTAGTAACTTTGGAGTCGCTCATGGTATCAGCGTGAAATTTGGTTTGTGGACGTTTCATAAACTTTTCAGAAGACAGAAAAATTTTCACTTAATTGGCTTTTGGTTGCCCCACTGATAAGGCTTTTAGATGAGGATCATTTTTTTATGGATTACATAAGCCAGTGTGAACTCAAGCTCAGTAAAGAAATTAGTTTAGGAAAGGTAAAGTGATAGGCAGGTGGGAAAGCATCATTTTTCTACCCAGTCCAGTAGCTGAGTGGATCAACTATGACTGGGAAACTTTGCAATTATAATTTCTGCCTGGTTTACCAGGTTTGTCCATGGGAACGGGATTTGCTGGGTCACAACTAAAAATAGGGTCACACAGTTTTCATCGGATCCCCTCATTGGGCACTTTAGCCACAGTTCTGTTGAAGCTAGGCAATAGACATGCACATGATAAAATGTGCTTCGTATTATAGTCTCATGGGAATCCCAAGGATGGGAAAGAAGTATCCATGGCCAAGTCTGCGGGATACCGGAGCTTCCAACTTGTGTGAATAAGTACTTCCACATCAGCAATGACAAAATAATACAGTTTGCATCAGACTATGGACTTTAAAACGAACACTGGACGTGAAACATGATGCCACACGATGCGAACAGCGGTTGGAGAACCATGACAAGCTACTGGTCAGCTACTAATCAATACAAGATATAGTAGTAACTAGCCAACTAAGCATTGATCCAGCGGGTCCACCTGCTTAAACATTCGATTGCTTCATAGTTCATTTTGAAGTCTTAAATCGTTGGCAGAGCCCAGCTCTGCTTGCAGCGCACAATGGGGCACTTGTAGTGAATGCTGCAATGTTGGTAAGACAAGTCACGCCTGTGGCGATTACAGGGAGGGGGCTTTGGGGGCTCAACCTCTCCAGAATTGAGTCGTGGTGCATTTCCAATGAAATAGTGATTTAAATAAGAAATTTTTAAGACATATTCCATGACTTAGTCTATTTCTTGCCCAATCTAACATTGGCGTTAAAATCCTCAGCGACCTGAGAAGAGCATAAATTTTAAGGCAAAAGATGTCTTGTAACCAACACGGAAGTAAACGCTGTCTCCGGCTCTAGAGTTGTACTACCGCTTCCATTATGTGATGGCAGCAGTGATTCCAGGCTTACCGACAATGCGACGAACGACTGATCACATTTCAAAAATATGTTCTGCGCAAGTAAAGAACGCAGGAAGAGATCGCTGTGTTGTAGGTAAATGTGCTGTTACTTGGTTTGCCATTTGTACGAAAATTCCAAGCGTATTTCTTCCTTGCGGTAGGACTTTTATTTGCCCTCAGTTTTCAAATTTTGCCACACGTTTATAGAAAGAGCATCCAATAAATTTTGCATTCAGCAATAAGCAATTACTTTTAGTATGCTATTTCGCTTACGGATAGGAGAAACATTGACATGGTGAAACCATGTGTGTGACAACGCTGATTTGATTTGCAAATTGCTTACCTTGACTGCTTTACGACAAATGAAAGCTCATGTCATGCTGCTGTGTTGCACAAGATTAAAAGGAAGAAATGGTAGCACTGGCTACCTATCTTCGTATGCAGCGTTAAGCCGTTAAGTGTGTAGCTTTACTGAAAAGGTTCAGAAAACGTCGATGTGAAGAGAACCTAAGGTATGCTTCTATTCTAGATTTACCATTAGCGAGTACTGAATAAATAGTACAACTTTTTAACGATTCGCAATTACAGCAAATCAAGTAGAAAGCAACCAGCATGGAAGGGGGTATGCAATAGCTTTGGCGGAAATATAGCATTATAATGTGATGAAGATCGATGAATATCTTTTAGCTCATGGTGGATTCATGTTATTGTGTTTGCTTTGAAAGCTTGAGTGAGAGAATGCAGAATAGATTGGCGCCCCCTGATTAAAACTTTTATTAGAGCGTACAACTTTACGCATCTGTTTTTAAAATCTGTTTATTAGTTTGTGTTCTATGTTGATAACAGTAACCTTGCAGGGAGGTATGAACCGCCGCCACCCAATCTTAAAGATAAGGTGGCGACAAAAGCGGCGGGAACTCAGCCTTGAAGACAGGGAAGTGGTGGCAAAGCTAGACCAAATGAAGTAAAAAACGAGACCTCATGCCGCGGCTAAATTAAACAGTTGAAGACTGGTGGCAAACCTATTAATGAAGCTGAGTGTATAGGAAAGTAATAGCGGCGGTTGGATTAGAGTGGCTGCGATTTCTTTCTCTCGAATGGTGATTCCACGTTGGTTTTCAATCAGTTTTGCACGGGAAGACTGGGAGCTGATCCTAGTTTTCCAGGTAAGAAATGCGCGTGAATCTTTTAGAAGTTTGCAAAATCGAAAATAATCCAAAATATTATGTGATTAATGAACTGGAATGCAAATCCGTTCAGCCTAGATATGTATATCAGATATATACAGTATATATCAGTGATCCTGGTAACTACATGCCAAAGCCTATCTTTATAATTACACAAGTTACTGGACTCCACATCAAGACAAAGGCTCATGACACGGGGTGTATAAAACAAGATAATTAGAATTCTCCCTCACGTTGTAAACAAAAACCTTACGTTTTTATGACATGTGTTTTCCAATCACCAGAAAACTGATCAAAAATTCCAACATACTTTGCAGTTTCACAGCAACTCGTCAACCTAAATAAAACAACCTACTGCTTCTATGCAACACTCACTCTTCTCAGAAGGGGATAACGACTCATTGTGGGTAATGTAGTGCTGAAGGTGATTAATTTCTTGACCTCTTTGGGAAAATAGGGCATGGTAAAACTAAATGCAAATGGACAACGAGCTCTAAAAATATGCTGGCATCAAATCAACAACTGCATCATAAAATGTTTTGCACCCAGTTAGCTAGCTACATCGAAGATTAACCACTGTCACCAACTCCATTTAGCCTGACATGAAGAACTAACATTACACTAATGATTTAACACATTTGTGAACATCACAATACCCGTGGCAATAGTGATAATTTTTCACTCCTGTCTGCTACCATGCTTGACCAAGTTCCAAGCACGTAAGTAACATCTTCCATAATCGCCGTAACACTACAAAGAAGGTAAAAGCTATATTACATCGCTGCTTGCAAAAGCAGAATTAATGTCAGCTTGAACTCTGGTTCTCTTCAATACAAAATCTCTGCCACCTCTGTTTGGTTGCATAGATGGCAGTGTACAACATGGTTCAAGTACTGCCGAGTTCTGCCCCAACTTTAAACTCATTTATGAATCTTTTTCTGGGCTATCTTGCTTCACTATCTTGTTAGACGTAGATCAGCGGTCTAGGACAGTTCGGCACCGCCCTTTCGGTGACGCCGATTCGGTGACGAGCCGTTTCGGCACATGTATTATGCGAAAAAATGTGTGTTTTTGAAATACTTTGAAGGTTAGACTACAAAGGATGCTTGCTTCATACGTGTTTTTGTTGTCATCCTGATGGCCAGCGTAGTTTCCCGACCGTCAGGATTTTGGAAGAACTTAAAGAAATATGGCTTGTCACGTTTATCTTTGCTGGCATGAGGCGTTAGTGAGTTTACACAAAAGTTAAACCTGGACAGCATCTATTGCTGGATCTTTCACGTAGGTATCATTTTGATTGCACTTCACAGCTAATCTAAGAATATATCGTACTTTCTTGCCATCGGTTGCCTATCGGTCTACGACTACGGATATGCAGTAATGACACTTCCAAATCCATGTTATGCATAATGAATCGCAATAAATACAGCATAATTGGAAAGATCTGGGACAAGCGCTAGACTGACTCTTGCGCTTCCCAGACGACGGCAGTGCGAACTTTTGCACTTTGGTGATATTCCAAAGGAAAAGATATTTCACATTTCATCGCCGAAACGGCGTCGCCAAACTACCCATTCCGTAGACCAGAGGCTCACAACCTTTCCGCTATTGCCGGCTGTATTACGTTTTTTTGTGAACTACGGCTGCCAGTAAGTACAAGTTATTTTTATGGATTACGTTTAAGAATAGGATTTGTCTGATAATATCCCAATGTACTTGTGCCTACAAGTATAATGAAATATCAAAATCGTAAAGTAATCAATTTATTCAAGCACAATTCCACACGTCCGTTTTGCTGTCTTTCTGCTAAGTATCCGCATGCAGCAGACAATGAGTTACTATTAATGCACGGCCGCATACATTTTTATCGAGGCCGCATTTTGTGCACCCCTGACGCAGACCCACACTCACCATCATTAAGCTCAACACTGCCATCAACTCCTCCCCACCAAAAGCATCGGGTTGCACATCCTACTTTGTAATTGAATAATTTGAAGGAATTGCCTAGTTTGTAACTTTGTACAAAAATGCTGAACTGAAATCGGTATTTGCAACAACCGCACAGAGGACTTTCCCTGCTCATTGTCACTGGAAGAATATTATTTTCCATATAGACCAGGGTTTTCCGATGTGAAGTGCACAAACCTATGGGTAATTCTGTATTGCAGATATCCATTTTGTTGTTATTCCTAAAGTGGATGTTGACAGTGTAGGTGTAAATCAAAAAAACTATGTTTGTGCGCTTCAGGTTTCTATGTGATTCAATAACCTTGCGTTGAAGGATGACATGCCAAAGCGCAGTAATTGTTTCAAACAGGTATTCATTTCGTCTGTGCATTTGCAGAGCATTAAGTAAAAAGAGAACAGCCTTACCTCGAGTCTCGTACAGCTTGATTAAGCTTTTCAACATTCCTTCCCCGTCCAACACCAACAGTAGTTAAAGATTTTGGCTTGATTAGTGGTCGCCGATGCTCAACAAGGCTTGCATTTACTGATGATTGTTTGTTCAAATACTCCAACCTGGGAAAGTATACTGCTTATTCCAGAAACGCTTTTTAATTGTTTATTTCAAACATAAGAAATTTTTCTAACATGACATACTAAATTGAAAATGAATGGCAATGAAGATGGAAAAAGGTGTGAAAAAATTTTGAATGAATGTTTGTTTTCAGCACTAGGGAACAAGAGGTTATCAGGCATCTCAATAGATGCAAAAGTGAACCTCCCTATAGCTAAGAAATTGCAAGAAAAATACAAGTACATCACTAACAATATTGCTTTGACACCAAAATTGTGGAAAAAAGATTTGGAAACAAATATAACAGAAAACAAGAGTCAAATTTTATTTTCCTAGTGATATCGCTGTCAGTTTCAGAAAATACTTGTAACAACAGTCTAAGTATCCAACTACTGTACATTGAAAAGTATACCTCTTTATTGCTTCACCCTTATATGCTTTTTTATCATCTTGCTGTCGCAAATGCACATCAGTTCTGTTTTCCTGATATACCTGAACGCAGTAAAAAGGTTTACTTACATGCGATACAGCCATGCTTAATGAATGACCATACACATCCACAACTACACTGCTGTGCATGTGCACAAATTTAGGTACACTAGACATGGGTTCTCTTTCACAACTTATAAAAGCGACAAGTTCTGAATAAAGTAGCTACTCTCCACAAAGTTTCTCTCAGGTATCAGAAACCACTAGACACCAGCAGACAGGGAACACTTAGCACCTGTTCTGGAAATTAAACACTCAGGACATTGAGTGATATATGGATAAAATCATACTTGACAATAACTGCAGCTGTTAGCAAAGGCACAGAACCGACATTTTACCTGGCACGTATTGCAAATTGTATCTGGGAAAAGTTGTCTCCAGTATGTGAACCATTGTATTGGAAAAATACTTCTATTTGATAGTGATCACTCCACTACCTTATCAACATATTTTAGTCCAGTTTCTTTTCAAGGAAAATGTTAGGTACCTGGTATGGACCTATAGGGACCCGAAACAGTATTTCCCTTGATAATTTTCAGATATTTCCCTTGTTAATTTACTCTGATTCTAGGGACCCGATTTTCAATTCTACAGACCCAAATCAGGTTCCTTTAACCAGACATGGGGCGATTACAGCACAAATGTAATCGATTATGATTACTTGCTAGCTGCTCGATTACAATTAAACAAAATCCCAATGTAATCGATTATGATTACATAATCACAATTACAATCGCGATTACATTTGTCTTGAAACATCCTTAGAAAGAAAACAAAACCCATTTGCATAGTTTTATATAGCCTAAGTATATTTTCAGACAACATACGATACAAATCAATGCAATAAACGAAATTACTAATCTGTAAGGTCAAGCACCAGAAAAAAGAAAAAAACATTAATTGTTTACTGAGATGTTCATGCAGTCAAGAAATCAGTGGCGTAACTAGAAGTATGAGCTAGAGGATAAACTTAGCTGAAAGAGGCCCACTGGCCTCTGTAAGGGACCTACTAATCAACACTCAGAAAAAAACTTGAGAAATGATGGTGAATCTGGGTACAGATGGCCATACTAAAACCCCAAAGCAATGGAAAATACTCTGAAAATCGCAAAAAGACAACACCATACAAAAAAACTATGAAAAGGATACTAAAACCAAAATATAAGCAAGTGGCGGGTGGTTTTTACATTGAGCTGGCCAGCAGAGTCATTCGTCTAGCAACGCTGAAAATTCGTTTGTTAGTAATTTCAAAATTGCAGACTATTTCTTCTAACTGCGGGTTACGATCGTCTGCAAGGCAACATAGCATTACACAGCTTTTGATTTGAAATGAACAGTGATGCCAATATAGCTGGGTATCTGTCTGTTGAACCAATAGTCAATGGTTAATAAAACCCCACAGGTTTCGTTGAATATTTTTTTTACCAGTATCTGGTGGATCACGGTTGGCATGCTAGATGTCAGTGTTGTGGAAAGGTACTTTCGACTTCAATTAAAGTACCTTATTCCACTGAAATAATAAAGTTAATTTGCTGTGTATAAATTACTGTACTAATTATGAACATAGCCTACTCCAGCACTTACATTCATAAGTTCACTCTGAATATATATAAATGAATCGAACACCTCTCCTCGTAATGTCCCACTATTCTCTTGCCGAAGTGTGAACCCTTTTATAAGAAGAGCTCATATTTTTGTTGCTATGT
>Ga0210059_1013359_pt1 | contig 12291 bp, 8 predicted proteins | sample Ectturendosymbi2_FD_188042 | JGI IMG/M metagenome (GOLD analysis project Ga0210059, IMG submission 188042) | Ecteinascidia turbinata endosymbiont from Florida, USA - Sample 2 (SPAdes) (version 2) | ecosystem: Host-associated > Tunicates > Ascidians > Unclassified | place: Key West, Florida...
CTTTCTTGTTGACGTACCCCCGATGAAAATTGTAACGAGTGGTCCAAAAGATCAACGTAGAAATCCGCATCCGGACCAGTCCGTCCCTCCCCCCTGATGGCGTCACTTGTGCTGTAAGTTGCTTTGAGTGATGGGAGTAAGTTGACAGTTGCGTTGATCCCCTGCAGAGTGAGGCTGACCCTGCGATGAAAGTTTTGTTTAAAGTCCGGAACACAGTGCGCCAATGATGCAATAAACAAAACACAATCATCTTATGCAGTAAGTATGAGTCACAAGGGCTTGCAAGCGATAACATTACTTCGTTGTAGCTTGGGATCTTCAAAAATTTTTTCCAAATTCTAAAAATTTTTTGCGATACTACAAAGTAACAATCCACTTTCGAACTCGAACCCTTGTAACTTGCAGTGCATTCTATTTTTCAATAATGCTAAGCTGTGCAAGTTGCATGATCGAGATCCAGCACTGCTGGTTGAAATATCGTGCATATGACATCACACATATGACATCACTCTGTGCAGACATTGAACTATTTGCGACCTCATCAACTTTCAAGCTTCACGTCATAGCAAAATCACTCGACTGTGACAAGACGACGGTTCGCTTAAAATTGAATTGTGACCTCAATGACCCCACAAAGGTTACCTGAGGACAACCGGAAGCTCCGTGACGTCAGAGGAGTCTTGCGACAAGTCAATGATCGCAGTGATGGCGCTAGGGGTCATGGGGGTGGCTGGGACGGTTGTGGCGGCGGAGAGGGTTTCTGTGGGGTACACTGATGGCATCCCGTCGACAACATCGAAAGACCTTCAAATACAAACATCAACTTCAAGAAAAGATACATTCGACTCTTTCTGTCTATGAACAGCGTATGAATGGAGTTGTTGCAACTTCTATCCAATGTTAGAAAATCATTCAGGACTCGAACACTTTCACGAAATGCTGCTCAATCACACGAATTCCAGAATTGCACAACATTTGTCAGAAAAATAGGATTTCAACAGCAAAACTCAAAACTCAGCACATTTTATACGAAGTTTGTTTTTCAGGCCTTTCCATGTTTGATTGCTATACGAGTATGCCCAAATCTTTGAAGAGAAATGTACTTTATCTGTTAAAAGCCTGGTCCAAGCACCACAGGACACTCAGCTGTGTAGACACCAGAGTTGGAAAATAAGTTTCCAAAACCAACTGCACATCGCAGCGTTAGAAAGCATATGTTTCAGTGAACTGAGAGTGTGCTTTCCATGGAAACCTTCATAAGTATCAAAGCTTTCCAGCTTTCAGTCTCCCATTTACTTCTCACTGATGGGATTAAATCCAACCACAGCCGCCAACTCGATAATATCTCATCAATTTCATGTATAATCTTCACAGAAATGCGGTTGTTTTCAAGATGAACGGCAAAGAAGCTTCAAAAATTTCACTTGTAATTAAGCTTCGACAAAACGAACTGACTCACGACCGATAAATGGGAGTTTTCGCGAATTCCTCCATGTGCGTGGACAATTGCCTGGTACCACGTGACACGACGTCATGGAGTGATGACGGGTGTTGCGGCAGATCAACGATTATCAGGCCAATGGCAAGCGTACACGTGTTGCTTTCGTCACAATCGCGTTTGTGACACGTCGCAGCTTTCAGTTTACTTGAAGCCACTTCACAAGTGACGATCGTCTGTGATGAGGAAATGTGAAATATTTCTTACCCAGGTAACATTGCGCGGTCAATAAGTTCCCCTCAGTCTCGATTGAACGCATCGTGCTCAACTGCAGTGGAGGTCAGGTCTGGAAAAACTGCTTTTCTAAGACCGGTGCATTTTTAAGGTTTATCCGAAAAAAAACTTGCTTGTCAACTACAATCCATTGATTGACACGCCGTCAATTTAGTTGATATTGATTGACACGTCGTAAATTTAGTTGATATTGATTGATACGCCGTATAGCGCACAAAACCCATCTATTACAACTTCAATGGGACTAATAAACGATTCCACCATTGCTTTGAACGAAAATGGATAAAGAACCAACTGAAAAAACCTTGCACTTCAACCGTTTTTCGGCGTTACTTCACGAACATCACATTTGCAGGCGATGGATTTCAAAAACTTGGACAGTAAAAGGTGTTGATCGTAGACGGCGGCCCTGTGCGGGCTTTTTGGCCCCTGGCCCCCCAATTTGTCCTCAATTAACGCCATGTGAATGTCACAGCAACGATAACTATGATGCTGTCTTGTGAGTAAAGATTTTTTGTGAGTAACAGGCTGAAGTGTCGAAAAGACTGAATTTGAAGCTGCAAAATGTTGTTAAGATGCGTTCATCCAGTTTAAACAATTTCACCGAACCTTCTTAACATTTCCAGCATGTTCAGTGATGTCCGCTTCTATCTTCACAATCTCAGCATCCACATCGGACTTGGCCTGTTTCAAAGGCACGGCCGATGTCTGACTGTGGGAACCGGAAACACTGAGTTCATTGACGAGTGTTGACAGCTTCAATTGCCCGAACTCCGCCAGGAACTGAATCTGAGTTTGCAAAAGACAGGGAATGGGTCATTGGCGAGCGCTAAGTGTTTCGTAATGAAGAAGAAACGATTTTACGATGACTGTTCTTTTGCTGCTTATAATGACTAACTCAATTTCAATGTTGTGAAAACTATACTTTTTGTTGATGATGTGGTTGCTGTAGAGAAGTGCCAGTAATTCCGAAAAACTAAAAAACTCGACTGCCTGTGCAATGCTAAAGTAACTGATTGGGTACCTGCAAACTCTCACTAAACGTTTCTACAGTAAAGTATATGTCGATCACAAACATAGATGTTAAGACAGATTCCTTTTAACATATATGTAAACAGGCATTCGTATTGAATGACTTATGTGTTACATGCATCTTGGTGTAACTGTAGATCAAAAACTTACATAGAAAGAGATCTGTAACAGTTGTGTTGTAAATCCAAATATATCGGTGTAATGTACAACGTTATATATTATGTGAATAACCAAGCACTTCGCATAATATAGCACAGCCTTGTAAAGTCACGAATACAGTATGGTAGTATGGCCTGCGAAAGAGCCGCTTCATGCCACCTAACAACAAGATCGGTTGTTTTAGTCAGGGCTGTAGAGAGGGGATTTGGAGATGTTTTGAGGCCGGGGGCATTTTTTCTATTTAACTGCTGGTTGACTGAATCTAGAGATTAAAAGAATAAACCGTGCTTAGAACTTTTTACAGCTCAATATAAACGAATGTGATGTTGGGGCACTTGAAACATGGTTGGTATTGTTCGTTTTGCTTGCATGTGTGCATTGACCAAGTGCATTAATTCTATACTGCGGTCATTACTCAAGTAGTTTCATGAGGTATTGCTGCCATCTTTTACTTAATTTGCTTTAGCTGAGTTCAACTACAAATCAATTGTATTCCTACAATGCATTGGACTCTCGTATAGAGAAGTGGAATGCCTTTGGTTTCCAGCCGCATTGTGAATCGTGTTTCTACTGCGCAGCAAACGAATTTCCGATCTTACGCATGAATCATACGTTGACTGAAAATGCATTTCCCATATGAGCGGTTGGACTCTTCTTGCTCAGCCTGATCACATTCTGTGATACACATTACAGCACTGCACTATATTTGCATCTCCAGCTATCACTTCATCTACAACACATGTGAAAACTAAAGTTAAACCAATTTCTTCTGGTTTTTAAAATTGCTTGGATCGCATTTTACTTCCATAAACCATGTAACCGCATTACGCATATTGAACTCTATGCTCAGAGCAACAGACTTTTACTTACATATATAAGCTGCTTCATCTACACTATAAGCAGCTTCGTGCTTGGGAGGTCTGCAGCCTAAATGACCCCTGGTCCTTCGCATCCTCCCATTTCCCCATGCATTTTTTAAATCGATGTACTTGGAAGGAATGGCAGCACTATATACAGCGGTGCTAAACATTGTAACAACCCCTTCTTTGGCGTTATCTAAGCTTGTGTTCTTTCATCTACTTGTGTGTTTTTGTTAGCGCCATGCGTGCGTGTTTTGTGCTTCGTTGGGTGTGAAGGCAGCAAACAAACTTTAAACAAAAATATTCGGTTTTCGGTAAAAAAGCGGTGAGAAAACTTTATCACAATCAAGCAACCTTTGCCACTGTCAGTTTTGCTGAGGCTGCCAATGAAAGGTAGGGTTGTTGGATGAAGCTCGATGATCGCCTGGGTATGGACGGCGGTTCCACCCCCCGACCTGTCTCGTCCACCATCCGGAACTCGTCTGCATCTGAATTATGACGAAACAATACAAAAATAAACAAAGAGTTGCAAAACAGTTCCAACAGGAATCTCCTGCACAGAAGAAAGTTCAGCATAAATGGATTGGTGTGTTAATTAAAACAAAACAATTACAAATTGTCGCAAAACTCTACTATGTTTAAATCAAGTTGAAACCGTACGGGTTGACAATAAGAAGGCAGTGATCAAACAAAATCAGCCTCAATGTTTTCAAAGTTTATGACTCAGCGTTTTTTCAATCACAACGAACACCAACCGTTAAAAGACGAACTTCTCAGAGCAGAGAACCCCGCCCTTGCGCTGTGTAGGTCGATTATCTTGTAGAGTATCTGAGAACAAGGATGCAACAGTCATGGCTTGCAATCCAAGCCACAGTTAAAGTAGGACTGGTTTTTCATTTTCTCCGGCAGAACATCCAGGAAACATTTACAGGGATTGAAAGTAAAACAACATGAAAATTACATCACCGCATTTTCAAAACAAATATCAATCCAGAGTATTTGCTTAGTATTGCTGACACGTTCAACATTTATACAAATCTTTAGGTGTCGGAACAGGTATTCTTCAATTCCGTTCGCCAGGTTTAAACTCGAGTTGTTGTGAAAACGTGTGAAGTCATGTTGATGACCTGTGTCTCTGAGCAATGCGGTCAGAAACATTGAGGATAACCATTCGAGCCCACAGCAATCAATTAATGGCAAACATTAAGACCAAAACCTTCGGTTCACTTAAAAACTGTCCAAATTTTTCAGTTTCTAACTCGAGTGGCTTTACCGTGTTGCCCGGGGATTGAACTCTGAAGCACAGGGGAGGGAGCGTTGCCCAAACGTTTCGAAAAAAGCGAGTTCTTTTACTTTCGGATGTTTTTGAAACTTTTTTATTTTTTGATGTGTCGCCAAACCGCCGACATTTATGTTGTCACCTTTGGGAGATTGCCAACAGAACAGTTTCCCGGTTTTCTTGGCTGCAGCATGCCAAGGGTCCTTCCCTTCAACACCCCCACTTTTTCGCCCCAAGTTCTCGTATCCACCAGGGCTGAACCTCACGAAAGACTGAATGGAGGCAACGACAGTCTTGGTCAGCTGCGAACAACACTTCTGCGAAATGGCGACCAAAACAAGGATAGAACCTGCGACAAACCTGCCACGAATACGCCAGAGCTTCGCTTTCAGAGGATGACGACCCGGACTCTACGTCAGCGAACAGGGAGTTGTAACGGCGAGCTGATGACGTATGCGAGAGATGACGTCGAAACATCGTCGGTCTGTCAATGAAGTGTTAGCCAAAACCTGGGCAGGCTATGATTTCCCTCGGATCCGATCAAAACTTTAAAACGAACGACCAACAACACACACCCCAAGAACACACCCCAACAACACATCAACAACAACATACTCCAAACAACACATCCCCCAATAACATATCCACCAACAACATATCCCCCAACAACACACCCCAACAACACACCCAAAAAAGCACATCCCCCAACCTTGCTGCAGCTTCGGACGAGAAGCTGTGTCCGCTCATGTTCGTGACGTTCGATATTGTTCTTTTGTGGGTCAACATGGGGTCTGGTGAGACGGATCCTTCAGTGTATCTGTTGACCTGAACAGTGCATTGTGATGAAACAATGTCTCCTTTAACAAACACAAGACCAGATACAGTTATATTTAAATGTAAACACTCTTAACAAAACTGCGGTTAAGCGTGGAAAAGAAGATGCAGAAAATGAAAACATACGCCAGTAAGTTCAATGGACAACGACAGTAAACTCAGACTTCAGTTGTTCACTCCGAATAATTATTTCAGTTAATGCAACTAAGCAGGCTCAAAATGTTTCCAACCTCTAAATCATTTTACAAATAACCTACAACGGAGGTTGAATGGGTTTGTCTAAAATATTCATAAAATAAACACTCCAGCCGAGTTTGAGTTCATGTTACTGCCAAAAATATAGATAAATGCGTATATCCACAAAAAGATTAGACTTCAATTCACAGCAATATTTCATTGCCAAACGTAATGACGTTCTAAACCAGTGGTTAATGACGTTCTAAACCAGTGGTTCTTAATGACGTTCTAAACCAGTGGTTCTCAAAGTGGTCGATATCGACCCCCAGGGGTCAATTGGACCATCCAAGGGATAGATAAATAGTCACGGGGTCGAATGGGGGTTACTGAATGGCCAAGGGGTCAATGATGAACTGCTGGGGTCTACTGGAGAATTGAAGCCTCCAATTCAAAATTGTTGTTAATCTGGCAAGGAATGCAAATTGCAAACGGCGTTTTTCAACAAATCAAACAAAATTAAGAGGGCTGATCAAAGCTCAGCTTAAGCAGTTTAAAAGTACAGTACATTCGATTTGAATAGTTTTTTATTAAATCATCCATTGTGATGACATGATGAAAACTGTTCTGTTTGTTACGTCACAAACAACATTGTAGTGCATGTGTCGCAGCAACTGTTGCGCTAGGCCACGGGGTCTACAGAAAATTGTATACTTTCACTGGGGGTCAACGTGCAGAAAAGTTTGAGAACCACTGTTCTAACAAAAAAAGGGATAACAATGTTATTGAACATTACCAGTATATCCGTTTGTGCCTGTTGGATTGCATCACTGCACTGGATGAACTGGTGGATTAATCTGACCAATGCGATGTCGACACGTTGGGTCACGTGTTTTAGCGAAAGGTTGAGCTTTACTGAAAGAGTTGATCTGTAAAAATAAAATTAACATAAGATATTTCGGAAACCAGTGCATTTAAGACAAATACTCATTTATGCCATTGAAACAGATCAAAAAGATACTTTGACTTGGCTTCTGCCTTCCATGACGAAGATTCCAGAAGTCCGATATTCTTATTATTGTTCTTGTTGCTGCCTTGAAATTTACTTTTCTTCTTCCCATTTTTACCGGAGTTTTCGTCCCCATCAGTTACTCTGAAAAAAAAAACACATTCTGTTACGCGTCAAAGCGAATGAAGGCGGAAAACACTGTATCGCGGAAACAGCAGCGAATCACAAGCAATCCATGCAAACCATTCGCCGCGTATGAACCCAAGTTGTCCAAAGGAGGACGACATGCAAGAAAAGAAATTAAAGCGAAGTGAAATGTTACGAGTTAGAAATGTTGAAATATGCTATGAGTTCTATTTGAATAAGAGCTGATGATGTCCACGTAGTGGGTGGAATATACACTCTGATAAGATCATAGTTATCTTATCCTTGGTTGCGAAAGGATTCCTTTCGATAGACAGTTGTGAGAAGCAAATAAGCTTTGCTATGCGGAGGTTCATGGAAGATCCAAATCAAGACCAAGTCTTCGGATATACGTACTTCACAATCTGCAGGCATGGAATGAGCAAAGTGGCCCACAGCAACTCGTGCAACTGTCTCGAAGTAAGAATGTACAAAGCGGAAGAAAAAATCTTACTCTTTTTTCTCATCAATGACTGAATCAATCAGCGTTGCGCCGAACTTTAACCCCTGAGTGAGGAGTATCGGGGGGTCTTGCCCCCCTGCGACATGGCGCCGTCTGCAAACAAACAGATCATTTGCAAATGAGGGGAACCACCCGAACACAAACAACGCACCACGCTTCAGCGATCGAGCACTTATATGACGTCACAGCGGAAATCGCAACGATCTGCAAATAGTTTTTGGACCTTCCAGTTGAAGCAATCAGCTTGTAAAGCCGCCCACAACGATTTGCTCAATCAAGCGTTTGACAAATCGCAGGCCATTTATTCGCTCGTACGCTTGACTGGGTTTGCTCAGTCAAGCAAAGAAACGTTAAGGATGTCGACGCTTGCAGGTAACACAGTAACCCGGATGTCGGGCCCAGTGAAAGTCCCAAGCTGCTCAGTGACCCACCTGTGAACGGAGTGACGACTGGAGAAGGTGCTCCTCCTCCTCCTGGGGAAGAGAGTCTCTTTCGTGTATAACGGATCCGGCTTCTGCTTGTCGATCCTGAGCAGTCAATTTGGTTGGGGGGCGTTTACACAACAAGCAAACAATTCAATTTTTGACATGAAAAAGTAGTGCAATGATAAAATCAAAGCGACATATTTAAGGTCCAATTTTTGAACACTAAACAAAATACCCTTGAATGCTGCACAAGCCAATTGAACTTAACCTGTGGCCAGGTTAAACAGCAACGGAGTAATTTCAGGCGCAGCCTGTTCGAGAATAACGTGCTTGTGTATTTGATTGACTGCCTGTGCAATCTCATTCTGCCGTTCCTACGATTCCTGTGCTTGGGCTCGTCTTAGTAGCAGTACTTGCTGAGTCCATTTTGCAAATCTCTTTGCTTTCGAAAGTGCGTTGAAGGTAGACTTACAATGTTCGCGTTTTGTGCTTTTTGTTCAGATGCATGTCGGTTTATTAAGAAGGCAAAGATTACGTAAATATGTCCTGTTTGTTATGACTAGGGCAACCAAAAGTCAATGAACTCAAAATTTTTCTGCCGTTTCTAAAGTTCATGAAACGTCCACAAACCAAATTTCACGCTCATACCATGAGGGAATCCCATGTTATTAGGTCAAAAAAAGTCAAAATTTATGATTAGGTCAAAATTTATCGTTAGGTCAAAATTTTCTTGCAGCAGAGTTTTTTCTTTTTATCGATATTTAATTGAAACTGCAACAACAGTTACTGATATGTTTTTGCAAGTTTAGTTGCAATTCTGTAATAACAATGGGTTTGTTGCGATTTCTGAAGTAATAATGTTGTTTTGTTTTGCCCACTACTCGACAATTGAATATTATGTAGGATAGTCATGGTAGGCGAGAAATGTGGTCTTACAGTACTTGTTCTGGTAAATGCTGAATTCATTATGCATATAGTGTTTCAACTTTATGATGTTCTCAGGTTTGACTCTACTGCAGTTATTAATGTACTTATCAATATATCATCCCCAAAATTAAACTACCACATTTTTTTAAATTTCGAAGCATATCGTGCGTAAATATGCTTCTGGGTTAACCTCAACACCTAAGGCTGAATTATTTTACAGTTTCAAACGCAGAAAATTTATAGGTCAAAATAAAGTCAAAATTTGTAAATTGTAAAGTCAACATTTTTATTTTTTAGGTCAAAAAATTGGTTGCCCTAGTTATCATGTCGTTACACAACCCGGGAAAAAATCAAAAATTATCACAAAATACTCACTTGAGAGTTTTAAGATGAAGCCGAATCTTCAAATTTCCGCCGCAATGTTTTTGGACCAAACTTGTCGAAGGTTTGTTGTCAGTTACCAGCCTTATGCCGATGTGGTTGATGAAGTTATCAAACATGTCCTGCAGTTTCAATAAGATTTTCGTTTGTTGGACAAATTCGAATATAATAACCTAAGGGATACTTCAAACAAGCGTTTAAAGTAGGAAACAAGTCATGATCGTTTAGTTACAAACGAGGAATCAAGATACTTGAAACCAAAATATATCAAACTGAAAACACACAAGTCGTACTTCAAACATATACATGTGACTTGAGCTCTATGTAATAAACGCCAAGTGGCTTCGGCATAATTTTGATGTGCATTCTACAAACACTTATCACTAAAAACTGAATTTTGAGTAGGTGTTAATTCAAACCAAACGTAAACACATAAGTAGGATGTTTTCAACCCGAATGCAATGCAACGGCATCTAAGCTTGTTATGAACAACATTCGTAAGAAACTCAGCTGAAAAACATTTTTACAAATGGCATCTTTCTCCAGCGAAGAACACAAGTAAAAGAGGACTCATGACCTGAGCTTGTTGACACTTTCCCGCCGAAAAGTTCATGTCGGAAGCCGTGATGAAATTCGCAACACTGCCGGCTAAATGATGCTTTGCATCCGTGAGCACTGCACTGTGAACACAAAACGCAGGTTGTTACCCTAACCTGGTGCTGAGGTGGTGCTTCACGTCGCAAAAGCTCTTACTTTTCATTCTGAGCCTCCACGTCGGAAAGTTCGCTCTGCATCCAGCTGGAAACAGCAAAGATGTTAAACATGTTCGCTGTTCTGACAAAAGTGTGACAGTAAAAATTGCTTTGCAGTTTTCATAAGTGTCACTTGGACAACTTTGCATTTTCACCAAACTGACAATAAAACAAGTAAAATGTCATATACTACCACCACTGCATCATGGTGCGTGGATTTTTCAGTTGATTGTTTGCTGCAGCAAGATGCTGTTCAAATCAAACTTTAAACAAGTTTGAAAAAAAGCACAAAACTCCGCAATTTTCTGAGACTTCTTGTCGCAAATTATGATAATGCAAAATATTTAAGAACCCCCCACGATGGGGGTAAGCAAGGAATCCATCAGCAAATATTTAATAGCAAATCGATTTCACGTAAAAATGCGCATGGTGAGTCCTCAAATCTGCAAAAATCTGTTACAGAAGTTCAAGGTCACTGCACGATTCCAAGAACTCTGTTGATGACGCAGAACGGAGCAGCGCGACAGGATGGTCTCATGTCCCCCCCAACCACTGATCACCAACTTGTTTCACAATAATCACCAATAATCACAAACCTGACAAATACTGGAAATTATTATTTAAAGAAAGAAACCCACCTGTACATGCTCTGCTGCTGTTTATAAACGACATCTTGTACCGCGCTCGGGGTTCGAACACGCTCCTGAAGATGCTGTTGAAGAGGACTGCCTTGGAGCTTTACAGAAGCCGGTTGCTGAAGGCCTGGAAAAACTTTCATCAAAACAACAAGTTTCTTTTCTCTTTTTAACCAGTAGGTCGGTTGTTGTCGACCTCACGCTGATCACAGAACAATCGAAGAAAACAAAACCGAAGTCTGCGAACTGCAGACAATGTACAATCATAAAAACAACAGGATGTACTGCAGATGTTGCCCAAACAATCTGTGGAAAATCCACTCTGGGTTCTGCTCCAAGAATCTCTGTGTCCTCATCGAGTGAGTTGCCACATCCGTTATAAAAAGAGAATCACGGACCATTTAAGCCTTTCCCCGCAGACTCCAGATAGTCCTTTGGCCGCACACTGGCCTTCTTTTCTAGATTATGGCTGTTATGGCGAAACGAAAGAAATCTCATACCTTGACGATGCAGAACCGCAACTGTGGTGCCCATTAGCTTGCTAGCATTGTGCAGTGGACACGAGTGCAATAATATTGCGATACGAGGTGATGCTTCAATTTCTGGCTGATCTAGAGTTCGTGCCTCATAACGCTCAAAGCCTCGAGACAGTATCCCGCTTTTCCTCCCAACGCACTGCGTTCAGCTACAAATGTGCTTTGCTTTGGTTTGCTCAAGATCAGTCTTGTACAGGGTGACACAAAAAAAAACGGTCATCACCTAAACTTGAATAACTCTTGAAATAATCGATCAATTCTTTTTATTTTTCAGATCTGCCAAGTAGAATCAATGTTCTAAGAGTCTACCAAATTTGACCTTCGAGATGCCATGGACTACTGAGCAAAATATATTTATAATTGAGGCATATTTTCAGCAAAAGTCTATCCACGCAGCTCAATTGCAATTCAAGGAACGGTTCAGATATCGTGAATTTCCTGTCCACTCAATGATCTACAGATGGGTCAACAAGTTCAGAACCCATGAGACTGTGCATAACCTCAATCGTAAAGACACTAACAGACAATCACACTATGGACGACCGAAATCATTTAGGACACCACACAACGTGGTTTGCCATCTCCAAACATGGCATCATTGGACCATTCTGGTTCGAGGACGACAACGAGTGGTCTGCGACAATCAACACCGAGCGACATGTCCAGGTGCTTGGCAAGTTCTGGACAGCACTTGGTCGACGGAGAGGGGTCGTCAGGGTCCTCCAGTGGTTCCAGCCCCCACTCCTCAAACGAATCATTGGCATGGCAACAGCAGCGTTTCCCTGACCGACTGATCAGCCGCAGATGTGACCCGCAGTGGTCGCCGCATTCACCGGACTTGAACCCCCCAGATTTTTATCTGTGGGGATACCTTAAGGACAGGGTGTATGGCAACAACCCCCAGACTATC
>Ga0210059_1013360_pt1 | contig 12290 bp, 10 predicted proteins | sample Ectturendosymbi2_FD_188042 | JGI IMG/M metagenome (GOLD analysis project Ga0210059, IMG submission 188042) | Ecteinascidia turbinata endosymbiont from Florida, USA - Sample 2 (SPAdes) (version 2) | ecosystem: Host-associated > Tunicates > Ascidians > Unclassified | place: Key West, Florida...
TGAGGCCACGATGGGGGATTATGTCTGGACCTTGATTCGAGAGGACAAACAAATATACAAGAGGAAATGCCGTTTGAGCGTCCACTTTTAGGCCTGGTGGTTTTGTAGCTTACTGTATTGACTTATATTACTGTATTAAACATGTGTTGTAGGCTTATTTTATGTGTACCTGTAGATAAAAATAAAATATTTAAAAAGGTCCCACTCGCGCCGGGATGGACCTCACAAGGGGTAGAGCGGATAGCGGGGTGGGGGTAGTGACTAGTTGAAGAATAGAGTGAAACCAAGAAAGTTAAGTAAGAAGTATTGAGTATCATGGTTATAACACGTTCGAAATCTACCTCCCAGATCTCGCCAGCAGCTGGCTCACACGGCAGTAGGGGCGAGGGAGGATTAGATAACAGTACCAAGTGATTCTTTGGTGTCTGTTAGGATTTTGATTAAACAAACTGACATGCCAAGTTGCGTTTTCATAAAAACTTGTTGAAGTTTATCTAAAGCATATTGCATCCCAGGAAAATTATGTCATTTCCAAAGTTCAGGAATTTTCAAATTACAGAAAAACGGCTGACGCTACGAAAAAACTAACGTCATTTTCGGACTCAGCGCACCAAAAAACATCAAGAAACACCAAAAAATCAAAATAAAAAAAACAAGACCAAAAATTTGTTACCCATAATAGAAGACCAGTGGTAGATGAACTTTCTATGAAAGGATTTCGAGCCCAGTCATACTCATCAGTCCACAATGATGGGAAATAAAAGTTGAATTTTTCTTCCAGAGTTGTCAAGTGTTGAAATACAATGGGACTCATTTTCTTTATGCAGCTTTTTCGTACTAAAGGGAACATTTCAAAGTTACCATCTTTAGCTCTGTTTTTCCAAATTGCAACTTTCTTTTTAAATGCAACCAACTTATATGATGAAGTAAGGATGTTTTCTTCTCTACCTTGCATGCTTGTGTTGAGGCTATTAAGATGTGCAAATGCAAGAATTGAATGAAAAAGCTTTTTCATGTCTTCCATGCGAATTTTCCGTATGGTTGAATAAGATACTGCTCTCACAAGCGTATTAAATCTATGGTAGGTTTAATTACGTTTTATATCCGTAAGTGGCAACATGTGCTATAGCCCGATTGTCGTAGCACTGTGCCGCGTATCGAATTACTACCACCAATATCGATAGTGTGCTGTACTGACAGAAGTCGGCAGGGTGGAATTTTAGAAACTCTACTTGATTGATTTTAATTTCAATATTTTTTGCGGCACACCTAGTGACATCTGGCGGCGCAGCAGTGTGCCGCGGCGCATAGTTTGGGAACCACTGACTTTGGCATTAGAGTGTGGACTTCTGACTCCATTATACTGTACTAGCTTTGCTGATGAACTGTGATACGATGATCAGTGTATTGTACATAGCATAGTGTTACTTTCTAGTAATAATAGCAAATCAGTAACGCTAGAAAATGAAGAAATTTGTCAGAAGTATCCCTTCTTCAGAAAAGGACTAAATGATTTTGAAGCTGAGTGAATTACGTGTGGTGGCATTTACAAAGTTCGCAAAAGAGAGTGAAAAGACTATTGTGACTTTGTGGATATTGAGTACCAAAGACCTATTTCTCGCAACGTAACCAGGTGGCTATCACTTTATTCTAGCTTGCCAAGAATGCTCCAGATGTACCCAGCTTCACATTCATACTTCATGTCGATCTACAAGCCAACTGTTGTTCTAAAACGTTTTTTTGGAAATTCTCTGATCGAACTCCGTTTAAGACATTTGCAATCATTTCTGGTAGCTTGTAATGAGCAAGTTCAGAGTATTGAGAAGTCCAAGCCATCATTTGTTGAGTTTGTATCGTGTTTCGCCGCTGTGAAGGGAAGGATTCAATAGAGATAATCAGATGTACCTATCAAGCCAGGTAAATCCGCACTATGAAAACCCAGGGACTGACAGAAGGCAAGGATTGTGACTGTGTATTATTTATATCAGATGTATCCGTATTGTACAAGTCATTGTGTTGTACATCTCGCTAAATGGACCACTTTATTTGCTGAATTTAAATGCTTTGACTAGATTCGCCCGTTTGCAAACAACTGAATGGGAAAATGTTGAACCATGTGAGTAGCATCTGCTGGAGAAAAACGTTTCTGTTGATGAAGCTAAACTGTTTGACTAATACCAAAACTTGTTTGAGTTCGTGCAAAAAGAGCATCAACCAGATGCAATTTATTGTAAAATGATGGAACATGAAAGATGGGCAAAATATTTTGCAACTTGCAATGCCACTAATTGCTTCAGGGAACTAATAAAGATTGCACAGTTTTACTTCAGCGTTATGGCTCATTACGCTGATGTGTAACGATTTTTTCCTTGATGCAGACACGAACCTAAAAGAAAGAGAAATCTTTCTAATTGAACCAGTTTCTACTCTGTTAAAGCTGGTGTGCAATTTAAAACATTTTTCATGAAATTAGTTTCATAATGTTGTTAAAGGCGATTTTACATTTTAAAGAAAATTAAGGAAACTGCAAAATATTCATGAGCTAATAGGACAAGTAAATAAGGATTTTGTTTTGTGTGTTTTGACTGAAACATCGTCAACGCTGGACATCTTACTTCAATGCTAAAGACTAATCAATAGGCCTAATTGTTATTTGACTTGTTAAGTGCAGATAATACACTCAAGTAAGTGATAGTCGTAAGTTATCCTCCCTTGCGATGAAACTGTGGCAGCCTTATGGAGTTTATTAATAAATAAACATGGACTGAAGGGATCGTCGTTTAACAAGTGCGGAGCTTATTCAAGCTGTTCTAAAAGACGTAAAAAAGCAAAAGAGGCAAACATGAAAGAGGAAGAAGTTGCAGCCAAGTGAAGAAACATTGAAATGACTATTTTACAGCGGCAGTGAAGTCCAACGGAGACTTCTGCGGAACCTGCAAGAGGACAGAAAATCGAAAAACATGTTGTGACAGACTTATATCTACCTAACGATGAAAATAGACCTAGTTCAACCATCAATGTAGTAGCATAAGAACGTCAAGATATATCAATCAAAAACACGATAGATGAGATGGCTGTGACGCTACCACTGGAGGCAACGATATCGGTGTCTGGGCCCTCTGGTCGGCCAATATACCGGAAAAAATGCGGGAATATTGGTTGAAATATGAAACAGGTTCTTTTTGACATTGTGATGCAAAGTCATTTTTAAAACATGATGTTACACAACACAGAAAAGACAGAAACGCGTCACGGAAATATACCACAAATCTTATTTGACGCCAGAACCACAATGGCGAAGTAGTTAACAGAAGCTGACTTGTTTTCTCCTTCACAAACTTGTGTTAATTGTTTCACTTGTAGACTGATGTGCGTGGATGCGGCTAAATGTGCGCATTTCCTTATTAGAAATAGAATCTTCGACTGGAAGCACGCTCTTGAGCGCCTGAGGAGCCACGAGCATTCAATGGAACATATAGATGCCACGATTAGGTTTAGTCGCAGATGTAATTAATCACTATGAAGAATTGATACAGAACTAGTCAGTCAGGTCAATCAATGCGACAAATATCGGAAATCGCCTCTGCCTGCAACGTTTGGCTTCTGTCGTAAATATTATTGCTGAGCGAGGACTGGCGTTTAGAGATAATGAAAACGTTAAAACGCCCAGAAAGGTTTTCCAAAAAATTTTCAAAACTTTTTTCAAGCAAATATTGAAAAAAAGGAGATGCGATGCTTCTAGTGCAGAGGTGGGCAAACTACGGCCCGCAAGGGCATTTTGTGCGGCCCGCAGGGCAGTCACATGCACATAGATAGTACATATTTAGAGTCTATGTTAATCTAATTTTATCGATTAGATTAGAATCATCAAGTTTTTTTCCACACGTTTCATTCGAAACCGCATTTTTACTCAACCGGAAGTGACTATTGTTATCTTCATTTTGTGGTAGCTCATGCAAAACTTTTTTTAAGTTTTCCAAGCGATTGTAGATGTAACATATGTAATACGAGCATGCGGCCCTCGGTAGCAATAAAATCTTCAATGTGGCCTTCCGTAGAAAATGTTTGCCCACCCCTATTCTAGTGACTGGTTTTGCAACAGTTTCACAAATCGCTAATCCTTGTCAAATACCATGCTGCATCATATAGTTTTGTTACAGTTAAGTTAACAAATGTGACGTCACAAGATTACGTCATAAATATTAATGATATGTGGAAATGCTAGTGACTTCATCGATCATCCCCTTCCTGAAAATTTTAGGGGCCTCCCACCAGGCCTGGGCCCCAGGCTCCCCACAATCTAAATCCGGCGCTGCTGATACGGACAATATATTTAACTTGTTGTTTGACACTTTTTGTATGTCGCAAGCAACCACGCTCCAGTAGCACAAATATCTAGGGAACAGCGTAAGCTCGAATTCAAACCTTGGATATCAAAAGGTATACTCCAGTTGATCAAAACCAAAAATCGTGTGTACAAAAATTATTAAACAACTTTCAATTAAACGATACTTTAAATAGTATAGTAACCTTTCAACCTACCTCAAACAGAGAAGATTGTATATTATAAAGAATTTGAACAAAATACATTTAACGAACTTCTAAATATAACTTAACTCTCTAACAACACATCTATGCTACAATCTGAGGATTTAAGAAGCAATCTGGTGAGTGCGGACGAACGCTCGCAAAATTTTTGAATGAATTCTTTCCGCAATTAGGCCTGAACCTTGCATCTGCAATTTCGTCTCCTCTAGGTTTGTACCCCTGCAACTCCTTCAGTGCAAAATTCCCTGTACTTAGCCCTATCCTCAGTGATGACGTGGCAATTCAAAGTAATAACCTCAAATGCAACGAGTTTTAATAACCCATATGATATGCCACTATCATTAGTCAACGTTACTACAAATATCAAATCGATCTACCTTGCAGATATTTATGATTCAAGCATTTCCAACGGAGTTTTTCTGGAAAAGCTTAAACAGCAAAAGTGTCCACTCTTGAAATCAGGTACCCAGGTACCAGAATAAATCCCTCTAACTATGTACCAATTCTTTGCTTCAAACGCGTGCTTCAAACACAACCATTTGGCCTCTCATTAAACTCCAAAATAAAGGTACAAAACTATAAACAACACCATCTAACCCACCATGTCTGGAAGAATCTTTTTAACACTTAGACATCTCATGTCTTCCCAAACATTATACCTTATCCATAGCCTAAAATGAGAAATTTTCACTGGTCCGCAGTCGCGAGAGTAACTGGGAATTATAGGGGTGTGGTAAAATTGCAGTGCTTCCGGTGATGACCAATCGAGGCTACATATTTGTCCAACTGGGTGGAGAATCAATCACCAAAAACGGCACGATTTTCCTATACTTTCATGACAATGTCCTACCTACTGTCAAAGTGTCTGATGGCAAGGCAGATTTCTAGATAATGTACTTTGTGAATACCACTAGTTTTTGTCATTTGGAAATAGAAACATGTCCCGCGGACAACCCGGTTGATTTCTACGTGAGAGAAACCAGCCCCAGAAACCTCAAGAAAGCTACAAAATTGAAGCCTACCGATTTTCCTCTAAATTTCCTTCTTTCGTTGCACTTTGGTCCAGCTGACTCGACAATCTGATCATCCTTCAACTGGATTACGCAGTGATGCATTTTTTGGTTTTGTGTTAATATCGTGAAAACCAAATAACAAAACCTTTTTTATCACTGAATTTTGTTCATTTGAAAAAATAGCCTAAACGTTGCGGAATTTCACACATTGCTTTCTCTTTGGAAGAAGGTTTCAACAAAGTCGCATTGTTTGTGTAGATAGACTCAAATCACTGTTGCTGAGTCTTATATTCTTCGTGGTAATAAACTTACAAACTGCGGGGCCAGAACCGTCGACAAAAAGTCATCATTAGGGGGGCTTCTCCTTTGTGCAGGGAAGCTTGACATTCTGAAAGTTTGTTAAAACTCCACTAATTTATATGGTTGGAGCTTTGCTTTGGGGGGGGGTAATCCAACGAAAGCTTCCCGTGACGAGGAGACTATGTGGGTCTGGAAACATTGGCAGTTCCTGTGCTATGGAGAACTATGAGCAGTCTTTGATTTACGAATCGACGGCTTGCCTTGACAGCTTGTTCTGCAATCATGAGGACAACAAATCAAACAACACTGAGCAAGCTTGTTGAGTAGGCTACTGATCCTTTCATCGACTTCTTTAGCAGCTGAAAAAACTTGGCAATGACCAAGCCACTTACTCCAAATTGTCTCGCTCCTTCCTTAGTGAACAAGCCTACGGTGCCTTCAGCGTATTCTTCAACCAGTGGCGTAACTAAAGGTTTGAGCCACTCACGACTGATCTGCAGCGCCCATTTCCGTTTGCTTGCGCTGAGGGCCACGCGGCTGCTTTCGTAGCGAATGCTGCACTGGTGGCGAGACAATGGCAGGACTGCCCATGAACTGTTTCCTTGCACCTACCCATCAACGCTGAGCACGAGGCTGAACCAAACCCAAAATATTTGGTCTTGTTCACGGACACTGGGTTTTACTAGTCATGAATGTTTATCTGCTTGCCTTATATGTTACCAAAAGCGTTCAGAAACGAAAACAATAAGCAATTTTTCTTTTTTGTGTAATGCACAACATAACTTTTCATTGCCTCGTTCGAACCTGACACTGTCATAAATGGGGTGGTGTCGTGGGAGGGAGCTAAAGAGTTTTTTGAAACATGCGGAAACGCTTCACTTCCTGCCCTGTATCCATCGCAGCTAATGATGCCACAGTACGCAATATTCATTGTTAAATGAGACTGCGTAAACGTTGCGTTAGAGAAGGTCGTGCTGCATTGGTGGTAGCTGTATGCAACCACAAACTAAGTCAAGACTTTTCAGCTTAGAAACAAGCAAAAAAGCAAACAGACCTTAAGTACAGTTCAAGGATTAAAAATGGTTTGAGCTTATTCACATTAACGCAACACTATGCCCTCAAGTTCATAATAGCCTGTTTTTAAATTTAATAGTCTTTTGATGTAAGGTTTTTGTCGGGCAAATGGTAATTGTCAGCTCTCACTGTTCGCTAGCAGGTGTAGGGCACAATTTTAGACACCGGAAAGATATCAAGTTGTTTATTCTGATCGTTTCAGCAAACTTAGGTCAAAGTTAGCTATTGTTGAGGTTATTTCTATCAAATCGCCCGCCACTATATCAAAAATTATTTTAACATTTTCAGTCATTCGACTTTTGGGGGAGTCTTCCGTTCACAACAAAAAGTTTGCATGCGGTGCTTAAAAATTGAATTTGAACCTGAGCCTCATATTTCACAACTTCGCTTCAGTCTTTACATCAACACTGAATGACTGAAAGATACTTTGTTCTACTTTTTGCAAATGTCTTTTTTACAAGTTATCTAGCTCTGTTGAAATGGCCTGTTGATATGGCGTAAAACTCGCTATGTTGATATTCCCTGCGGGATCGCACCAATAAGATTTCAAAAACGGTACTTGCAGCCTATCACGCCTCGTTCCCGAGGTTATGGCATAAGCCCAAAGGAAAGCTTCTGGTGCAGTGCTCACTAGATTATTAGCAGAATGGCCTTCGGCGCAGAGTAAGCGCAGATAAGTGTCCCTAGGCCTCTCCAAAGAGTGTACAAACCGAGTGCACTGAAACATTTTTTCCGAAAGCTACGGAGAATTTTAATCAAGCGTAAGTCATAGGTGTCATACAGAATTTGTGCCAAAATCATAAGATGTTAAGGGAAGCAAAAAATAAAAAGGAATCTGTTAAAATTGCACTCGTCCCTAGGAAAAAGTCTTAAACATAAATTCTATTCATTTGATTCAAAGTTGCCAAGAATAAAAGCAGCTTAACCGTTTATAGGCACATTTATTTTTGTACCAGAAGTGATGGCGATCGGTAGATATCGTGATAGTAACGCCAAAGTCCTCCCACCTTGGTGCACAAAATTAAACCAACCAAGTGGGTTTCAGTCATTCAATCGGTTAGTGCCGTATCATGCATTTGAGACAGAGCATAAACTAAGTTTATTTACTCTTTGAGAACCTTATGTATGTATAACGTCAACTTGTGGCACGACCCTTATTAGACGCAATAGAACTGAGCTTTCAGCTTTCACAAATTTAAAGGTGAAAAAAGAAGGAGGATTTTAACAGTTCACTGTCAGCTCTAAGCTAATCAAAACAGGTTTCAAACTTATACACAGATAAAGGTGACTTTGTAACATCTGCAAAATTTCTCGAAAAGTTGTTATTGCGCCGTTTCATATGACTCAGCTAATCAACTGAAGCAATACAAAGAGCTATCGCATAATAAGGAAACCAAATGTCAGTTAACATAAGAATAAATGAAAACATAATGCCAAAATAACGTGAACCGTTGAATGCTTCGCAAAAAAAGCTGCAATGCATTACTTGCATTTTAAAATACTTTCTTCCATGTCAAGCGCGATTTTATTGTTAAGGATTGAATGAAAACTAAAAGATTAGGTGTAGACTGGCAGAAATCGTAACGTTCAAGCGACTTATCTGATTCTCTTCCATTTTCTTTCAGAGCATTTTTTGTACAAAATGACACAACTCCAGTTTTATGAATTTTCTTTACTATTGACATGCGTTTGTCAAATTCTGTGCACCGAAATCACCAAAGGTGACCTCTCAAAAACCTGCTCTAAGATAAGGCAAACAGGTGAAAAGTAATTTTCAAAATGTCCCGAAAAGCATTTTGTTGATAAGGCTTTGTAAATGGTGAGTAAATTGCAAATTGTATATGTACAGCTTAAAACAAACTTTTGAAAGTGATAGTATACCGCTCGTACCTAAATTTGTATGTTCACTTTTATTGCATGAGATTCTGGTTTTCAGAACAACTTGATCATTTTTGCAACTGTAGTTACATATTTCCTCAGACATTAACCCCTGCACAAAATATGGACATGAACTATTGGAACCTTGCCCCGCCGTTGGAGGCCGTACATCAGATGAACAACTTTGCAAACACAATCAAGACACATGTTGTTGGAATTCTGAAAAAGACAAATGTTACAGAAAACCAGGTACTCTTTCTATAAAAAGTTTAATACTTACTGCGATGTGAGCATTTATAATAATGCCATTCAGCTTCAGAATATTTCTGCTATAAATGACGTTAAAATTACTTAGTATGGAACTTGGAAAAATTTATAATCCACGGTCCCATCCCACAGGACAAATCCCATAGGAATACCATTCCCATAGCCAAGACTAATTATCAAGTCCCTAACGCATTGCGAAAGAAATCAGGCATTGCTGATTTTACCTGGTTTCAAACCGTTTGTAATTGCATCAAGCGTGTGACGACATTTGCATCAAAATATTGACACTCAAAAATGCAGAATTAAAAAATTAATTACTCCACGTGCGCCCTTGGCTAATGACATATCAAAGACTTTTTAATAATGAAGAGAAATGAAAATAACATTACAGAACAATATTTACAGATTTCGTAAATGTCTTGAAATTTGTTTGATACTTTTCGCCAAAACTCCAAGTGCTGCTTTGTTTCCGTGACTACATAGGTTGCCTTCTATGAAACGCAATATAATACTCCCAGAATGTTCTTCCAGTTTTTGAGACCTAAACTTAGCCAAGGACTAAAAGTCTATTTTTAAATGGCGTTTGCTTTGTTTTCCCATGGCCTATGCAGGGAAGCATGTACTATTTCTCAGACCGCGTACACCAGTCAAAAACGCGTACTTTTCGTCACGAGACTTTTTACTGGAATAAAATATGTGGCAGAGCGAAAACTCTAATCAAATATATTCTGCATAGTTTCTGCTGTTGGATGATTTGCAGGGCTGCACCAACCACCTCACACACAGTCTTAGCGAGATCAGCCTGCAGTCGACGAGAGCCCCGCATCCCGAGAGCATATACAGTCCGAAAACTTTGGAAATTGTGACTATTTTTTTGTTTTTGGTAGCAATTGACAAACTTCCTCTAGAAAGAAGGCCTCATTGTGATTTTTGGGGAAGATATCTCATCATGCGCAGTGTCAGCACTTATTAGTCTAAAAGTCTTCAGATCTAATGCTTAACTCATCAGGGTTTTCTTCAAAAGGTCTATGCATTATGCACAGTTTAGGTAAGCAAGAAGCATCAAACCGCTTACTTCTTTTCTAACAGTTTTTTACTTCTTGCTTGCTTAATCTGATATTTTAGAGTTGAGTAAATAAAAACGCTTTCTTGCCATGCTTTCAAGAGTCGGGAAATACAAAAAACATCAATATAAAAACAAACACGCTGCTATAATGTTGCTACTATTAATAATTGAGAAGATCTAAGTGGCACCTAGACAATAAAGTATATGTCTTCGCCTAATTGAGAAGATCTAAGTGGTACCTGGACAATAAAATGTGTCTTCGCCTGTTTAGAAATAGCAGTTGTTTGAACAGGTTGCTCCAACAAGATGAAGTTCCTCCGAACCACACCACGAGAGGTGCCAGTCATTATAGTGCATAATCATTCTTCTTTTCGTATGCGCAGGACAGATTTGACCATCAGAAACATTGGTCTGACAGGTGTTGTAAAAGTGTAGGAATTCAGTGTCTGTGAGGCAGCATGGTGGACGCGGTTTTAGCTGTCCAGGAAAATGTGGTTTACCGTTTGCCTGGCTCCACAGACCTGATACAGCAAAACCTACTTTTTCAGGTAGGTACCAAAACGACCAACGCCAGTTCCTAGTCAATTTAGTTGGGTCCAATTTTTTCGAGAGCTACTTTACATTCACGTCATCTGCATGGGTAGCGTTGACTAACGAAATTATCAGCATTAGGTGCAAATACCTGAATTTCTCATTATGGTGACGGATCCGAGAGCGGGCTGCACAGTCCGCAATAAATTGCAAAAAGAGCAAAAGTCGCCTTTCTTAGGACGAGAAGCACTTGCATCTGGTAAAACCCGGTTGAACATTATCCAACTTAACATCGAAGGCTGGGCACCAGCTAAACAGGACGTCCTCGAAAAAAGCTTGCTCATCTTTGCATTCATAACGTGGAACATGGGCTATTACTTTTGAATCCAAAACTTAACTCTTCAATTCTGAGCAAAACCGTTCAGCTCGAACCCAATATTTCTTATTATAGTCTCAACCATGCCCTTGAACGTTAAGCAGAAGTGAGCTGAAGTTAACAGTCGTAATGAGAAAGAAATGGCATCAGCAAACTTACAATAGCCTATGTGATTACTTTTTTAGTTGTACGTGCAAATACAACCCACGTGATCGCCTATGATGCTTCGCAATGCCCGATGTTTTTTTACTTTTTTACAAGATAGCCCCTACAGAAAAAAAGAACCTAGTTTTGCTCATGATTCAAATGTCGATTTTTTGAGTATCAGGCCGTTTGCGCCCAAAACAGACCCCAAAACTCTGAAAAAGCAGATGCGTAACATTGGCTGAGATCCAAAAGGAAATAATTTTTTTGAGAACGTATGTTTTTTTCTAAAAATTCCGCAAGGGCAGGAAATATTCTCACTGAACCCCTTCGGTTGTTGCTCTCTTAGCAATTACAGATATAAGCGATACACTTACTAACCGTCCTACACCATCGCCAAAATCGGTGCTCAATGCTGAGAAAGCAGACCAACAAGCAGCAATGAAGAAATCAAATCCGATATTACTGCTGGTGAAAAGCAATCGTCACAGCCGTTTTCTTCCTTTTTCATAGAAACATAAATGCGTTGCGGCTTTAGGACTACCCACCATGCTTTTGCAACTTTTTAGAGCTGATCTCTATTCAAGTCACTAGTCTCCACAAATGTGAAGAGTCTGAATCCATAAGCGAAATATTTTTAAGTAGGAAATCGCCTTCACGTAAAACTACGCATTTTCAGTCCTATAATCTGCAAGCAACGCTTACGGGCAGTAGCGGACACAGGATGATTTGGTGGGGGGGGATGCGATGTCGATTTGCAATGAACCCAATGCTTCACAGGACCATATTGTGTAAATCAATCACTTCCACATACGTACATTTACGAGGAAACAAGTCTAAGCTTGTTTTAGAAGAAGCTTGAGTGATAAAACTGGTCAAACTTTAACACTGCACCGCTACGGAACCAACAAGCAAATGTGGCACATAACAGCGATCTGACGTAGTCACTGGCGTTGCGCGGGCACATCGAGGACTCGAGATAGACAGTTCACGTGACGACATAATACTTATTCGCATTGTAGGTTACGTTTGTTACATCACAATTACCGGTGGCAGTAGCCAGCATAGTGCAGTAGCGCTGTTTAATTTGTAC
>Ga0210059_1013361_pt1 | contig 12290 bp, 12 predicted proteins | sample Ectturendosymbi2_FD_188042 | JGI IMG/M metagenome (GOLD analysis project Ga0210059, IMG submission 188042) | Ecteinascidia turbinata endosymbiont from Florida, USA - Sample 2 (SPAdes) (version 2) | ecosystem: Host-associated > Tunicates > Ascidians > Unclassified | place: Key West, Florida...
CTTCCGTACGCTAGTGGGTCTGTTGGAACAAAAATATGCTGAGAACGCAGTATCTTGATATTAATATGACTTACACTGAACTGCATGTTTTTATGTCAGTATTGGAAATACTTAACCATCTGCTTTAACACACGTATTTGTTTTTAAAAATTGGTCACCCATTTGAACTGTTGATCGCAAAAATGTCATCTATTCTGTCAATACTGAAAGCAAATTATAGTCGATGATCAACTCAGTTGGAAGCCTCAAATTGAAAAGTTGGTGACACAACTCTTCAAATAAATGTGGAATGTTGTTCAAACTAAAACACTATGCCAACATTTCAGTGCTCATATCTGTTTACTTTGCTCTTTTCTATTCCTATTTAACTTACGTAATGCTTGACTGGGGAAGAGCCAATAAAAGTGATTTTCTCCCTCTAACTAGATTGCAGAATAAGGTTGTAAGAACCCTATATGAAAAAACATCTATACTCTTATCAGAGTTTTGAATATTCCAGACTTACTTAAATTGTCAGTTGCCAAGTTCATGTAGGCTTCTCTTTTGATAATGGTGAACTTCCTGATCACTTTGATAACTACTTTTGTAATACTGCAACAGTCCACAAACATTAAACAAGGCTTGCTTCTTTGCAAACATATCATTTACCCAAATTGAAAAAGTCTCTGAGTCAGCTTTCTTTAAAATACATTGGTCCCAAAATTTGGTCCGATATTCCTGAAAACTCTCTCGCCTTATTCATTTGCAAAACAATACAAAATTGTCCTGCTATCTTGCTTGAATTCCTGTTGATTTTCGTTTCATATGTTTGTCGCTTTTCTGTAATATTGTTTTGATGGCCCTCTTTTCCCTTGTACCTTTTACATCTGCAGTTGCTCATCCCAACCTCCTGTACATAGGCATGCTTTCCCCCCGATGTTTGTTGTTTTGTTTACTTATTTTATCTGACGTTGATTCGATGCATTTTGTTACTTTTCTTTTACTACATGTGAAACGCCTTCAATTAAAATATTGATTTGTTCTAGCAACAAGGCTGGCTGAGCAGACGACCCAAATGGTCTTTCGCCAACCCTATGTGATTAAAACATGTTAGAACACAATCAGCAATTTGCTGAGCCTGAGTTTTTGATGCTTTTATATTATCATCAACATGCAATTAATTTCTGCTCTTTGATTTTGTTGTTTTCTCTCTTGCAGCATTCGTTTTGCCCCGTGATTTTTGTCACAAAAATGCATGAATAAGCCATTACCATAAGGAAAGGGGGCACTTTGGGCGAATCAAACGTTTTAACATTATTTTTGTAAACATTTGTTTCTGAGATACAACTGATATATTTTGAAATCCATGATTTAATAGCAATGCAAATAACACACCGGCGAAATTCATTACATTATAATCTGCTGCGCAGAAACGCTGAACATCGCCTTATATTCGCAGAGAATATGTGCAATTCAAAACCGACAGAAACGAAACACAGTAAAAACAGTGGGTCGCCAATCGCTTTAAATGCCTTAGATTGGCATTTCAAATGAACGATATTTCTGCGCCCTTTGAGTCAACTGTGGCAAGGGCGAATATATTGTCGTAGCACATTGGCACAGCAGCAAAATGAGCTAATCAGCGTGGGATATCTTGGCTTAAAACGGTTGGAGGTACAGTTACGTGTAATACGTAGACAATCTGTTGAAATACGACAACGTCGGTGTAAGTAAATCGGTAACAGATCAATGTTGAACACGAATAACGAATAAGTCTCATGATTATTTTAACCACCAACAAACAAAAACCATAAAGTGTGACGATCATGCGGGCGACGTTTCAAACATCTTTCCTTCTTCTAATTTTTCAGAAGTGTTTTCCTTCTTGTCCTTGCGAGCATAGTAAACTTCCTTTTGCACTGCCTCAAGGATCAAATGATTGATAAAAGCAAATACAGCCACAACCATAGGCAGTATTGTGCTGGCGCCCGGTTGTGCTCCAGGAAGATCTCTGGCGGAATACAAGGTCATTGCCATCGTGGTAATGTCCGTAGCACCTGGAAAGTACCGAAACTTGCCATGGTCGAAGATGACCAACAACATTGCCGCAGAAAGTAGGTGGAATTTGCTAGTGTTCGTAAAAAACTCCCGATTGCGTTGTTTATATTATGCTGTCTCACGCATCAGCGAAACGTTACGCTGTTTCGCCAGTTCAAAAATTAGCTAACATTTCGCTGTGGGCGACAAGCCATGTCATGAAACAAGTCACCGAATAAACTGCTCATCCAGTTTCACATTGTGACATTGCACTTATAAGGGAGTTTTCCGCGATAAACAGTACACAGAGCAAAGCCATGCCAGTAGTTTTCAAAATTAAAATTTAACTTTTGTAATTTTCTTTTCTTGGGTGTGTAATCACCAAGTATGACCAAACTGATTCCAAATCAATAGAAATTTAAAAACAAAGTTCAAATTTTTTGATACAGTGCTGTTGTCCGAACAACAAAATAACATATTTTCCTCCAGCGTCCCCTTCACGGTTTAAAAAGTTTGCTCACAACAATAAATAATTTTGTTCATTTTTAGATAAAACGAGTTATTGGCAGCGTTGAAAAATCTCAACATTGCATTAGGTGATGCAGATCCAATAAAATACAATAGTAACAGTCAGGATTAACAAACATCAATGTTTTTTCGGATATGCACGGAATTCCAGAGCTTTCGTCAGGGTCTGGATCCAAAAAGAAGTTTAAGCGGGAATGTTTGAGATTTCGACGACACATTAGAAGTTGCAAAAATTCAGTTGTTCCGATCCTACCAAAAATAAGCCTGAACTACAGTAAAGTTTGTATCGTTAAGTTCCCAGCTCAATGGATCTGAAAATTTCTTTCCCAACTCATGGTTTCGCATTTCATGGATTCTAGTCAAAAACGAGTAAATCTGATAACAATCTTCGTTTTTCAGGTTTAGGTTTAATAAGCAAACTCAAAATTAATTCAAATACACCACAGCATGCCGGAATTTTTCATCCATTTGCAGTGCATGTTAACAGATCAGTAGCATCAAATCAGCACTGTAAATAATAGTGAATTACACCTTAGAGTGATGAGTACACGATTTCGGTTTTGCCGCGATGCTGCAACCATAAACATCTATCCAAGCATATGTTAGGAACAAACACAACATTCGTTTTCACCGGCGTCTGCTGAAAACTGCTCGCATCGTTACTAAGTTGGTTGGGGGTTATAACACTTCGATTGCATAAATCTCATAACTGCGCAAAAATTAAAAAGTGCAAGGTTTTTGTAGTTTAAAAACCCACTGCTTTTATATTTGTTACTCTTTTCGATTAAGATTATAAAACAGAAAATGACCAACACAGTTAAGGATGGCTTCAGCCACTTTTAATGTCGAAGCAACCAAGCTCCAAAGCCAAGGGTTTGTAGGCTGTATTTACCAGTTGCATTGAAACAGGCAGTTCAACAACATTTTGTCCTATTCAACCACTACTAAGGAAAATACCCCACCCTACAGGTAACTGCAGAACGCGCGGAAAGCGTACATAGTGTGGAATTGTGTTAAATCCATTTGTAAATTCTAATCGCTTGAATTAGAGCAAAACAGTACTCAATTAAAACAAGGCGAAACACGACGTTCGGCAAAAGCGTTTCAAGTGATTCACGTTTAAAGAAGCCATGTTATCTTAATAGTGAGCACCATCACACTTTTGAAGTTAATAAGGTACGCTTCAGCAAAACTGCATCTCCAACAATGATTTAAACTCATGTGCAGCGCATATTCATAGGCGGATCAGGCGGGGTAAGGGGGGCTCAAACCTCTAGTTTTTATGATCGATTATTTCCCGCGCACAAATGTACATCGAGATGATATTTTTGGAGTCTGTAAATAAATCCTTTTGTACGCAGATGGGGGGAGAAAACATTAATGCTAAGCTTATTTTAACAAGTTTCTACAATGTTAATATATTCATTTCAGTGGAAATTAAACTTGTCACATGCAATACTGAAACAAAAATGCTGTCCCGCGGTCACATAAACCGTACGTTTTAAACTCTTGTTTCATTTTGATAAGATTGGGCTGCATAACAACTGCACAAAAGTTAAATAAGCAGAAACACTGTGCGTTAAGCTAATGTAGATTGTATTATTCTTTCCTGCATGTTTTCGTTAGTACTGGAGCTCATTTTATTAGTCAAAGGAAGACAACAAAAATAAGCTGCGACTAACTTACAGCAAATGTAATCATAGCATGGGCTGTGCTAGAGTTCTCAGTGCCAGCGTAAATACCCAAAACAGCAAAATTAACTGCAAAAGTAACCTAAATATTAGGCAGGCTAAAAATGAATTACGCTAGATTTCAGTATTGCATCTGCTTCATTTTAGAAGTTATAAATGATATCAATGATGACTGCAGTAGCAATCCCCAATACTGCAAGAAAATGACTTTATTCTAAATAAACTGGCCTTAGTGTGTGCCTGGATCAACAAAATTTGTATATGACATCTGAGTAACTGACGAATGGGAACAGACACAATAATTTCATGCAAATGTCAATTTAGGAATTTGTGGGCAAATATTGCTTTAGTTTATTCATTATTTTTTAACGAATTTCTACAGAAAACACCTCATCAGACATGTGTCAGAATGCACCAAATTCATTCCGTTTTTAAAATTTTTTTTCTGGGGGCAATCACTCCAGAATCTCCTCGAGGGATTCGACTCTTTGTCGCGCGGTTAGGAAACACCCGAATTAAATCGACCTTGAGCCCTCCTAAAAAGAATAATGGATCCGCCCATGATATTATATTTCCCACCTGCAGTAGTATTTGCTTTCGCTATGGACATCAGCTTAGTGCTGACAAATGCGCAAACTTTTCCGCATGGTTCACAACAGCAGTGAAAAGCCATCTGGATTGCGTAAAGAAGCGTGAAGAAACACGCGATTGTGGAAAGCAAAGCGAAACCGAATACGGACGTCAACCCTGCAAATACACGAGCAGCCTGATTTTTCAAGTACAAGTAAATGATGTTCGCAACCTCATTCTACTTATACATTGTGTCGTTTGAAATTGATTGGTGTAATGGAATAGTTCACCCGACGCATTGGCAGTGGCTTGACATCACTGCAGCACATTCACTGTGAAACTCACCCTGTGGTCACCGGGGCAACGCGCAAGGTTAGCGGAGACGGGCGCTGCGCCCCACAGACCACTCGTGACATCGTGCACTTGTGCGCAGGCAAGATGACTTTATACTAGTCTTGCTATACGTCCGGAATTCCGGTGTTAAAATTTGTCAGGAAAAATTTTCAAAAATGCTCTAATGTCCGGAATTTCATAGTTAGGAAATTACGTTTAACTTGAAACAATGCGCATGTGCTGTAGAGACAAGAATTTCATCTTTTAGTTATTTGGTTGCTTCCAGTGTATGCAATAATTTTTCCGGAGTTAGACCTAGCTCTTGCCGTATAGCACTTGTTTTTGCCTGAATTGGATCTAACCCTTGTACTTTACAGCGCTTTTTTTGTCGCGAAAAGTAGCCGTTCAGACTCTCAAGAATTTTGTCTCTTCAAATATGGTAACCCTATTTTATACCGAACTGGTCAAAGGGGCATTCGAAGTGATTTTGGGTGTAATCAATGGAGTAATGCCAAACAGTTCATAATTTTCAGTAGAGAATATCATAAAAAATGACAAGTAAAGTGTTTCATGCCACGTTTACCGAATCGCAAAAAATAACACAACGCCGTTTCCCTTTCAAAAGATGGGGCGACGGCTTACCCTGACTTCACCAGCGTTGGGCAACCGGTAAATTGCCCTCCCCCTGAAGTTTTCTTTTCCAAAAGATGTTTACTTGTTAAGTACAGGAACAAGTTACAATCATTTTGCCTCCCCCAAAAACATCAACTGGTTGCAGCCAGTGGCGTGCAGAGGAGGGGGGCGAACGGGGCAACGATCCCGTGCATCCAAAGAGTGAAATTACAAAAATTAAAATGCTGTGACCGTGATCATTTTTCCTATTGTAAGGTTACTAACACACGCTGCATGGATTTAATTTTTTGAAGCTTGTTATTTTTGTCAAATTCCAGTGATTCTCACATTCTTCAATACCAGGGACCTGTACTCTAGGTGTGTGGCGCACAGCCAATCAAACTGATAGTGACTTATTCCAGATCCATCAAGGGAAAATCACAAAAAAGGAATGGAAGATAATTATGGACGTGTAATTGATTTTCTGAGCCAAATTTCAAAACTGTCTTATTTCAACTTGCTTGATTTAGCTGACTTTTTATTGCATCACTAGTTTCCCGTTTCATTTTTTGATGGGGCAACCCATGGGGTGCGCTACTACAGCTGCATACCTGCGCTTGCAATATGTGCATTTGGTACTTCAGGCGGATTGATTATAACGGCTTACGCAAGCCCGTATCTGTTCTGCACCCTAGTTAGTTGTACATATAACCAGTGCCGGATTAAGGTAGCGCGGGTCCTGTAGCATTTCGAGAGCGCGGGGCCTTAAGTTCAAAAAACATCTCAACACCTACTAAATCATGAAGTGTGTGGGTAAGGCAACCGTGTTACTATACCTTTACTCTCAGCATGCTTTCTCGAGTTTGCATCGTGACATGACAGTCTTGAGTGTATCGTGCTGACCGCAAGTGTTGCTAGATGGTTGTGACCAAAATCTTAAATGGCGTCACAAAAACTGTTAGAAATTCGCTAAAAGTCTTGTCACACATTTTCAGTTAAAATCTGCTATAAACAGTGAAATTCTGTTAAAAATATGTTATTTGAACATGATTAAAAGAAACCTATAAAGTTATACAATTTAAGTTTTCGTCTTGCATTTGCTCTCAATAAGCATAGGATAAAAGTGCCGGTCTTGGCTAATACACTTTTCGGCCCACAATTTTCTTTCAGTCAACATTTTGAGTACCGTAACTGCAGCTTACTTAGTTTTTTGTATGACACACAGTTCTTGACGATCTATTTCAAATGGTTGCATGTTTTTATACAATAGAACAATGCTCAGCGATAAACAATCTGAGCACAGCTTCAGCCCTACAACTTTCTAAGTCTGATCTTCGTAACTTAAAACTTTGTGTTACATTAGGGGGCGTGCAAAAACTTCTTGATTTTTATCTGAGTGCTTCTGCTACCAGTTATGCCTTTTAAGCTCACGATGTTTTGCTATGATTGCATTATTGCAAACTTCGTAAAAGACTTTTTCTTGAATCAGCAGGTAGGCAGTGGGCACTGAGTCAACTTTTACTGTAAGTTCTGAATCTTGCAACCGTATACGTCGACACTTCTGGCAGCTTTGCTTTACCAGGAAGTTTTTCTACCAGACATTACTACTTACCAGCATAACTGAACCCACTTGTAAACATCGTGTCGTGGGATATAAATATATTCTACTAATGTTGTCTTTAACCTCATGCGCTCACTAAGCACACAAACAGATCATTCAGGCTTCACCAAGCCATCCAATTACTTGTTATTATGATACAATTATCTGCTTGAAGCAGCTTCGTTGCATCATAATAAAAATTCCAAATAATTTCAGGCAGCTGGTTGTGCTTTGTCTTGGTGTTACCCAATTAAAAACGTCATAAAGAAGAGAAGTAAGTTTTTGATGAAGAAAGTGTAAAAGTTTTCATCTTGACAAACTGTTGAAACAGGTTTTTGGTCAGGAATTTGCCACCTGTTAAACCTCCCAAGCGGTTGGTAAAACCCTGCTAGAAAACCAACTAACTGCTAAATTAAAAATTTTACAGCTAACAGTAAGAAAACCCTGCTACAAGATTTAGTAGCATATCAGCTAAAATAACAACACTTCTGACCGCAATCTTATGCCTTTTGTTACGAACTGTACAAAAGAATCAAACAAAAATTTCTGGACACAGACAGCGTTCAATGAAAACCTTCGCTTGATACTTATGGCAAATTTAGCAAAATCCTGACTTCTTAGACCGAAAAAAATCTTGCATATAATGTAATAAATAAGATTTATTATGGAAGACCGCGGGACCCCAAAAGCGCGGGGCCCGTAGTAATTGCTACATTTGCTACTATTGTTAATCCGGCACTGCATATAACATTCGCATAATAAAAAATGAAAGTTTTCTCGCGCATTTTACGCGCATTCTCAATTCTTGTATAATTTAGCAAGTTTCAAACTGTAAACCAGGGGTCTCAAACACGCAGCCTGCCGGCCACATGTGACCCGCGAGGGCTTTTTGTGCTCCCTACGATGCTTTTTGGAATTTTTCAAATGATTAACAAATAAGTTAGTTTATTCACCGGTGTTTGAAAGTGCTCGGCCAGCGAGTGAACAAGTTCCTTTTGAAAGAACGTATAAACGGCTAGAAATTATTTGCTTATAACCCACGATACCTTTCGCAGGAAATAAGGTGTGAAAGCTGTTTCTATTAAGTCGTGAGGTTCAGGTACCGCCATTGTTGTGTTAGCGTCATAATGCAGCCCTCGGGTTACCTTATAAGTCCCTATTTGTCCCTAGGGGCAATTTGAGTTCGAGATCCCTGTTGTAAACCCTGGGTGTCCGCCATCCCAGGCGCATACCTTCTCTGCTGGACTGCTATTCGACGAGAAATTCGCGCAGCCTGATGTTTTTGCAGTTATAAACTGGCCTGTTGTAGTGTTGAGTGTGTTTTACTCCACTGTTTTAATGTGCAGTCTTACGTTTTAGCAGTTGTGAACTGCGTTGACGTGGTAGCCTACTGATAGCGTTCTACTCCCCTGGTTTAATGCGTTGCCGGATATTTTTGCAGTTATGAACCATGCTCTGTCTGAGCGTTGAGTGCTGTGTTTTGCTCCGGTCTCCTGACTTGAAGCGCTGATATGTTCATTAAAGTGACGCATTGTACAACAACGAGTAAGGAGAGTGCGTTTAGAATAATATGCATGTTGTGTCAACAAACTTCGCCGTAACGTTGGTTTGCAAACGTTAATATGACATCATGTTGTGACGTCACAAATAGTGTATATCCAGTAACAATGCCCACCATACGCCACTGCTTAATACTACAATTTGGGTAGGGGGCATACAGTGAAGCAGTCGCCCGGGCATCACCAGCCTCTGCACGCCACTGGTTGCAGCACTGCCACTGCGTATGATCAACTCAAATTGACTGGCTGGCAAACAGTTATCACCTTCGAACAGGCTAATAAAGCACCTGCTAATCTGCGCCACAAAAGCAAAACAAATTAGCAGGGGGACATCGGTTTAAAATCCTAGACAAGATCGTGTCTAAACTGCATCTTGCCACGTTAAACGCTATTCAGTGAAAACACGCGAGATCTACTGCACGTTGATCGCTGATCGAGTCCGTTCCTTCCGTTGTTGTTTGAACATTGGATGGAAAGATTAGACAAAAAATTTAGTAAAATTTATTGCGAAGCGGACATGGCTGCTTCGGTCTCTTTCTGAATGCGTAGGTGTTTGTGATGATCCAAGATATAACTTTAAGGTATCTTCCTGAAATCGTATCTCAGATACATAAGAAAATAAAATTTTATTGATCTCATTAAAATTGGTCATTTTCGTCTTTCATTAAATCTAGAGAGCAGAGGCTGCTCACTCAGTGGGTGACACCACACTCTTAAGATATCTGTATTCACTGATTTGCTGCAGTGAAAGAAATCGTTTTAACAGGAATTTCCGCTTCAACGCGCCGACGTTCTTATCAGTTATCACAAAATTAAAACTTTGTACAATATTCTCCCTCCTTTCTGATCTTCTAATTTAAAAAATGCGCTTGTGATACACGCGAACCTTCTCTTGTGGAGCTAATTGTCGCGTTGCCAATGACGCTCTGGAAAAGGCCTATTCGAACAGGAATAATATCAGACGTCACTTGAACAGTGCCGAAGGAATAGATATCCATCCATATCAACGCCTGAGTTCTGAAAAAAAACATAAGAACAGGTAAAGTACGATTAAGATACAAGTTGCTGTTCAATTTCTTGTATCCTGTCATTGCATACAGCTACTAGTTTGGGGTACAGCAACTCGTCCTCTAGCCTGGAATCTGTTATTCCAGGATTCAGGCATAAACACAACAGAACTAAATGAAATATTTGATTCATCGCAATTTATTCGATTTCAGAAACAGCAGCGGCATCGTAAAATTAGAAGGTTACGAAAATTTGCCTGTCACTTGCTATACAAGTAATCTTGTAGAGAAAGTGATATGCTCTCGCGCAACACACTATAATAAGAAAGAAAATTTCATCATACTCGCTTTGTACTTGTTTGGAGGGTCGCGATTGGCCTGCGGGCGCCCATTTCCGCTAACTCTGCCCTGGGCCACACTGTTACTTTTGCAGTGATGCTGCACTGGTGGCAGGCTGGTGGCAACACCGCGTGTGAAGCATTTCTTGCACCGAACCATTAACGCCAAGCACGAGGCTAACCGCAAGAACCATTTCTAGTTTTTCTTGTGACTCGACCGGTGTTCGAATCTATCCTAACAGCATCTGTGGCGCACGCTCTATTATCACATCCACGTTGGTGTTTTGTAATTGGCCGCGGAACCATGCAGCGAACGCTGTCTCGTTCCATACGAGAGTATAGTGGTTTTCCCCTTATCGCAAGCACTTTCACTGAACACTGACTCATGTCGTGTATATATTCATTCTATCATGAGATTGTGCTGTGCGTCTGACAAGCTCTACGCATCTACCTTGCAAACATAACTGGGTTATGGTAAGTGTTACTCTGGTTTTGCTTATGCATTAATTGGAACTCTGTAAAGTTGTTGGAAGCAAAATGTAACTACAATATCGCCATTTTTATGCAAATTACTACTACGCAACAACAAAAAGTCTCAATTATAATTGCACAAAAATATGTATTAAATTATATTAAATTATAATTGTAATTGATCCAACTCCGCTCAGTACAGAGAAAAAGTTCGATAGAATTACTTAAGTTTCTGAAATATATTGAGAGTGTTCTTCTTTTTTATACAACCAGAGTCATGTGCAAGATATAAAAAAAGAACAAAACAAAAAGCAAACGCAACTTTCACGTACGCAGGAACTTGGCCAACGATGTATTCCGGTAATACAATAGCGACTATGTTCATCACTAGCTGCACAGCAGCCAATACAACCATTACCAAAGCAAGATTCTTCATGCTCAGCCAGCTAACTATACCTAAAAATAGATGGATAGCCAGACACAGACAAAGCGTTAGCCTCGCAGGTGCCAAGCGAAAAACTTGAGAGGAAGCACTTTGTTAAAGTAGTTATTTGTCAATATGCACGGACGGCAATGACAAATAATACTTATGTGTTCTACAGAACTCTACAGCGACGATAAACAATCTCGATACGCCTCAATCGCTCAACCCTTTTCATTTTCTGTTTCTGCTTGTTCTTAGTAGATCGTGCAGTGATTTGGGAAGTGCGGAGGGCAGTACAGGGGCGTACCTAGGGTTTCCCGTACCCGGGGACAAAGTCAGTTTCGGCGTCCCTACCCAGCTCGTTTGTGATAGTGTAGATGCGAAGAGTGAGTTGGGGGTAAGGGGCGTCGAAAGCTGAAGCTGACTCGGGCCCCGCATACATTTGTTTCGAGACCAGTCGTTCTTTAACTTTACAAACACACCGAACCCTTACGTAGTTTTCCAATCTTTTGTCGAAACCCATTTTTGCCCAATACAACAGAAAGTAAAAATGAGTTACATGTTTCAAATGACCTTCGTCGAACCCCTGAAACGCTCCGTCGAACCCAGTTAAAGAACCACTGTTCTAGACTCATATGAAAACTTCATATGACTGTGACATTATGGAATTCACGTCAGGACCTTTAAATCTTCTATCGTTAACTATCGTAGAGTTAATAATTTAATCGTTTCGCCTGCAGCTATCCCCACTTTAAAATTTCGATCACGATTGAACATCAAATTGTTGTACTGCGACATTCCGAATCGCGGTAATACATTCGAATTGCAGCAACTACCGTATATACTCGTTTTACCGCCCGATCTTGATTAAGGGCCTGTTTGAATAGCTGCCCGTGTGAACAGAACATAAAAATAAATAAGGGCCCGTCCTTGAATACCCGCCCGATGTAAAAGCTGATTTTTCAGTGGTAGAGAACAATAGGAAATAAGAAGCGCTTGTGTCACAACGCTTCGACTTATAAATACCTGATGGACAGTTTCTGATTTCACAGTGTTTAATTCCGCGATTCCAGGACGCGGTATAAAAATATTTGGTAAAGAGTATAGTTTTTTACCACGTGGTTGAGGCTATCAAAATAGA
>Ga0210059_1013362_pt1 | contig 12290 bp, 10 predicted proteins | sample Ectturendosymbi2_FD_188042 | JGI IMG/M metagenome (GOLD analysis project Ga0210059, IMG submission 188042) | Ecteinascidia turbinata endosymbiont from Florida, USA - Sample 2 (SPAdes) (version 2) | ecosystem: Host-associated > Tunicates > Ascidians > Unclassified | place: Key West, Florida...
CTTTTGATGGAATTATATTTGGCAGATTGAGTTTTCTTGGAACAAGGTGGCAACGTGTTGACAGCACGGGACCCGCAAATGGTACGCGACCAGAAAAAGTTTGAGAACCACTGCCCTAATCATCAGTTTTCTAAGCATATTTGATATGTAGAATATAACACTGTGCATGCGCGCATGGCGTGAAGTCAGGAATTTCGCAAGTCAGAAATTTCGCTTGACACCGGCAAATAAACTGTCATTGCAAGAAATAAATCAATTAATCGGAATTGAGCTGCTGACGTCAGGTTTTCTAGAAAATTTTGATTCTTAGCCCCATTTTTCCAGGGGGGGAAATACCCGTTTCCCCTTCTGCTGACGCCCATGGCTTTGACAAACCACGAGTTCAAAACTGTTTGATTGAGTTCAGTGTAAAAGCAAACTATAATAGTCATTCTCTTCGCATTTACATATTTAGCAACAATAACAGAAATTATAGAAAACCAATCTCAATGTTACGTGTGCGCGAATAGCTGCAGTCAATTTGTTTCAAGTCGATCTTGATAAATCATGAAATTGCTCATGATGTCGTTATTTAAGGGCACTTGTGATCCCGTTGCACCCCTCAAAAGGCAGGGGGCAGTGCCCCCGTCATCCACCCCGTTCCGGCGTCCCTGCAACCAGGGAGACAGATTCCCCAAAATGTTTAGCATATCTAGTCATTTTTTTTGCTTTCAGAAGCGGCGTCCCAAACAAAAATACCGCTGGTCGCCTAAAGTGTAATATTTTGGCCCCATCCAAAGTTTTGGGCTGGCTGCGCCGCTGATAACAGACCACATTCATAACAGACCATGTTCATAATAGACCCGTTCACAACAGAGCCGATCATAAGAGACCACGTTCATAAGAGACTCATTATGAAGACTGTCTGTTATGAACGGGTGTGTTTCTGTTATGAACGTGGTCTGTTATTAACGGGTCTGTTATGCACATGGTCTCTCCTGATCGGGTCTGTTTCAAATGGTCTACTATGAGTGGTCTGTTATGAACAGGTCTGTTTTGAAAAATAACCCACTTCCTCCCTTCGAACTAAAAACAACACTCCCGTGCCCAAGAAATCCACAAGGCTTGCCACATTGACTGAAGCTTTCATGATATGAAGTTTGATAATTAATTGCAGTTGAACTTTTGAACAAAATTGACACTCAGCACAGTGGCGCAGCTAGAATGTTGGCTGCCCGAGGCGGCCCTTGAGTTTGGCACCCCCGAAGCCCATAAAAATGTATATTGCACAGTGACTGGCTCTCAAAGCTTTGCATAATATTAACTAGTGTGTGCACCATTATAATATCACAGTACTCTCACATGCGTAAATATGGTATGCTTTAAAAACACACCAAAAAACTCAAACATTGTAAATAACAGTTAAACAAAAAGCAAAAATGACATATAGGGAAAGATAGTGAAAATGCATAAAAAATTAAGACCAACTTTATTTCTAAAATGAAAACTACAGTTTTCTACACAGTAACTTTTCTTACCTTTTTGTTGGCACATGCTTCAATTGCAATGTCAAAATTTATATTGTCTGTCAACTGTTGCTCTACAGACAGTGTGGCAAGATTTCACAACCGCAAGGTGCTCATACTAGATCTCAAGTAATTCTTGATCAGTTTTAGTTTCGAAAAACTCCCCTCACAGGTAGCAACACTAACGGCAATTGTGAGGAAAATCCGCAGCATTATTACTATATTTGGAACAGAGTTCCCAAGGTTATACTTTTGAATGAACTGTAAAACAGTGATGTCAGTTTATTTTGTAAAAACAAGCAAGTAAATTTGAAAAACAAGCCTAGAATAGGTAATTTAACGGAAAAAAACAAGCCCAACTTGCGTTTGGTAGGAAAATTCAAAAAACATAAAACCAGCAGGCAAATTAAATATAAAAGAAGGGAGGCAAATCCGAAAAAACAAGCCCAAATGTGCAAATTACACATAAATACGCCCAAATTTTGTTTTGCAGTAGATTGAAACAGCAAAAGTGCCATAAAATGTAAGCATTCCGCAAAAAAAATCTGAAAAAAGAAGTCAATTTTAATTAAAAAATCGCCAAAACAAGCAACACGCAAGTCTTAAAAAAACGCAAATCCATAAAAATACAAGCCCAAATTCGCGGGAAAACCGCAAGGTTGGCAAAACTGCTGCAAAAGTTCAAGGGGGCCTTCTTTCTCTACTGTAAACTGTACATCGGCAACATCGTATAACTGTCATGCAACAATAACGTTCTTCTTAATTGCACAATGAATAACAAGCGACGCAACAACAATCAATATTTCTTTTTTGGCTATTAACTGCGCTCAACCTCCTGTACAAGTAACTGGCCTACTTGGAATCTGAATGCAGCACGGCGATCTAAAAATTTTCATAATGACGCATCAACATACTGAAGCAAGAAATCATTTCTCCTAAAAAAAACGAGGAACCTTTAAAACTCACGAGACCACACTACATGTTTTGTGGAACACTGCGGTGCCACGGAACCCCTGTTGAAGAATACTGTGCTAGATTATATTTCTCCACACACACGGAAATCCATTTTGACGAGCACAAATCCATCTACACATTAATTAGATTTACACAGAAATGTTTTTTAGACCCAACAATGCGCTTTTACTCGCAGGTACAAAACTCAAGAGCACTTACAAAAGCCTAGAGCTCACCACAGCCACACATTTGCCCACAGTCATCCACCATACTCCTACTAAACTCTATGACGTCATATAAGGACTACGATCAAACGTCAACAACGACCCAACACTCGATCACTCAACCGCGTAGTGAATCAGTAAAATTTGACATCAAGTGAGTTGATAAGCGTGTTGAGAACCGTGTTGCAGCTTCATGTAAAAAAGCCTATTGATACAACATCCCTGATGCACGATTGTTTATTGCTTGGCTAAGATAACAATCGCTTAAATACACATGCCATAGTTTAAATTGCTCAAAATAAAAAACGTGCTTCAACTGCGAGTAGTGTCCCGACATTAAAACCACTTTTATTTCAATTCAGCCTTTGCAGGTTCAAAGCCTACAGCAGGGGTCGGGAACCTATGGCTCGCGAGCCAGGTGTGGCTATTTTGATGACGGGATCTGGTTCGCTTGATATTTTCTTAACACGATTGTCACGAATGAAACTTTTTCTGTAATTTTACATCTACCAGACTACAAAGCCATCAGCAACGCCATGCAGCACCAGAAATCGCATTAACAGTAAGAAAAATGTTACTAAAGAGAAGATTCAGACATTTACCATTGTTTAAAATTGTTGATTTTACTTAAAAATGCACACGTTAGTTTTTAAGTGTTGCAAAATATGATATGACTCTCACGGAAATACGATCAAAAATATGTAGCTTTCATGACTTGCTTAGCCAAAAAGGTTCCAGATCCCTGGCCTACAGCATAACCCATAGTGCCGCCAGGGACGGACCGCCCTCCCTTAGCTACGCCACTGACTCAGCACATAGATGTGGTGACGATTTTCTTATCTGTCTAGGTATTGTTCCTTGCCTGTGTGATAGTGGTAAAATACCTATCCAGATAATTTAGACATTCGTGAACGGTTTGCCACATGTTTTCACCGTTTGTGGAAACTGTACCAAGACTATATTTTGCCAAGAAGCGATAACTCCCAAAGCAGTCAACTTTCTATGGATTGAATAGTCGTATCACGGAAACTAGAATACCACACTTAATTTTCATCCCAGCATCATTAAACTGAACACAAAGCAGTTAGAACTGAATGCAATACATTCAGAATTTCACACCACATGCACTACACGCTGGCAAAATACGAGACATTTAAAAAGAAGTTCGGATATAGAAGAAATTTACATGGCACACGGGGTTTCAGTTTTTGCTTTCCAACAGCAAACTTGATCTTCCGTGAACCTCGACACTGCAGTTGGATTGATTCTGTTTCAAAAGACACAACTTCCGTTGATTTTGTAATATGAGGCGTTTCGTTACAACGCCTGCTTCGCAGAGGTTGTAACTCCAATATGGCATTTTGACCCCAGGTGTTCTACATTGCTTCAAAAGCGAGGTTTGACATTGACCATTTAGAGCAGCTTCGCCCAACAGAAATTGCTTATTGAGCCAAATATTATGTCACGATCTTAACCACGACGACACATTGAATGACATGTTAATGAGGGCCGCATATTTAATGACTGACGTTGACCTTGTCAAGCTAAATTTAGTTTGAGGTGATGTACTAAAAGCGTTCAAATCGCAATTGCAATGGCAACGCGTGATTGGCACTTTTAACCACTCCGCAAGTGGGAATTCATAGGCACGTTCAGTGCCCACGTTTAGTGCCTACGGAACAAAGGTAAATTTCAGAAAACTGGTAAAAATTTTGCATCAAGGTATCAGTGGACATATGGAAATCTCACAGTACGCAGTACAGATGCGATAACGTGGTATTGAGGACCACTTGACTCAAAAATGTCAAATTTATGATATCAAAAAAGGACATGTTGTCGTTATGTCGGCTGCTTATACCACAGGAAAATCCTAAACTGGGCCGCACAAAACCTTCGGCTGAGCTGTATGCGGGCCGCGGGTGGGACATAAGATGGATTTAGGGTTTTAGACTAACTGCGTTGTCATAACAGCTCGTTTTCCATTTAATGCAGAATCGGCATCATAATTGGTATTATACAGAGTGTATACAGTACTACACATTGTTTCTCAACCGAATGCCGGGCCGTCGCTGTGCAGAAAAAGTTGCAGACACGCACAAGTCTTACGTTTTTCATATTACGACATCTAGCACAGCGGTTTAATCAGAACAATGCGTTGTTTTATTTAAATAAAATTAGCTTAAGTGTAAAGCCAAACGCACTTCTGCACCGCTATCTGAAGAAATAAAGCAAAATGATTGTAAAAACTTGGTTTGCTCTTCAAGGCGACGTATTCTAATATGTCACATAAAGTACTGCAACAAGGTCTTTATAGAATTTTGTAAAACTTGATTGAATCTATTTTTTGAACTTTTAATCCTGCCTAATTACTACATCGTAGTTATTTCCCAGTCTATTTAAATATTTTATTAATGAATAGGGTATAGTCCTTCAACGAGTGTCTATCAACAGGATACTTATGCGCAGGGACCGAGTTTAAGGAGGGAACATGTCCCCCAACATTTGGACAAGGAGGGATACAATATCTTTTGTCCGCCCCAATATTTTGTGATAAAAAATAAAGTAGTTGAACTAATTACGTGGTTACATTACTGTTGAAAACCCCAGCATAAAACTGTAGAACAAACAACAAAAATGGACATTATCATTGGATTACCCGTAGACACAGTGTACAGATCTACTATGGAAACTGAATCTCAGAAATACTTGTTTATTAATTGGAATTGGATTATGCAACTGCGATACAAGTTCATAAATTGTACTTCTAATGCATTGTTCATTTTTCACAGAATAACCTGAACTGTCGTGTTTGTTTTATCTACTTTGACAATGAACTCTTCAAGTGCTAGTGCTAAATACCAGCACAGCACAATGCAACTGCCATAAGACCATGGGCGTAGCCACGTGGGCACTTGGGCCATGGTCCCCAAAATATATCATTTCTATAATTTGCCTACCATTGTGCCAGATTTACAAAATGGTCGTACTACGATTGAGTGATCATGGTGACGTCATTATAACGCAAATGATATGCACAACCAAGGTTGCCAACATGTCTTCACCAAAAAAAGCCAGATAGCAGATTTAAGGCATTTACACATAAAATATGCATAACCCAGCACAAAACAGACGTTAAAACTCGTCAGAAACATCGCTGCAATACAATTCCACTCTTTAAAGCATTTACTTTCCCCATAATTACACTGTCGTACATTTGTTTCTTATCAATAATATCGATCATTTTTAGGGAACAGCAAAATCTTTTCAATACTTTGTGCATGCTGCATGGTTATAGACTTTTTTCAGAAGAGATTTTTAATAAATATGCAGCTCAGACAATGTTTTTCCAGAGCCAAGCCTTTCCGACTGCGAAAAAAGCCAGAAAAAGTCAGATTTTATCTGACAGGCATGATATGCACAACATGCATATCACAGTTTGTCCCCAGAAAGTTTTCTAGGAAACTCGGTCCTTGCCAATGCGAGCGAACAATCAGCCCTGGAATTTTATTGATCAAACGCCCTCTAGAACGAAATTTTTGTTCAAAATGTCAGTATCTAAATTCTTTACAGACCAGTGCTTTTCAACCTGAGAGACAGTGTGTACTGATGGTACGGATGATAAACTCCTGTTGTGTGGATGACAAACACGGCGCGGATGAAAATCACCGAACAAGTAATAGCATCGGAGACACTGAAACGCCAAGCGCCTGAGGCATATATAAGATAACATTTCTTTCCGGCTAAAGCCTTTGATTTCTCTTGCTTAGCCAGGTTTTCATGCTTTTTTCTTGCTTCCGCACATTTCAAAGATTCTGCAAGCAGAGTTTGTAGGGATTATCTCTGCGTATCGTCGAGCAGTTAAGGCTCTATGTTTGTTGCGGAAACAATGTTATCTTATGTGTAGCGCGACCCGCCACGATCGTTCAGTGACTGACACAAGATTTGCTTTTTTCACGCGTGATCAGCTCTATGGTCACAGTTTGTGTTTGAAACTACAATTCGCATGCTTTCTCTGAAACTTGCTTCAGTGATTCATCATTTTCACCAAGCCATTGCTTGCGATTTTCAGGAGTGAAGATGTGTAAAATACGTGAAAACGATTTTCCAAAAATGACAGACACAAATTAAAATAAATGTACAATATTAGCCTGGAGGATTTTGAGATTATTTTTTTAACCTTCAGTAACTGTGGTTGGTTGTGCGAATGAAATTTTAGTGGAACAGAACAGTGCCAACCGTCTTTCTAACGGTTGGAAGGCACTGTTTTGGATGTTTCTCTACTTCGCGTCTGGTAGTGGGTCAATGAAGAAATCATCAATACATGTCTGAGGTCGTTCTGGTAGCAAAAAAATGTACTTTTGCGCTTGGAAATCTTGTGATTATTTCCTTCGTTGAGTGATTTTTGGTCATAATCCAACAGTTGGTTTCACGCTTACCTGCTAGGGTTTTCAAACCATTTTCGGCATGGGTAACTTGCAAGAACTTGAACTGACCAAAAATCTCAACGTAACTCACTCATCTGTGCTTTGGGGAGAAAATTTCCTATTTGCAAATTTCACAAAATCTATAAGACCTTTTTGTTCATAAGGCCACAACCTTTGAAACGAATAGGAAAAGTCAATCTAAAAAACAAAAAACGGTATGTTGTTGTTTTAACTTCTTGACAAAATGCCATTTTTGTATGCCTTTTCTATAGTGCATGCCAATAATTTCAAAAATTTTCCTGCACATTTTTTCACTTGAAAGTTGGCAGGATATTGGAAAACATGCGTGGCAACCTTTCCTGCGATATTCCCAGACTATATTTCCTGTTCCTGTAACGGGGACTAAAAATGTCTATGACGTTCATGTAGCCTCAGTGGTTCGGAGGCCGTGGCCGAAAACAACCTTGCGGTCGATAAAACATGTACTGCACTTAATTTTGACATTTAGCTTAGTGCATTAGTTTTTCATTTATCCGACATGCAATCAGTTCATTATGTTATCAAGATCGGGTTCGACTGTAAGCAGAGCATCACAAGTTTTTCTAAACTTCATCACAAGTCGTTCATAGCTTTCGAGAAGCACTTCGATAATTTTATTCGCAGCAATTCATTTTATGGTCGAAAAGAACTTGGCGAATAAAAATCAACCACCTGTTCTCTGAACAGCTGATTGATCATCATCAGGGAGAGACCGCGCAAAAAATGAAATCGAGTTCCGCACGCGAAAGTAACGACTTCTGGTCGATTTGAGGAACAAATATTTCCAACCATCGTGAAGCGCTCGCCGAACCAAGAATGGTGACCTCAGCTGGTAATGTCTTGCTTCGAAATGGCGCCGTATTTCGCTTTTTTAAGGACTTTCTCCGGTTTCAGGCCGTACGCCTTCAAGCGGTCATTATCAATAGCAGCTATTCGCCGCAAGGTGTCGTTGTCTTTCCTCTTTCCGTGTTTTAGTTTATGATTTGCGAGGTCACGGGAATTCGCTGAAGAATCGTTCTGCAAACTAGATCGTAGTTTTTCCAGTTCCCTCTTTCTCCGACGTTGCCGTGAGTTTAAGTTCTTTCTCTTCTTCGGAGTGTCCGCTTCTACTGTTGCCGAGTTATCATCCACAGCTGCTGGAGTCCCTGCTTCTACTTTCGTTTCGAATGAACCTTGCAAGTCTGCAGCGTTGCGGTCCCTACATGTCAGAATGGAAATTTATGAAAAACATTGACAGACGGGCTTTTTTTTACTGACAACAAATGGACGTCAGTGAAAAAATTCCAACAAAGCGTTTGGGGAGAAGGTAGAAACCTGGAATTATCCTTCTTTCGAAGCGGTGTTATAACACGCTTTGTGACTGAGCACGAATAAACCGATGGCTTTAGCGCCAAACCTCATCCAAAAACAGAATTTGAGTGTTAAGTGACGAGCAGGTAAAAACACGAATTGGAAAATTCGAAACCAAAACAGTACATCATTCTCTTACTGCACTGATACAGAAAAGGTTGAGGAGAAACAAAAGTTTGTGGCAGCACAATTTTATTGGATGAAGAACTTAAACAGCATTTCAGCCTACTCAGGTTTCCCGCACATTTTCAAAAACAACTTTTCCACTTTTCCAACAGCTTTTCAATAAAAAATGAAAAAACTTTAATAGCATCACTTGTCTTCATTTTGCCGAAATTTCGTTCATGGAGCACAATGCAAAGAACATCTGCATAACTGTCATCAGCGATAAAGAACAAAATCTGGATAAACTGGTGGCTGAATTTAGAATTTCCGGACTTTTACAATACTTTGTACATTTTGACAAAATTCAATACTTTTTCAAGGCCTTGAAAACCGATTTCACAATTCCATACTTTTTCAATACAGCGTGAAAACCATGCCTACTATACCTTTCGACTTCTGTTTCGGCGTTCCACTTCGTGAAATGCTTCTTCTTCTTCGTCTTTGCTTTCCTGGAAAAAATCTTCTTCAGTTGCGCTTCTTCTTCTTGCGTGCGATGTTGCACGACACGTTTGAGCGAGCACCAGGAATTCAGCGTCCGACTGTCCGATGCCAGGATCTGAAAGAGTCAAAGCCGTGATAAACATCCGGGTACTGCGAGCGGGGTAAAAGTTGATATCTCGCTGTTCGAACGTTGATAGTTTACAAGGATGGCATACAAAACATTTGCTTATTTGAAAGCACTCGATAAGAAAAGGTTCATCTTAATTTGTCAGATTAATTTGTCAATTAATTTGTCAGAACAGCTGGATCGCCTACCCAGGAGCTTGTGTGGTTGAAGGCGTAAGCTGCTACAAAATAAACAGTCAAAGTAAAACGTCAAAGTTCGATGCACATCAGTAGTTTCCTGTCGACGAAAGAACAACCAAAGTCATGTTGGCAACAATTGTTCCACCCTATTCCTCACAAGCATGCATCCACAGTTTTGTTGAAACCTGGATCGAGTTTTTTCGAAGATTTGATTGCATTTTTATGGCGAAGAAAACCCATGAATTTGTACTAATCAAAAACGACACTCAAATATTTAGTTTCACTGCAATGCATAAGATCCAACTGCAACCGTTCTGAAATAATATTAACTCGATAATAAGGAGATTGTTCAAAGGCCGAATGGATTGACCTTGGCGCATAGAGATTCTGGTCACACATAATTTACAAAGCAGGTTTGCTCACGTTTAGAAAGTTATGTGAAAAATTTTCGCAGTGGAGTTTTCGCCATCACATCGTTACTGACGTGACGTCGACAATGCAGGTCGCGATGTCGCGCCTCGAAGGCAAACAACCGAGTCGCAGCGTGACTTGTCAGGTACACAGTAAGTCATGGCGTTCCACCACAAAAACCTAACTCTTTTGATGTTTTTGTTGCTTGCATGACCAAATTGAGAAGTTCGCAAAATCATATCCGCATTGACATCTTGTCTGTCCCCATGAACAGGGAAACAATCATCTGTAAAAAATTCGTTGAAAGATCCCAATTTCTTTTGGTAATTTTTTGCTGGTTAGACAACAATGGAACCTATTCATCTGTGCGAAGCTATCCGAGAAAAGATTGCCGCAATCTGTTGATTATACGACAAAGCGAACGAGGATCAGGATATAAGAAATTAACCACCGCTTAGGAGTCGTTTTTCAACGTTATTTACCATCACGGCGTGTTGCCCGTTTAAAAGGGGAATGTGTCAATCTGGAAAGAGGAAGTTTAATTTGAGTTCAGTTCAGAAGCACTGGCGTATCTCGGCCAAAATCGCCGAAGCAGAGAAAAACTGCGGGATGTGGTTGATGACTGTGGATGATGTCTGCAGGATTTATTATCGTTGGAAGGAGTTCAGCGTTGTCAAAGTTATGAAAGCATTCAAGAATGTGATATACAATAAAACACAGCAATTGACGCATAGGATTTTCTGCAGCCACTTCCAAACGCGAGATACCTCAAAACGAAGTAATTCAACAGTGTATTTTCACAAAGGTAACCTGAACGTGAGCGTTTGTATTAGCAATTTAACTTACATATTACCACGTTGCAATTACATCAGGTCAGTTCCACACACACCTGCGCACCTCTCGAGTTGTCAAGATCCGAACGTGCGTGTCCTACTTTTTTACCGTACTGCTATCAAAACCTTAGTGTCAGATAATGATCTTCAGAAAAAGTGGGAGAGTTTCCGCGAAAAGTGAGGAACTGCAGGTCATGACCCTCGTTCAAAATAAACAGAACGGACGATTGCTCAAAGCACTTTTGAGACATGCAGCGGAGGCGACCCAAAGAACAGGAATGTTGTGAGCGTGGGCACGTTGTACCAGTTACGTGAATTCTTTTCGAGGCGACCATTACTCCGAGCGTTGACGCTGAGCTCAGTAGACTTTCTAACTTTGTGTTGTCACAGTCCACAAGTGCGAAGTTTTTTTATTATAAATATTGGTTTCAATACATCCGACATAATATTTCGTGTCAGAGTTCAATTTGTTGTTTTAAATTCGTTATAAACCTTCTCGTAAAGGACGTAATGACGGATGACATCACCGAAATGCTTATTTCATTTTGCTGGAAATTTATTTCTTGATGTTTTTGTCCAACATTGAAGTTTGTGGCAAAGACGCCTCGGATAAGTTGTAAAAAGAGTGCGTGCCTCTACTCCAGTCCGAGAAGGTAAAACTCCTAAAGTTTCTGCAACCTTGTTACGATGTGTGGCCGAATGATTATATAACCTGACATACTAGTTTTGACAGCAAATGTTCGAACCGCTAGGGTAGCGAAGTAGCTGCTGTTGGTTGTCATAACGACCGTCATGGGTGGCTTCAAATTTAAGGTGCAACGAAATCCTTTGAGCCGTGCTTCTGCTCACATGAAACATGCCAGGCATTAGGATCAGATAAGGAACGTATATCACGTGATGCGGACGAAATCACCGCCTACCACCTCAAAAAAACAAGGCATTTTTTAAGTCATCCAAGGTTTGTTGGCACAGCCTTCCGCTTCGTACTGCACTGCTAGAACATGCATTTAGCTCGTTGTCGACATCTTCAAGCATAAAAAGGCGTACTACTAACAGACAACTACAGCACTTATTTTTGTACGGCAATGCAAATGCTAATCTTGGCATAAAAAAACTGTTCCAGAAAGCGCTGCAACTTCTTCAACAAAAAAACTTGAATGTGTGAGTGATCGTCTATTTGTACACGTCTTGAAATTTCGTTCGTTACGCGATGTATTACGTCAGCAGAGATGAACGGATTTATGTTTTTCAAATCCAAATCCGATCCACAGACCTTATTTCAAAATCCAACCACATCCAAATCCGAAAACTGACAATATAGAAATCCAAATCCTGTTCAAATCCTATCATTGTTTTTAGGATATATGTATTCCAAATCAATGACTCAAAACGGTAGTGCATAGTTTTCGGCAACCCTTTAAGTCCCGCGTGCGCCACTTTTCTTGCAGAGCTTTGGAATCCTATAACTCGCCAGGCGATTGAGCTAGAGAGCTGTTCAAACCCTCTACGGATTCAGCAAGTCTTGTAGTCAAAATCGAAAAAAGAATTTTCGTTTTGGGTTTATAGTGGACACATTAGTGCTTTAATGTTTTGTGCATTCTTACTGCGTAATTCCCAGTAATATTCCATTCGTGATTC
>Ga0210059_1013363_pt1 | contig 12289 bp, 9 predicted proteins | sample Ectturendosymbi2_FD_188042 | JGI IMG/M metagenome (GOLD analysis project Ga0210059, IMG submission 188042) | Ecteinascidia turbinata endosymbiont from Florida, USA - Sample 2 (SPAdes) (version 2) | ecosystem: Host-associated > Tunicates > Ascidians > Unclassified | place: Key West, Florida...
TGCTAAAAATATTCTAACCACACCAAAATCCTTCACTTAAATTCGATCCACTCAACTGTGTACATAGGCATGCGGTTTCACCTGTACATTTTCTTCACCATGTTCTGCGTTCATTCGTTTTTTTTGATTTTGTTTCCATTATGCTTATTTGATGTCCAACTGTTGTTTCTCAACACTTATCAAAATGATAAACGGGGTTGGTTGACCAGATGACCGCCACGGTCTTTCGCCAATCCTATATGACACAGCGCCCCTCTTTGTTTACACTGATCAACTGTTGTGCCATTGTGTTTTCATTTGCTCCAATGTTCGCTAATGGTTGGCTTACTGCATGCGATGGCTTTTATGATGCTTCTGCTTGTTGGCTGAGTAATATGAAACAATAAACCATTGACCATTGACCATTACAAGAAATGGCAAAGCTTTGTTAAAATACACGAAATATGTGTTGAACAAATTTGAGTGTCAGTGCAGATGCCCAGTGTTAAAATAAAAAAATGTAATGAAACAGGTAAGTGGTAGATAGTAAAAAACTTTAAAAGTTTGTTACTTCATTGGCAAATGATATAAACGACGAAACACCTTGGCAAAAACTTGAATGATGGAAAGCAACCATTCCTGTGGAGTTACCACTTACTGCACTGTTTTGACTAGTGCTGCTGGGGCTGTATGCACTCGCCTACATCGTTTTAAAATAAAACGTAATGATTCGCTTCTTCTCCACTTTCTCAAATGACATAGGCTTACTTCAACACTAAATAGGAGACCAGAACATGGGAGCTTCATCGGGGCATCACCTCCTCTCCTTACACAGAAGAGTTGGTATTGTTTTGTAACGAACAAAATAATTAAAATTTTTCTGAGTCAAAACTAATTCTTTGAAGCATGGCAACGGCAAACACCTCGAATATTCAATTAGTTCACCGACATTTTTCGAGTGTAAAATGCGTAGACCCTCTAAACGCTGCCAACAGTTTCAAAGTCCATGCTTTTCTTCATGGAATTTGTAAAAAAGGCCACAGGTTTGAGGTTGTAAATTCCTGAGAGGAAGGTGAACATGAACGGTTGCAGTATTTGGTCGTTTGCACAAATTTTGGATGATTTTTGTTATCTTGGTATTTGGCAATGTGCCAGATATTTTGTTGCAGCATTGATCAAGGAGTTAGCTTTAATTACCATCAGAGAAATGTGAGGTCTCGAGTCTCGGTCTCGAACCTCCAGGTCTAGGTCTCGGTCTCGGCTTTTATGACAAGGTCTCGGTCTCGTCTCGAAATTTGAGCCAGGTCTCGGTCTCGGTCTCGGAGGTTACGGTCTCGACTACATCACTGATATTCAAACATGGGAGCGCCATACTTATTTCTAGCCTCGGGCGCCATCTAACCTCACCATGCCCCTGGTCGGTCTCGATGTTGGCTGCGATGTTGACATCACTGAGACGTTCCAGTAAGAACAGCTAATATAAATTTTTCAAATGGATTTGCAAAAAATTCAATTCGATTTACACTATTTTTCAAATCAAGTTTAATGGAAACCGTCAAGATTTCAAAACCATTGCAAAAGACAATATTTTTGGGATGTTCTTTTTACCAAATATTTACAACATGCTTAGCAATGTCAGGTAGATGAAAGATGTAGAAACAAAGGAGAAAATTCTGTTTCTGCATCTGAAAAAGTGTAAAGAATATGACAATCTTCCTGATAAGAAAATATATTTTAGTCCTTTTTCAGGTGAAAATCTTTTTTTACTTTTGTTTCCTTTGTTTTAATGCACCTCGTGCACTTCAATATAGACGTCTTACTAAAACAACGTTTTCAAAATATATGGTCTTTGCTTTCTGCATTGTATCCGTTTGTTTGCTGAAGCATATGAAACAATAAATCTCTCTTTATTTGTATTGAAGATAGTTTTGATGGCCAGGGTTGCCAGATTTACCATTTTATGGCCAATTTCGAAAAATTTGGCCATTTTTGAAATGCGCTGGCCAAGGAAAAACACACTTGGCCATTTTGCAAAACTTAGCCATTTTTTGACCATTTTGTCATTGTAAAATGAAATTAACATGAAATATTTTATCTTTTTCTATTTTATTCATGTCACTGTAGCTGCACAGTAACACCACTGGTATAGTACTTCAACCTTGTGTTGTTTTGAAGTGTAATAATTATTAACCTGTGTAGTCAGTTGAATTTGTGCAAGCGTTTCTGTCGGACCTGTCATATGAGTCAGTGCTTGCACTCAAGTGTTCCTACTCCTTCGTTCATGTGATAATATGAAGAATATGTGGACTTTATGATGGTCTTCACCATGACCATGTGATTATGATCATCCATGAATTTCGTCTCTTGTTCGTATATGTTTGGAGCACAAGATCAAAGGAATTCTAGCATTGTTGTTGGACTGAAAAGTTAATTTGAAGTTAACATAAAATGGGTCAAATTTCAAACGTTTAGTTGCAATAGTGTTTCACACTTTCAAGTCCCGCGCAGGCCACGATTTGGTTGTATTTTTTACTAAGATTAAGAAAGGCAAGTTGTGATATGCAGTTTTAAGTTCATGGCAAATATCGATGTTTTTAGGTCAAAATTTGCTTCTTTGGCCAAACCATATTTCTTTGGCCATAAATATACTATCTTCCTAACAGTTTGAGTCCCTTATGATTATATAAATTACCATAGTTAAAACATTTTGTATTTTTGGCCATAACTTAAAAAAAACAGCCATTTTGGCCATTTTTCATTATAATTTTCCCCATAATCTACGGAAAATATCTGGCAACCCCGTAGATGGCAACACTGTTGCGAACCAGTGTGAGAAAACGCGTTGCCGATTTCGATCTTTCTTGTGACTTCATGTCACCTATTGGCAGTGTAAAAATATCTGTTGAAATCTACAATGACGCGCTATTCCATCGAGCCTGAAAATCCTGCTAAATCTTGTAAGGCAAGAGGTTCTGATCTGCGCGTTCATTTTAAAAACACTCGGGAGACTGCCCAGGCCATAAAAGGCTTGCATATCCGCAAAGCTACGCAATATCTAAAAGACGTTATTGACAAGAAAAGATGTGTTCCTTTTCGAAGGTTTAATGGAGGTGTTGGTCGTTGTGCTCAAGCAAAACAGTTCAAAGCAACTCAGGTTAGTTTGCATGATAACGTCAAGTGCCGAAGTGTTGTTACAAAAGGGTGAAGTGAAGGCATTGTAATTTGTATTGCCATTGATGATTGAGTGTTAATTGCATTAGCAAGTAAAACCGTTAATCTTAATGTTGCATAATTTATAATGACAAATTTGTAAAGACGTTTTCACAAAATACCCCAGGTTTGTCAATTTTTTTCAAAATAAAATGATCTCACTTGCAAAGTTAACAACGCTGTAGATTACTGGTTAAATTACACATTATTTTGATGTCAACTCAAAAGTTTTGTTTGCCAGTATGTAGACATTTGAAAATTATGTCTTGTCTTCTGGTCATCATTAGTGTGCATATAGGTAAAAGTGCATGGGTGGCATGAGGCATGATAAAAACAGTTAACATTTATGCAACTTGTAGTTCTCTGACCCACAGCAAAACATTTATCTTAGAAAAGTTATTGTTTGCATCAGTTGTTGTGTTATGAAAAACCAATTAATGTAGCTTGGTGTACCAACTCATATGCCATATAGCAAAAATAACAGCATTTTCTTTTGTCACAAGCATCTTACGTGAAATTCTAGGTGAACACCAAATCAGAAAATAATGTTAATAAACATGTTGGTAGACTTGTTATGATGCACTGACAACAAATATAGGCACAACAGCTGTTAGAGGAGAGTATTACAAAGTTATGTGCAATCAAAATTTTATCTTGCATAAGGTTACCTACTTTGCCTTCACCACTAAAGCTGCTGTGGTGGTAGCAATGCCACGTATGTGAGAACTGCTGAGTCGGATGAAAAGGTTGTTAACATAGGGTTAGAGTTTGCACTTCCGTTATGGTTGGGATTTAACCTCAGCAATGCAATGACTCAGCAGTTCTCACAAGCATTGCTGCCACATCATGTTGTGGCTGTGCATGGTTATCGGAGGTAGGCCTACTACCATGTAGTGACTCAGAAGGTGTCACATCTTCTGATTTGTGCTGTCTTTTTTTATCATATTGAGAGGGCGTTACCGCAGCCATTTTGTGGCTGTACTTTGGATTTTTGCGCGGGTTAAGATTTTTTGTCTTCTCTGGCCCTGCACTTGCAAATTTTGAACCTCCCTCATACCTGCAGGAATTCAAGAAATATTGTCTGTTCCCACCCCATACCTGCAGACTTCTTGCTTGTGCTCTCCCAACCCACCCTGCACTGTTTCTGTCCCAAGCCCGTACCTGTCACTGTATGTCTGAAAACCACTATAAGCTCATGAAATGCATTTCATCACTAGTGTCAATTCAGTGGTTCATTTCAACAAACCCAACAGAAGGTCTTAAAAAATACTGGTAAAAATGTGAAACCTAGTCAAACTTCAGCACTTCTTTCTCAGAGAGCTGTTGGAAAAGAGTATGTTGTTCATAGAGGAACTCCTTTAAATTTGCTCTTCTGCTATTCATGACATGATCAGTGATAATTTAACACATATTCATTAGCAATGCTGTTTGCCATCATGTAGAAAGTATACCCTACAAGATCATTGAGACCTGGAAACTTTAATCTGCAGAATGTTTCTACGACAGCTGTGTCTAACCTGAGGCCCACATAGCCCAGTAAGCTCTTCATTATTGTGTATGTGCAATGCAATGATAACTTGACATTGTTTTTATAATCTCAAATTCAACATTTTTGATGCAATAGTCTTTAGTGCCTTATATCATGTTCCATGTCCAAATTACCTCAATTCAAAACTGATATTTACACATTTTCTTCTGCACTAAATTGATTTCTAACTACCCTTGTTCTTCCATTAGCACTAAATTTGCCTATGGCATCACAGTTTGGGAGTGATTAAAAGTACCATGCAGTCGTTACCATTGCAGTTAATATTCAAATGCTCCCAGTAGTTTTAAACAAAATTTTGTTTTCTAAGATGAAGGTGTAAAATAAGCCATTCAGTGTGCAGCCCTCACAAAGATAGTGCTATAATTCTTGGCCCAGTGAGGCATTTCAGTTGGCATAGCTGCTCTACTCTGCATCTTTGTACCGCAAGCTCTATGTAGCATTAATTGTTTTGCGTCATGTCACTTTCACATGCATTGAGTCAACACTCAGTAAACCACAAAGAATGTTTCAACCTGCACCGGCCCTGTAATTGCAAGTACCTGCAACCCACCCCACGCAGGACTCTACTGTGTAGGGTAGGTGAAGGTACCTTATATAAGGTGGGTTTGTGATTGCGCATCTTTGCAAATTGTTACCACAAGCGGCCTTTACATATATTCCTTGTCAGTGCATGATAATGGGTAACCTGGATGTTTTTGATGCCATTTTCTGATTTGGTGTTTAGCTAGAAATTGACCGCATGATGAAATTGAAATACCAAACTATATCATATCCTAAGATCACAAAAAGGAAAGGCAGTGTGTAAAAGACTGACCTCTGCAAAATATCTTTCTTTATGGCAGTTGCTTCACAGAGTAAAGGATTTTAAACAGGTGATTAATTTTTTCTAACCCTAAGCCCTAACTTGAAGCACTATAACCCTTAATCTAAACATGTGTCTGGTTTTTGAAACTTCGTAACAAAGTGCATCAAAAGTCCTCCCAAAACAAAATTGAAAATATAAAGCACAAACTGATCTTATACATCAAAAGTGGCATCCATATTAGCAAAGCCAAAGCAACCATGATGAGAGCTGAACCGACAACCCCTTGCACAGAAGAAACACACACTTTCCACGCTACCAGATTCTAGAGTCCTCCGTGGTTTGAAATTTTGTGTCCGCTCCCACCCCACACCCACAGGAGTTTAAAAAATTTTGCCCGCACCTGCCCCGCCCCGCACTTTTTCGGTCTCAAACACACACCTGTCCGAAAACTACTAAAAACTCATAACTAGGGCAAGTTTTTGTTGCAATAAAATCGTGAGAATATGCATTTATTTTTAACAAGAGAAAAGTTTCAGTAAAAAGTTGCATTTATGCACAAGCATTTTAAACGACAGTGATTTACTCAAGCACTTTATTTACATATAATGCTATTTATGTTCAAACATTATGTGGTGAGAAATGGCGATCATTTGCCAACAGTTTGCGTAGCATGGTAAAGCTTCGCTCCACAGTACATGAAGTTGCTTGGAAATTTAACAATTTGGCCTAAAATTCTGGACTGATGTTTGTTTGGCTGAGTCATTTCTACAATTGCATTTAGGTCATTATTCAGTTCGAATCGGTTATCAAAGAGAACAGAACTCTACTAAAATAGTTTTCAAGCATGTTTTTTAAATCACACTTTTCACACTTTTACATTTTACGCAATAGGCCTACTTGATAAAAGTTGCGTGTAAAAAAGGAAAAAGTTGCAATATAAAATTCCTGTAACCAGCTCATCGTACTACATAAATTCGGAGTATTTCAGAAGCTGTTGGAAACTGTAAAAAAAGTTTGAAAAACTACTAATCATGTCTGAAGACAAGTCTAACAAGCAGCAAAATCAAGCTAAGACAAGTCTAACAAGCAGCAAAATCAAACTACTCATTTTTTTCATTGACGGCTTTAGAAATGCTGCTAGACCGAAATTATTCCTCACCAAGTACGACGATAGCATTGAAAAATGTTCACTTGCCCACCACATGGCAAAAGTCTGAGCTAATGTTTTGCAACAATGAGTTGTTTCATCATAATGTAATAATTGCTGCAGGCCTACTGTCCTAAGCGCAATGCTGTCAAACAACTCTAGTACTGTACATCCACGTGTTTTGCGATTTTTCAGCTGATTAACTCTTTAGCGTACGGCTGCTTTCGGGGATTTTCGGAAAAAACGTCTAAACGCAGGTGGCTTTGCGTGGGAATTTCTCCGGTTCGATATGCTCTACAGACCTGGTAAAAGTCTCAAAAGACGCGGCAAGTCTTCTAGTCTGCACTCGAAAAAAAATTTTTGCTTGGGGGATGCAGGTTTCTTGTGAGTGACGTCATAAGTGGAGGACTTTTAGGCCACCTTGGCCCACTTTGCCTGGCCCTGGGCGCGCGCCAACCGTTAGGTAGTAGTATTTCGATGAAATTTTTACTGGAAACTAGGTTACAATCAGAGTCTTTTGATACTTTGGATGACCTGCTGGGGTTTCAGGTTCAAAAGTTGTGATGTAAGTTAGTAAAAATATTTGACTAATTAGATAATTAATTTGTTTATTTTCGATCATAACTTGAACCAGAAACGCAAGAAAGTCGATCAAAGGCTCAAAAGACTCGGACTCGAGCCTAGTTTCCAATGAAAACATCAGTGAAACACTTTGGCCTAGCGGTTGGGCCCCAGGCCAGGCAACATGAGCCAAAATGACCCTAAAACTACTTCACTTATGACGTCAGTCACAAAAAATCCGCACCCCCAACCAAAAAATTTTTTTAGAGTGCAATCTACTAGACTAGCCAATCCGTTTGAGCCCTTGAACAGCTCTCTAGCACAATCGGCGGAGGAGCTAGGGCGTTGGTAAGGCAACCGAAAACTGCTGTTTTTTAGGCCGAAATTGAAGTTCCCACACCCGCCCCACAAATGTGGGTACCCGCAACCTGCCCAGGACTCTACCAGGTTCATATACCGATAACGTCATGAACTCAGCGTTATATGTAATGCAAATCTGGATACGGTTTTCAAAGCCAGACATGTTTTTGAGTCCTTGCAAAGAGAAAACCAGATATGGTCGTTTAAATACTGCCAAAATTAAAAACGTCTCACTTCATCTCACAGTAAATGATCAATATAAAAAAATTGTGTCGTTTTTTCCACTGATGACAAAGCTTGGCTGGGGCTATTTTGCCATTCGAACCGTATCCAGGTTTATCCACATGTAATGGTGAACCTAGTCAAGTGGGAAGTGTCTATTCCTGCTGTGCAAGTGGTCATCAGTTCAGCTCTCAGCATTGTTGCTTTGGCTTTGTTAGTAGAGATGGCAATGCATAAAATTGCCTCCTGGGGGGTGATTTCGCCCACGTTGAAGACCACTGCGTTAAACTCAATTAATCTGACACATCCCTTCCATTTACTGCATCTTGCAGTACATGGAAGGCTTTTTTGGCGCTCATGTGACTGCACTTCAAGGAAGAGTGCCTGTTATAGATCTTGTTGTTCTGCACAGTGTATGAAAGAAGTGAAGTCAAGTTAAAATGAAAGAGTTAAATGTAATAAGTCAACATTTGATAAGTGAGTAGTCCTCTCTTCTACATTTGTTGCACTGAAGGGACCTTTAAGAAGAACCTCTGTGAATTATTGCCAAAACACTGAAATATAATACGTTTCAGTGATGCATGCAGGGTTCCCACGCGGTATTGAAAGTATTAAAAAAGTATTGAATTTCAAAATTGGTTTTCAAGACCTTGAAAAAGTATTTAATTTTACCAAAATGTACATTAGGTATTAAGAAAGTATGGAAAGTCTAAATGGAAAAGAAATCTCAAGTATCTGAGCAGAATTTCACTGAGGGCAAAGCACGTCATTATTCATGCAGTGTTGTGCAATGCGTAAAATTTAGTTTCATGATTAAGAATTTCGAAAAACGAAGAGAAGTAATGGTATTGAATTTCTTAAATTTAGTATTGAAAAGGTATTGATATAGTATGGAAAATGATTTTAAAAAATTTGTGGGAACCCTGTGCATGGAGCTGGGTAGAATGTCATGTGTTATATCCATGTTACTTTCAGGAACACATGTTATTGCATGAATTAGATTATGCTAGTTGTTTCATAGTCTGGTTCTAATAGACAATTAGACGTGTGCACAATAAATGATTTTAATACCTGGGAAGCATGTCTTAGTGGTATATTGTGAAAAGTGTGATGTCAGATATTGTCACCTTAATTCAGGCATCAACAGCTTGGTTTTTGAACCTAAAAGTGAAGGCCTCTTAGAAATGTTAAATTCAGACTTGAACAATGACATACCATTTAGTTGTATATTTATGAGCTATTTGGTCTAAATTTTATTGAAAAATCGTGGGATTTATATGCTGTTTGGTGCTGCATAATACTGCAGGAAGCAGAGCAGTACCAACAACTTCTAACTGAAAGACATCTGCTGGTCAAAGAAGTTGGCAAAATGTACTCAGGTCAAACATGCCTTTGAATTTAGTAGAAACACTTTGTCAGAAAATGGCGATCTAACATAAAGCCGGAATGTAAACACAGCAACTTTTCTATTTTCTCAGGGAAGATGGCCGAAGAAAAGTGCTACATTCCTACTTCAGATGTTGAAAAATGCTGAAAGCAATGCTGACCTGAAGGGGCTTGATGTTGATGCACTTGTGATCGACCACATTCAAGTAAATGCTGCTGCAAAAATGCGCCGAAGAACCTACAGGTGCAGAGGAACTTTTGTTATAAATAATGTATATTTTACTTTGCAGCTATTTAATATAATTATGGAGAGAGCATTTTTTTCCTTCGGTAGATAAGAATACCAATGCGTTAGTAATATTTTGTTCTTAAATGCTACTGACCTTATTCACGCACTCGTACACGGCTAAAATGTTGCTGCCTTTGTCTGAAAATGTAAATAGTACACCTATTCTATAATGCAAATTTTAACGAAAAGCTGCGTGTTTCATATCATATGATATGACCTCTTAATTATTTCGTACGTGCATAAACTGTATCTCAATAATCTGCAGTCTTTTTGCACAGGGCCGTAAAAATATTGTACCTTTGAAAGGTACCACATTGTGTCACTTTCGTGATTTCTAAACCTAGTGCTGCACTTTTATGCATGCCAACAGTTGCCGTTGTTGTTGCAAATTGCCGCTCATGTTTTATGAGCGTGTTATTTGCTGGCGTGACTTGGTTGCAGCATATATCAAACGATGTGTCATAGTTCTGGTACAACTAATATTATGTGTGCCAGTCTCCAATCGCCGCGACAGTTTAAAAATAAGCCTGGGAAGAGAACATTATTTGTTTTTGATACTACTGTGCTTTAAAGCTTTCTTCAAAACGTCCGTGAGTATTGTAGATTTTTCGCTTGGATTTTAGCAATGTTGGTAATCGTCTCCAACCATGGGTGTCGGAAGGAATCTTTCCAGTGGGGGCCAACAATCTTGAAATTTTCTTTTACTCACTGGAAACTAAGAGAAAAACATCTTTCTGCTAAAAAGTTAATAGGAAAATAAAAAATTTCAAAATCCATGGGAAGGGCCAAAGTCCTCCCGTGCCCCCCTCCTTCCGACGTTCATGTCTCCATCGAACTAACATTTGCCTACGATCGTAGGGCTCACGGTCGAATCAACCCGTACATGAGCTCGCCCTGCCACATCGAGATGATCTTGACTGAGAAGGAGCAGGTCGTCCCGAAAGTGGAGGAAGAGCAGAAGAAGAAGAAGGTCTCAAAGAAGAAGATGGCACGGCAAAAACTCATGGGCAAAGAATAATTGCGCATCCATTTTGCTCGCAAATACATTTGTCCCGCGAAATTGTTGTCATGCGTCGTATGGCGTGTTTCACGGAAAAGCAAGTTTGTCGGACGGTAAACGCGCTTCCGCACAACAAACTGAACTGAAGTCGCAATACACGAAAATAGTCTCCAAACAACTGTTAAGTATTCAGCCTTCAACGGTTAAACATCACTGTACTGTGCATGATGTTTGTTAATTCCTCATGTGAGGTCTTGAAAGGTCGAAACGCGGAAAATACCCGTTGCCAACTTATACTTTTAAGTTAAAAGTTGCAAGTTCACTTAATGAAAAAGGTGAGCTGTGTGTACATTTAAAAACAGGTTAATGCTAAGTTGTATGTACAATTAAAATATTGGCATAATGCTCATGGTAAGACTGCAGTTTTGTTTAATGACCAGTCACTGGTATCTAGCAGTGGTGGAGCGCTCACAAAAACGTCACATACGAGCTGATTTCCCGTAACTTCCAACACTCGTCACGGCCTGGTGCCACAATGACTGGAACGACACCTACCCTGACAACACTGTTGGCCAATTGGCAGGCAAGGAGCTTTTTCAAACCCATCACAAGCGTCCAGCAATGGGCTGCCGCTGCAAGGGAATACTTATGCTAGAAAGACGTTGGATTGATGCCGCTCAGGAAGTGGGTAGTTATTAAACTTCCATTTAGGATCGAAATAAACTATTTTGAAAGGACTCCGTAGCTTGACGCGATGGATCCCTTCAGGGTTATCATGCGTCCCGGTTTTTGCGGAAATGTCCCTAATTTTAGTGCTGCAACAGTCGCTTTTTGCAGACGCGAACCCAGAATACAGGGCTCCGGAGGTTTCGGCAGCACATACAATGAGCTTTCCCGCTGGACGAGGTTAACTGTTGTTTGTGGGTGCGTACCTGTGCTAAAACATGCGTCACCCCCCAAAAGTGACACAAGTTCTGAGTTTAGTTCTAGTGGTGAGAGTGCTTGAAAGCAGGTAGTCAAAGACCGTCTAAAGCAGCAGTTCTTAACCGGGGGTACACGTACCCCTTGGGGGTACGAAGCACCAAATTTTTTCTGGGATGCACGCCTTGAAAATTTAAACTCAGGCATACACGTCCCAAAAATTAAAAAATGTTTTGTCGATTGTTGTGAGTGCAGTAAACTTTGTCAGAAGCCAAGACTTGAATCACCGCCTGTTCAAAGTTTTTTGTAACGAAATGGGGAATCAACGAAATGGAAACAATGTTCTTATCCACATAGAAATGAGATGGCTATCCCGTGGTCAAGTGCTTATTCATGTTTGAGCTGTGCAAAGAAATCGAGCAGTTTCTTAGAAATCGAGGTAGTGGCATAGCAGGGCACTTTGAAAATGGAGAGTTCGATATGTCACTAGCATACCTTGCAGATATATTCATCCACCTCAACGACTTGAACACCTCCATTCAGGGAACAGCGATGAACATGATCAGAGCTAGGAAAAGCATATCTGTCTTCACTAATAAACTTTCAATCTGCATTAGTTGCATTCGATCAGGCTACTACGCTAATTTTCCACAACTTGATGAAATTTCCAAAATAAGGAAAAATATCGTTACTCATCGTCATTGAAATATAAAAGCATTTGCAGGTGTTACGGCAGTCCTTCCAGTGATACTTTCATCCAGGAAAGGTTTCTGATTCACAGGGTTGGATGCAGCATGCAGGACCCAGTTATTTTCAACCTAAAATCTACTGTATGGATGACAATGATGGCATGAAGGAAG
>Ga0210059_1013364_pt1 | contig 12289 bp, 6 predicted proteins | sample Ectturendosymbi2_FD_188042 | JGI IMG/M metagenome (GOLD analysis project Ga0210059, IMG submission 188042) | Ecteinascidia turbinata endosymbiont from Florida, USA - Sample 2 (SPAdes) (version 2) | ecosystem: Host-associated > Tunicates > Ascidians > Unclassified | place: Key West, Florida...
GTGGCGAGACAATGGCAGCACTGCGCGTGAACTGTTCCCTTGCGCCCACCCATGGACGCTGAGCACGAGGCTGGACAGGCCGCAAGTACCGTTTTTCAAGTTTTCGGTATGGCCAGATCTGGAATCGAACCCCACCTACCAGGTTTGGTGGGGCGTGCTCAACCAGTTTGTTGCGCAAGTGTGGCCGCGGTTTCATCCGGAATAAATTAATTTCGGTTTGTTCAAACCAAAGAAGTCTTCTATGGATAAGACTGTCGAACGCTCAAGAAAATTTGCACATTTCTCAAACGTGTTTCAAATGATATTTGCAGTTGGCTGCTTCCGCTGTAACGCAGGGGTGTTGCTGTTCCAAGGTACATTCAGTCACCACGTTGCAGGGTGGAACTTGGCATGCACGACCACAATCCTATGCAGCTCATAGCGTGATAGTCACCAGCCGCAATGCTGGGTCTACAGTGTTTACAAATGCGTTAGGTTAGTTTTGTAGTCACCTGGAGTTGCCGCCACGTGTGAATAAAGTGATTACCGCAGTGGCGGATCTAGGACATGGCAGGCAAGGGTCGTGCCATGGGCGCCACTTCGACGGGGGCGCAAAATTGCTTGGCAAAACTTAGAACATGTGGCTTGCAGTTTCTTCAACCACACTTCTGCGCCCTATACAACCAGTGTTGCCATTCTGTTGTTACGGAAAAGTACTAGATTTCATGATAACAAACACTAGATTCACAAAAAAAGTCTAGATTACAAATACGTGGCAAATTTGTCAGATTGCAAGCAAATTGGTGTTGTAGTTAAGAACAGGGTGGTGTTTGACAGGCGAAATTTTCATTTTCGGGGACCTAGGCTAGTTTAAATTTTGGGCCCTTCTGTAAGTTTCGCGACGACTGATGTCATACAAATCAACACTACACGTGCTCGCTACATTCACTTAACAAGTTGTTGCAATTCATGACCATACTATTACTATATTCAGAATTCCCTCGATACCAGGAACAGAAACAGTCATAATGAAGCTAACGAAAAAGCCAGCGGTAAAGTTATCTGAAAACACTCCCATTATTTATTGAGTTCCTTGTGCAATTGCACGATTTGCAAATGTCAAGAGCTGGCTCTGAGTAAAGCACCTGTGCTTCTTACGACACACAACAACCTGTTACTCTACTGTACATAGTCGGCGATCGACGGGACTTTTGTCTGCAAAATCGCTGAAATAGCAAGACTTTGCAGCATGCCCCTCCTCTCCAAAACAAACCTGCTGAGAATTTTTTACTAAATTTTCAACTGTTTGAAACTAAACGGAAGAAACAGTCGGACTCAAAACGACGCCAGTGACTGACAACGTCATTAATGGCCCCTCCCGAAACAAATTTCTTGGAGGCACTTAAGGCAAACTGAGACTGGTTCTTTCATACCTCCGTGCCTCAATGACTAATAGTAAGTCAGGGCAGATTGTGTGATCTAGCTTTGATGAGGAAAGGAGCATTTTTGTGTAATTTAACCGGAAAAGGCTAGATATATTAATGTTTCGATGGAACTGTATTTTTCGAACACAAGTGATACAGGACTTGCATGATTCAAATTAAATATTTTTTCTTTTTAAAAGAAATTGTCGTTTGCAGTTGCAATATATTGTTTGTTTTTTTTCTAAGATGTACAATTTTGTCAGGTAACACGACGTAGGCCTATAAATTATGAGAATGTTGTTATTTGAATGTTTTTATATTCTTCATAATAAAAATAAATGAGTACAGAAGTATGTTATGGTCCTTATGGATAATTTGTATTTCATTTGCTGAAAATTTGAAGCAAAAATAAATACAAATATTTTCCGTTTCAAAACATTTATTTTCTTAATGTTTCTTTTTGTGTTCTTGTGTCTGTGATATGGACCATGAGTCCGCAATAAAATATCATTATTATTATTATTAACTTTCGTAAAGATTGTGCCTATATGTAATACATAAATTATTATTAGAAAGGCCGCAAATTTCAACTTTGCCATTGGCGCCATTTCGTACAGATACGCCAGCACCGCATTTTGTGCCATTTAATATCTGCAGCCTTAACTACAGTGCAGGCTGGTCTTGCCTTTAACCCGTATCTTACCCATAAAAAGTAACAACAGATAGATTCGGGCTGAACGAAAATACCTCACTGGCCTCGTGTAATCTGAAAAATCATTCAGGCGTTTTGTTCCATACATTATACGTAATAATAACCAAGTCCCAACGCCATAAAAAGAGAATGCTCATCGTCATTCATTTCAATCCTTTGCGCTCATTCCTCTATATCAGGGGTCTCCAAACTACGGCCGTGGGCCAAATCCGGCCCGCGAATACATTTTGTGAATAATGAAAAATTAATTGACGAAAACCTTATTGATTTGGTAGAATGTAACATATCCTGAAACAGTCACATTACGTAAGATGTCCGACCCTCGCACTGTTGTGTAGTAACTTATGAGGCTCTCGGATGAAAAAGTTTGGAAACCGCTGTTCTATACAGATCTTTTGTTAGCGACATAGTAAAAAAACGCGCGTTGAACCAAAGCAAAAATACAAATACAATTGTTTACAAAAATGCTGGAAATCGTCCTTACTCCCGAAATTTTGGGGCCCTCCAAAATCGGGAGCCCTATGCTTAAGCCTTTTTAACCTAATGGTAAACCCGCGCCTGGTGTTTGATGAACATTATATACTTATTTATTTGTCTCAGACCAGATGATCCATAGAACACACACACAAGCAACAATTCTTTCACACCTTAAAAACTTAATATAACTCGAAGTGCATCAATTATACACATGGTAAATTACCACATAAGGAAAAAAGACCAACCACTCATATTTGCAAATTACTTAACACTGCTGCGGCCCACTCCGACTTTATGAAAGTTCTTCGATGGCCACCAGTGTCCGATAAATAGGCTAAACGCAAAGCTGCAGTCCAGCGACTAAGGAAGAACCGTAATTAGTCCACAAAACATCAGCAGTTAGTATGGTTGCCGCAACAGTTGAGCAAAAAATGTTAATTCCATGGGGAGAAATAGCGGACTTTTCCAGAGTTAGCCGCAAGGACTTTTTTCCAGGGTGCGCCAACAATCGTCAAATTTTATTTTACCCACTCGAAACTAAGAGAACAACCTTTTTTGCTACACATTTAATAGGAAACTAATAAATTTCAAAATACAGGAAGGCCAAGACCTCCTACTTCCCCCCTTTCAGACGCCTATGTTTAGAGCTAGCTTATTCCGTCAAGTGGATTGGCTGTTGCACATTTAAACGTGGTGTTGCTCTTGTACATGTAAATCATTCTTACATCCAAATTAAATGTGTTTCATTTGATAAACAATTGCCGTTTGAAGTTACAGCATGTTATTTTTTGCACGATTTGCACTTACGTCAGCCAATGCATTGTATAAATTATAGCATCAGGAATATGAATGTGTACAAAAGTATGTTATGGACATGGTCCATATGCAGGGTTTTTTTTAAGGAAAATGTTAGGAACCCGGTTTGGATCTGTAGGGACCCGATTTCTCTGATTCTAGGGACCCGATTTTTTATGATTTTAGGGACCAGATGATAATTTTCTTTGATTATAGGGACTCGATTTGAAATTCTAGGGACCCGATTCGGGTCCCTAAAACGCCTTAAAAAAACCTTGTCCATATGGATTATCTATAATATTATTTGCTAAAACGTTTAAAGAAAAAATAGACAGATATTTTCTGTTTCAAAACATTTATTTTCTTCATGACTTGTCTTTCGTAAAAATTGTGCCTATATCTAATATTTAAATGAGTAACAAGGGCGCATATGTAGACTTTGCCATGGGCACCATTTTGCACAGATACGCCACTGTTACCAGTAGATGGTGTTCAAGATTAACAACCCACTGTGATAGACACGACAAGCCAAAAATTGAAATCTATGGAGACTCAGCCCATAGGCGTAGCCAGGGGGCCATGACCCCCACAAATTTCTAGCATATTTTGTGCTTTCTGGAGGCGGTGTCCCAAACAAAATACTGTTGCTCGTTTGAAGTCAAAAGATTTGCTCCCCAAAAATTTTGGGCTGGCTGCGCCACTGGCAGGGCCGACCTTAGTGAGTGCGGGGCCCCTTTAAGCAGTGATGGTCTGACGTCATCGTGCTCAGTCAACGCAATATGACCTTTTTGATGAAGATATTTTAGAAAAATAGCTATACGAACATAAAAAAGACGGCAAATTATTTATCTATATGTGCAATGATAACACAGCAGTTCCTTTTATTTGGAGGGGTGTGGGCAAAGCTTATGTATAACGGATATGTCCGTATATCTGTATCTTAGCTAACCGGATTACACCCGCTGATAGTTAGACAATTGATTTCACGAGATTTGCGTGGTAAATTGACTGTAAAATCATGACACAGTTTTATTGCAATACACACATCTAATGTGCGAACATATAAGAAGAAAATCATGAATTTTTAACCTTTACTGATTCTGCAACGCATTTCTAATGAAGCATAACCAGTGGCGCAGCACGAAGGCGGCTGAGTGTCATAGGCGTAGCCAGGGGGGCCTTAAGTCCCAAATTTTTAGAACATATAGTCATTTTATGCCTTGAGAAGAGGTATCCAAAACAAAATAGTGTTGTTCGCCTAAAATCAAACATTTCCCCCCCAGGCGCCAAATATTTTTCTTGCACATTTCTTTTGCCCTTCCCCAGTTTTTGGGCTGGCTACGCTAGTACTGGGGTTCCGGGCGTCATATTCTCGGGGTTGGAAAGCTGTTGATTAAAAATTAATTTTTGAAAGTAGTTTCAACTCTTCCAGATTTTGTGGTTAAAATGTTTCCTCAAAAACCTGAGCAAAATCCAGGATGCTATGCTGCCACTGTGTTTGTCGTGAAATCAGGGCCTTTTCAAACTTATTTGGATGACAATTGCTCCCCCATTCCCGAAGGTGCGTCCCAAACGCACGGAGGTGCGTCATTACCCCCTGCCAGGGGCGGATCCAGGGGGGGGGCGATTGGGGTGATCGCAACCCTAAAACCTAAGAAAGTAACTTTATTCACCATGAGTTTTTACAATTCGGAAAACGATCTTACTAGGCCGCTGGACTCTTCTCAAAATCAGACTGCTATAGCCGTAAGCGTTGGAGGCAGGTTCAATACCTGGCAGAACAATTTTGGCGGCGCTGGACCCTGGAATAAATGCCGACACTTCAACCTCGATGGAAGTGCCAAAGCGAGGAAAGGAACCTCGCTGTAGACGATATCGTGCTGTTGTACGAGGAACAGGTTCCTCGTAGTAAGTGGCAGGTCGGCCGTGTGGTTGAGGTCTATCCTGACACTCATGGCCTAGTGCGACAGGTCCAAGTCAAAACGAAAAATACACATCAGAGTGTGGACTGCTGACTCCATTATAGGTATTGGACTAGCTTTGCTGATGAACCGTGATACGATGATCAATGTATTGTGCATAGCTTAGTGTAGCAGTTTCTTGTAATTAGCGTGAATCCAGGGGTGCAAAAATGCCGTCGCGCACTCGCGCCGCGCGATCAAAAGCTTGGAGTGCGCTAACGTTTATTTGCATTTTACATTTTATGCATATGAATGCTGTACGGCAAAGCTTACAGGCGCTACTAAAAATTTCTACGCGCTACTAACATTCATAGACGTTCTTGCACTCCTGTGCTAATCAATAATGATGAAAAAAGAAAGAAATATGACAGAAGTATCCCTTTTTCAGAAAAGGATTAAATTATTTTGAAGTTGAGTGAATTACGTGTGTTTGCCTTTGCACAGTTCACAAAGAAGAGTGAAAAGACTATTGTGGCTTTGTGGATACTGCGTACCAAAAACGTGTTTATCGTAGCGTAACCAGGTGGCTATCACTTTATCGCAGCTTGCCAAGGATGCTTCAATTGTACCCAGCTTCAAATTCATACCTCATATCCATCGACAAGCCAACTGTTGTTCTGAAACGTTTTTTTGGAAATTCTTTGAGGGAATTCTGTTCACATTAAGACATTTGCAATCATGTGCGGTTACTTTTATTGAGCAAGTTCAGAATAGTGGGAAGTAAAAAGCATCATTTGTTGAGTTTGTATCGTGTTTCGCCACTGTGAAGACAAGGATTCAATAGAGGCAAGGAGGAATCAGATGCACATATCAAGCAAAGTTAAATCAGCACTAAGAAAATTCAACGAAGGCAAGGATCATGACTGTGATTCATTCATGTCAGATGCAATGGTGTGTTTAAGGGGAGGCGAGCGAGGCACTTGCCTCGGGCCTCCCCTTTTTGGGGACCCCCCTTGAGGTGATACGTGCGTAAATTTTCCTTACTTTTGATGAAAAATATATTATTCACTCATAATATGCTACAAAGCAGATCATAAGTAAGTACTCTGCTTTCAAAGGGCTCCCTTAGAGAAACTGTAATATGCAGGTACTTTGCTTCCAAAGAGGCCCCAACAGCAATTGCAATTTGAAGGTAATTTGCTTTCAAAGGGGCCCCATCAGCCACTGAAATGTGTAAGCACTCTGTTTTTAAAACTTCATTGAAGGGGCCCCTAAAAGAAACTGTAATGTGTAAGTACTCTGCTTTCAAAGGGGCCTGTAGCAGTGACGCTAGCGCGACCGCTACATGTGAGCAAAGACGGCCAAAGCAAGGAGAAGGGAAAGACCAAGCAAGCGACACTTATAAGTGACTTCCATGCACATGGAAGTAAGAGTTCTCTTTGGCCGGTTCGTCTGGCGTGGAGTTAACATTGATGACGTCACAATCCATCCTTCTCGAGGTTCGAGGATCAATCCCACACTGAAGGTGTGTGAACACAACCAGGTCGCACATGCTTCAGGCCCCCTACAGAAACTGTAATGTGCAGGTACTTTGCTTTCAAAGGGGCCCCCAGCATCAACTGCTATTTGAAGGTAATCTGCTTTCAAAGGGGCCCCCAACTGCCACTGAAATGTGTAAGTAGGCCTACTCTGCTTTCAAGAAACTGTAATGTGTAAGTACTCTGTTTGCAAAGGGACCCCAACAGCATCTGTAATGTGTAAGTACCTTGCTTTCAAAGGGCCCCAACAGCAACTTTAATGTGTGAGTACCTTGCTTTCAAAGGGGCCACCAACAGCAATTGTAATGTGTAAGAACCTTGCTTTCAAGGGGGCCCCCAGCAACATCTTTAATGTGCAAGTACTGTAGGCTACCTTGCTTTCAGAGTGGCCACCTACAGCAACTGTAATGTGCCAGTAATATGCTTTCAAGGGGGACCCAAACAGCAATTGTAATGTGCAAGTACTATGCTGTCAAAGGGGCCCCAATAACAATTGCGACCCCACCACCATCTCCAATTAGGAAATAAAGAAAAGTTTCAAACCAACTTCTACACCTAAAAAATTGTGGGTTAAAATTTCTTCCAAAAAGTTCTGAAAAGATCCTATCAAACAAGAGCAAATAGGCCTACTTATACCAAATGATAACTTTTCATACCAAATGATAATTTTTTATACAAAATTATGATTTTTAGAGATTGAAGTATTTGCTTTATCGGTAATTTTATGAAAATGCCACAGATGAACAAAAAGTAGTCATTTTTATGTCTCTGAGTTGAAAAGGTTAGACAAATTTCTCATATCTTGTGATGTTGTACCTTAGTGAACACTTCCATCAGAATTAAGACAACATGCAATCGTTATAGCAGGGACCAAACTACATCTTTTGAATTATAGGACATTTTTTTTCTTAGTTTACAAAGTAATTTTGTATTGTTGCTGCTGCACTGCAAAGACTGTTAATAAGCAAGGCTACATTCATGCTTCTTATCACGTAGCAGAAATGGCAATTTTTGAGAATTATGAATAGGCTACTCATTCTTTCTACAGATATTTCAGGTATTTTAGGTGGTTTGATTTAGCCTATGGTTGAAGTCGCAGATTAATTGAAGCTTGACTAAGAAAGGGTTGATTTTAGGTAGACCTGGTAGTTTGGTAGGTGGCATTTAAGCTCTTTTGCCAGCTCTTAGCCAATATAACTTGAACCGCTTTTTCTTAGCACAAATTTAATCAATTGTGTAGGCTACTTGCTGCAATAGAAATGTTTTCGATAAAGTACGTAATGAATTATTTCCAACTATTACACATTTTTCAAACAACTAGTGGCAATGCAAGATGAGGGCAGCCTCAATTCATCCAGCCTCAAAAGTTTCTAAAACAAGTCTCTAATTGGATGCTTTTGTATGCAGTATTCGTGCAGTTAAAAGGATGAAATTTAAACAAATTTAGTGGTTTAAATCTTCTTGGTTGTTTTTTATAGTTTCATGTATTCCCACAAAGACATGAATGTGAACAAATTCAGGATACAAACTACCAAGGATTTTTTCAAAGTGGAAGGTGTGAAACTTAAGGGGTAAACTTTGTAGTTTATTGATGGTGAATGCAGAGAAATGGGGCGCGAAAATAAAGAAGTGCGGGCGATGCCAACTTGCTATTGCCTAACTTTTATGTGTTGCCAACCTTGTCTTCCCAACTTTCAGTGTTTTAAAAGTTGTGTAGCCTATCATGTACACCCTTTTGCATTTTCTCCTGTTATTTCAGTTATGCCGTAATCTCAGGAACATATCCTTGGGTGGCCGTATCTTAGGCAAATGAAAAGTGCTTATCACGGTTGGCCGAGTATGATGACGTCATCAGAGGGCCCCCTTTTTAGTCTTGCCTCGGGCCCTCCAACCCTAAACCCACCACTGGTCAGATGCTCCTGTATTGTACAAGTCTTGTGTTTCACATTTGGCTAAATGGACCACTTAGTTGCTGAATTTAAATGCTTTGACTAGATTCCGCCGTTTGCAAACAACTAATTGAGAAAAGGATAAAACATGTGAGTAGGATCTGCTTGATAGAAACGTTTGTATTGATGAAGCTGATTCGAGTTCGTGCAAAAAGAGCATCAAACCAACTTCAATTTATTGTAAAATGATGGAACCAGGGGCGGATCCAGTGTGCCCTGCCCATCAAAATGTCAGCATCTCTGGCCCATTCCTTGATCATATCCGATAACAATCGAAGCTAATGTTCGAAGATAGACAATGCTCTTTGCTGCATCACTGAACATGTAATGACAAAGTGTCCGTCTAAGTTTGAAGGAATGCGTAACTTCTGCACTGACACACGTACACAGGTTTTTAGTTATACTGTAACCACAAAAGTTAGTAAATTCTGAAGTGCAGTGCAAAATTTTAGTGCCGCCCAGTGGCTAAAATTCGGTGATACTGGGCGGCAAATTTTTACAACTTGCCGCCCAGTTAATGCTTATATTAGGCCATGGTTGCGCTCATAAAGCAAGTCGCACCAGAGATTGTGAGTATCCGATGGTCACAAACCGTCAAGCTTTGAAGAACAAGAAGCTAGGCAATGAAGAAGAATATTACCAACTACGTGTGTCGTTGCGTCGCACGTCAAGCAACGTGTGTCGTTGCGTCGTGTGTCGTTCCACAAACGTGTGTCGTTCCACAACGTGTGTCGTTGCGTCGCACGTCAAGCAATCAAATTGATAACTTCCGGGCATTACAAATGGAATTTACGGAGTAACACATAAGAGGCCTAGCGATCCCATACAGTGGGGAAGGCCGTGAAATTGAATGCTGTGTGCTGTGTGGAAAAAGATCTTAAAAAGGGGGGAGTGATGTTATGGTGCACGTACCATCACATGTTGAAATCCCCAGAAAATGATACTATGCCGTATGCAAGGGAAGCACCTGATAAAGAGAAAACGAAACACAAATACAAAGACAAGATTCCTCAAAGTATATAAGAACGGCCGACCCAAGCAGTAGTAGAGTGATCATGGCATGTGATCTCTATTGCTGCTTGTACGTCACCAGACCTTCCCGACCACAAAACTGTACCAGTCATTCTGATAACATGTTTAACCAGTTGAAACTCACTATTTAAAGTCGTGGAATTGACTTATTCAAAGCGACCTATAAAATCACATTGTTCAAGCCTGTAATTCAGAATTTCGAAGAAGAAATCTTCAATAACAACCTGAGTAGTTTCAAGACCCTACAGACGTTTGGTCATGTCCACGTGTAAGAGGGAAGAAAAGAATCTGGAGCAGAGTAGCACCGAAACAGCCAACGCCCATATACACAGTCTGAGTGATAATTTTGAAGCTACTTCCCCAGACCGCAGGCTACAGAATTACAGTCACAGCTATGGATTTTGAATTTTTTCGGCAAACACCAACCACCAGAGCATTCGGGCACAAATCTAAACTACAACCTATGCCATCAAGCTTTTATCAGCCGTATAAAAAACGCTGAATTCTGGGTAAGAGCCCTCGATGGCCTTCGCAAAGACCTCAAAATCCAAGCGCTCGAAGTTCTTGTACAAAATCCAACCACCTATTTAGCCGAAAAAGGGTTTGGTGCTCTGGTAATTGATTGATATCAAGACAGGAAAGTGAAATTGTCTTCTTAGTCACTAGATGACCTAATGTGAGGAGTGTTGGGGCAAGATGTTGCACCAAACTGGTCTACAATTGCAAGAAGTACTCAACAACACCAAGCCATTAATGCATACTTTGAATAAGTAAATGATGTTCTTTGCACAGTTTTGTGCTTATTATGTTGCAGCAGGTATTCGCTATTTTGGTTATTTAAACAAAATTTATACATCGCTTTTTAGAGTCTAATCCGACTTTACGGCCATTCATCAGCAACACTAGTTGGTTGTGCGAATGAAATTTTCGTTGAACAAAAGAGTGAGAACCGTCTTTCCAAAGGTTTAAAAGCATAGACTTAGACAGTAACCTGCTGGCAGTGAAGTCTAAAACTTACTGAAGTACTTCTTACTTACATAACAAGAACATCCATCAAATTCATGACGTCACTTCCACATTCGACTGACAGCCGGTGGTCCCAGAGAAGCGGTGAGCAATCGCATGTGCTGCTGCTGCTGAGCGAGCGAGTCACGCGTGACTACCACAAGCAAGTCGTGATTGTTGTTGGCAAAAGGGGCGATAAGGCTTCCGCGCATTAGTTTCGTGTATAGCTGCATGTTAAGCTCTAAGGTTTGCTGGTAGCATCAGGCATGGATACCAAACCTCTTGGATTAGATGGCACTGCAAGAAAAAGAGGTAAGTTGCTTTCACGTTGGGATCATTTTTGACGATTAACTCAGTGCTGAACAATATCGCTGGTCGCGCGGACTGCCATACATCATCTCATGCACATCAGCTCTCATGTGACTGGCGATACACAAACCTTGCAGCATTAAATTTAACAAAACATTGAAGCAAAAATGTGATGCTTTTCCGGTATGGGAGTTTTGAATAATCATATTTAGATATCTGCGTAGTGTGCACTATTGCATCGGGTTACTGCAGCGTACGCTAACACTACTGCCGGTTGCAAAGCTCATCCTTGGTTATTCAAAGAGCTTTCTCTAAATGGTTTCTTTCTCTGTCAGTTACAGCTCTTGCTTCGAGCCCTTTTCAATTTTGGTTATTATTTATATATTAGTAAGAAATCAAGATTCGTGTGAATGAAAATATGAATGAAAAGTTTATGATTGTTGCGGAACTTGCCGTGCTTCGTAGATAACTTCACACAACCATCTTAACACATTATAAACAAGGCCGTCGCCAGGATGTCGCAGCAGGGGGGACAAAAATTACAAGAGGAGGCACATTTTTAAATACATGTATGCAGCAACCGTCACGAAGAAGTCGCTTGTAAAGTTTATTCACATTTATTTATTTCTTGCGACCCAGAAAGTTATACAGATATGAACGCCGCATCTGCTGAACACCGTCATTTGATGTTTTGCAACCTGGACAAGGGCAGAGACAAGAAATAACATATTTTGCAAACAGTTAAAACTGCTATCTGCTTGTAGATTGTCCTCGCTTTTCACCTTTGCCCCTCGCCTCCTACTTCACGTCGCACGAAATACAGGATATCAGGCTTCGCTATAGGCCTACAGCAGAAATAATGCAAGTAGACGATGCAACGTGGCCATTGAAGCACAAAAGCGGAAAGAATGTCATCCTATGAACCTCTCCGTCTAGAACAAACTTCGTCAAAGAATGGTTTTGACTCCTTTCCGGAATCAGCATAGCTCTGTTATCTGTTACACTTAAACCCTTCAGTATAACCAGAGCCGGATGTCGCTGATGCGATGCCCCTCGGCTAATCCAGTTGTAAGGTAACATCTCCCACTGTTACTGGGGAAAATAGAAAAGCGCTAGGCCGAAAATGACGATACGGACGCTCTAAAACAGAGGTTCTCAACCTGAGGTA
>Ga0210059_1013365_pt1 | contig 12288 bp, 8 predicted proteins | sample Ectturendosymbi2_FD_188042 | JGI IMG/M metagenome (GOLD analysis project Ga0210059, IMG submission 188042) | Ecteinascidia turbinata endosymbiont from Florida, USA - Sample 2 (SPAdes) (version 2) | ecosystem: Host-associated > Tunicates > Ascidians > Unclassified | place: Key West, Florida...
CCCCCCCGGTACCAGCGTTGATAAAAATGAGTGATTTGGATCAGAACGAAAAGTTATACGGATGCCAACGAAAAAATCATGTCACATGATCTTCAAAAACAAACAACAACGGCTTCGATCCTACGAATACCTTCTCCCTGCATGTCTGAAGTCCATAAAGTAAGATTGTCTCTTAGAAGTTGCATGATCAGTGTAGAGTCTTTGTAGGATTCTTCACTCAAGGTGTCAAGCTCAGCTATTGCGTCATCAAATGCTTTTTTTGCGAGGCGGCAAGCCCGGTCCGGCGAGTTCAATATTTCGTAATAAAACACAGAGAAATTCAAAGCCAGTCCTGAAAATCGATTAAATAAATGCGTAACGATGTTTCGGAATATTTGCAAAACTTCACCAGCTACTCTTGTTTTGACAACAATCAAGTGAAAAAAGCAACAGCGAATGTTTCCACAACAGACACTTTGTGTTAAGCACGGTAATGCGCATATTGACTTCAGAAGGCCAGCAATCAGAAATGAGACACGAATCGAAGAGTGACTGCAAGTGAAGTGCAGCAATATGTTTTACTTGGCATCTATTCTTTAAATAGATGTTTCTCGAGGCATCAGCGATACAACTGCATCACATGTTACCAACAGACACTGGTCCACCATTAAAATTAATAAGCTGAGAAAGATCCCGGCCGAGTAAATAGGCGCGACGTCGGCGACAAGGTTCATGGTCAGCGTCAACTCCAGAAAGTCTGTTTTAGCATTGACAGACATTCAGTTGCTCTCGTTTTTTTCCAAGCCTTCAGACTGGCTAATGCTTTTGTCAACGTGAAGTTGAGCAGTAATCGTTAAAACATTTAGGGCTTCAATTGTAAACAGCAACGTCACCGAGTTTAAGTCGCTTGCTTTTCAGTATTATGGGCTTCGCTATACGACCTTCCCATTTTTTCGCTGCTCAGTGCTGCTGCTCCAACCTGTGAAGTACTTAATGGAGAAAGGGATACGTAATGGATTTGACAGACGCTTACAACTTCAGCTACAAGCTCAGCAATAACAACTAAACGTTTGAAAATGTTGGGACAGCATAAAATAACCTGTGTTCTTGTTTACAAGGGAGGCATGTCTTGGCTGGGTCATTCTTTGATTTGTCTGCTTAGCTTAGCACTAATATTCTTCATGGTGCAGATAAACGAGCCTAGCATCAAACTGAAAAATGAAGACTTTTCTTCGGTTTAACTAAATCAGAGACATCACTTTCTGGTTCTGAAATAAACAATGTTTGAGAAATACTGCAATTAGATCAGTGGTTCTTAACTTTTCTCTACCACGCCTCCCGCAAGTAGTTGTTGTCCTTTGTTTCAAGCTCCCCTGACTTTACATAAGTAAATTGGACGGAACTCTTTCCCATTCAGAAACTTCCCATGTTGTAAGCGTGTTAGGGCTCGCGCCACCCTGGAAATTGGTTGACCCCCCTGGGGAGGCGTGGCCCCACGGGCGTAACGAGGTTAGATGGCGTCCGGGGCAAGAAGCAAGTTTGGCGCCCCGTGCTTGAATTTAGGGTCTTGAGGAAGCAAACGTACTGTATTGAAGAAAGCACTTGTGACAGTGTTGGGACTTATGCCAGTGTGGTCCAACTACTTTCGGTCTACGGGCCATTTTACAAAAACGTGACAACTCGCGGGCCACTTCTAATAAAATAATTTATAAAACAATTTATTGACAAGATTTAAAATAGAAAAAAGAAAATGAGTGAAGTCAATGTGTCACTGAAATTATTACACAATAGCAATGAAAATATATTACAAATTTGATTGTGGTTTCTCTGACACTATTGTTCCTATATCAAAACATCATTGGTTGCAAGTCGGAGACCATTGTCCAGTGGTTTGTCTGCCATTCGATTTATGTTTTTGGATTTGACTTGCTTCGTACATAGTAGAAAATATAGCCTACTCTCACACATGTATGTGCTTCTAAACGCCGAGTGCATTTTTCTTGCGAAATCTTTCCGTTTGGGAAACCTATCTATGCTGACTAATTCCTACAAGGTCTTTACGGTCTGGCCCAGGGGTCTCCAAATTTTTTTGTCAGAGAGCCGCATAAGCTATTACCAGGCGTGTGGTGGGGTGGGAACAGCGTTTCCCACCGCCTTGTTGCACTATAGTAACGTTACTTGAAGATTTGGATTTTTCATTTCAATTTCTACGTGTAGCGGATTGCGAGAACTAAAGGAGCTTTTCGCGTGTGAGGGCATCTGAGCAATATTTGATGTCAGAATTCGGCTTCAACCTAAATCAGGGGTGTAGTGGCGTGCGAACGGCGTTCCCACACCTCAGTGCTTAATGTTTTCAGCACTACACCCCAGGCTATTACAACTTACGTAATGAGATTGTTTCGGGATATGTTACATTCGCCCCATTCAATAAAATTTACGTAAATATATTATTTTTTCATTATTCACAAAAAGTCTTCGTGAGCCGGATGAAATGTCTCCGTGAGCCGGATGAAATGTCTTCGTGAGCCGGATGAAATGTCTTCGTGAGCCGGATGAAATGTCTTCGCGTGCCGATTTGACTCGTGGGCCGTAGTTTGGAGGCCCTGGTCTGGTCTAACGTCGGTAATATTGTACATAATATTCTTAAAAGATGATACGCTTGTTCCAATTAAAATTACCTACTGTAACATCCACACAACAATCAGCAGTGAGAAAGCACGCGGGCCACATGTGGCCCTGTAGCTGGACCACGCTGCCTTATGCAGTTAAATTATTACTTGTTAGTTTTGTAAAAAGTCTAGCTGCATACGTTTTTTGCATTTGTTGTTGTTGCTGCACACAATATTTTGTGAAAACAGGCAACATTACTCCAAATTTGGGCACAGTAACACCAAACATATATGTCAATGGTGGGCAAACTGCGGCTCGCTGACATGGTTTGTATGCCTCTTCTAGCTGAAGAGCAATAACTCAAATTAATAGCAAGTTGTGGCGTAATATTTATTGTTTGTGTCATTCATCAAAGTGTTTACATGAATTCTTAAGGTTACTTACCAAAGAGTCTACGTGATTTGATGTAGTTTTTTATGTAAAACGTTTTGTGCCAAACTTCCATTCTTTACCGGATTGTATTTGTATTGACGCTAGGAACTGAATTTGCGACTTGCTGGTGGTTTTGGTTTTCTGCAAAAACTCTTCTACTGAACAAGTTTGCCCAACCCTGATATTGTAGTTTAATTTCACAGGAAAAAAACGTGTGATGAGAAACTTGCAATAAATTAAAATTAACGATAGGAGCTAGGCGCCGCAGACCATTCGTGGCATTTTAAGCTAGGCGCCGCAGACCATTCGACCATTCGCGCCGCAGACCATTCGTGGCATTTTAAGCTAGGCGCCGCAGACCATTCGAGCTAGGCGCCGCAGACCATTCGTGGCATTTTAACGATAGGAGGTAGGCGCCGCAGACCATTCGTGGCATTTTAAAGGAGTACAAAGAAAAAAGCAGACTTTTTCGCACTGAAAAATACACATTTCCTTCTTAAATGCTTTACGGAAAAGATAAAATTCAAGCCATACTGAAAGTGATATTATATCTCTTGATCAAAAACAGGTTCTCCGGTTTTAAAAAAACATGTCCAATTGACATTGTCCCTTATCAGTGAAATTTGGTTAAAGAAATAGGAAAACGCTTTATTAAAAAGCACACTTACTAATGGTGGGCAGAGTGAAGTGTTGTCTGATAAATATATATTCCATAAAATTATGAAGCACCAAACGTTCTGTGGTACGCCATGAAAGTGGGGAAACGCCGCTACGGTGGGGGTGACACTGACATTACCCAGCATCCTTTAGATGTATGACAGTACTGCAGGTTTTAATGCTCAGAAACAGCCTTGTATGTTGTGTCGTTTTTTTGGATGTCCAATATGCATTTTTGTTGTGAAGATACATTTACATGTTTAAACTACATACATTTCTTCTTTGGTCTAGATGCATTTTTTCTGTTGTAATATACAGAGTATCCACAAAGTTTGGGTGCACAGAGGTTTTCACTATCTATTTCATTTGTTCAGGTGATTTTTCCTCCCCATAGGTTTATTTAATTAAATGATGATGGCTCTGTCCATAGAAGAACGAATCGAGTTGGTGCTGTTGAGTGGACGAGAAGGATGGTCTTAGTACTCAGACTTTACGCCCTGTATATACTCACAATTGATGAAACACTACACATAATTAGCAGCTATTTTCAGAGTCGGCCACCACATATCGCAAAAATTTCATCTTGGCTTAAAATCATGCAATAAGATAAAACTTAGTATATTAATTGTCATTGTGGCAGCGTAGGCATAAATGCATCTTTTGATCTGCCAAACCAAAAACAGTCAGTTCTGCATTTTGAACTTTCCTATAAACAAGAAATGGACAGATTCTGTTTCACTAATTGAAAATTTCAACTCTTGGTCTCACTGTGGTATAACAGACAGTAATACAAAACTGTTACCTAATCTAATAGGATCTGTTGGTGTAAGGTCCTTTGTCGCAATTTCATTAGCAGCTTTGTACGCCACCAAACTTTTCTCAGCAACATCCTTCCTTGGCTGACCACTGGCAAACTCAGCCTCGTACCGCAAGTAGTCACCTTTCCTGAGAGTTGAGATCAATTCAAATATAATGACAATACATATGCAGCTTAAACCAATCAACATTATTAAAGTAAAAGGTATACAAACACATTGGATTAGTTTTCACGAAAAAGCTTCATTCATGCCACTGCTGCAAACATGTCAGATTGACAAAATCACTCCAAATACCAGGAGTTATGTTCCTTAGTTTTCTGTTAAGTTTAAAATACTGGTTTTGTTGGACAAAAATACATAAGCAGGGAAGCAGTGCTTGGTAGATGCAACTAATTCATCTTAAGTATGGTAACACATTTAAAAAATAAGAACTCCAAACTTCACAGTTCAGCATGAATATCAAGTAAAAGCAAAACTGCACACAACTTCATTAAAACAAGCTACTTACATTTTATAATAAAATACTGTGGAGGAAAGTGTTGAAGCGTTAGGAATTAAATGCTTTTCTAGAAGGTCCAAAATTTCTTTACAAATTTTTTCCAACTCTTTTTCAATCTACAAAAGGCTTTGAAATAGGTCACATGCGCTTCTCGGTATGAAATGACATAAAATACAACTTGTACAAAATATTATATAACCATTTTGCAGATGACCAGCAGATAGTCAATACAGCAACAAATTTGGCTAGCATATGCACAACACAACCACATATCAATTTGTGCCACAGACTTTGCCAAAGTGACACAAACCTTTCCAATATAATGAAAAATATGCACTTCATGCAGAAAATGCAGGAAGTTACTAAGACTGTTGGGAACTTCAGGCATTTGTAAGATAATTCCACTAAAACACATCACTTGCAATGACGATATGGAAACAAGACAAAGTTTGAATGGTGTTTGTTTGTACAGGGCCAGAGAAATTGGACAACCAAGAAACAACAGTGTCAAAAAGATGGTCTCAAGACAGTCAGAAAAGCATTTGTGCAAAATCGTAGAAAGTCTATATATATATAAAAAAGGTACATGGAAACACACACGTACGAAAAAATTTATAAAATTCACATGTTTCAATTCCTTAATCTTATTTTTGTGAATGGATATTTTTCGCTAATCTTAAACTGGTATTATTTCATATAACTAGACTTTGTAGTTGCTCAGATATACACATCTCAATTTTTTAAATGTTGTTGAAATGCCCTAACGTACTGTGCACACTTATGAGGTTGTAAGACCAATGGATTGTGGGTTGCTGCGCTGAAACCCACAAATAGGTGTGGCAGAAATGTGCACACAATACACAGACTAAAAATTACATGCAAGTTCATGATCCTTACCCATAACATACAATACAGATATCACTGACATTTGTATCATAAAACATAACTAATGTCTTGGAGACCGGGACAAGACTTTTTGGTCTGAGCTGTTTCGGTCTGGCTGATTCAGTCTGGGACGTTTTGGTCACAGGACATATCAGTCTGACTGTTTCGGCTGGGGTCATTTCGGTCATGACATTCTGTACATAGACATCCGATTTCATTGTTATTGATTTACATAGGCAGGCCAACTACCATGCTAGCTGGTGTTATACCAACTCAGTTTTGAGGAGTGATGATTGCAATTAAATTTGAATTGCATTTATGAATATGCAGTATTTGTATTTGATTTCAAAATGTTGATAATGATTATATATTCGCTTGCTAATGATGATGAAAAATGTTTATGCTGATTAACTGTTGGATCTTGGATCATGTTTGTAGCTTTTTTAAATAAAATCTTTCATTGATATAAGCACGTTTCCATTAAAAAGTGAACATGTAAGATTTCTGCAAGATTTAATAGTCTGACTGAAACGTCTTCAGATCGAAACGATTAAGACTAAACGTGTCATGACCAAAATGGCTCAGGCTGAAACAGTCAGACTGAAAGGTCGTGTATCCGTTGTAGACATTAATACTTTGAGAACCTGGGTACGGTATATTCGTACTTTGAAATCGACTTGAAACCAGCAATTGTCAGTTGCCTTACCAACGCCCTAGCTCCTCCGCCGATTGCACTAGAGAGCTGTTCAAGGGCTCAAACAAATCGGCCAGTCATCTAGTCTGCACTCAAAAAAAATTTTTTTGGTTGGGGTTTGCAGATTTTTTGTGAGTGACGTCATAAATGAAGTAGTTTTTGGGCCATTTTGGCTCATGCTACCTGGCCAAGGGTCCAACTGCTAAGCCGAAGTATTTCGATGAAGTTTTCATTGGAAACTAGGCTCAAGTCCGAGACTTTTGAGCCTTCGATCAACTTTCTAGCATTTCTGGTTCAAATTTATAATCTAATATAAACTAATTAATTATCTAATTAACTATTATTAGCCAAGTATTTTTATTGCTTTAGATCTGAACCCGAAACCCCAGCAGGTCATCCAAAGTATCAAAAGACTCAGATTGTAGCCTAGTTTCCAATAAAAACTTCAGCGAAACACTACCATTTAGCGGTTTGGGCCCAGGGCCAGGTGAAGTTGGCCAAGGTGGCCTAAAAGCTTTCCACTTATGACGTCACTAACAAAAAATCCATAACCCCCAACCAAAACATTTTTTTTCAAGTGCAAACTACAAGACTTGCCGAGTCTTTTGAGCTTTTGACCGGGTCTGTAGCGTTTACAGGAGCGGAGAAATTCCCACGCAAAGCCACGTGCGATCCAGCTGTTTTTGCGCAAACTGCTTGAATTAACCCGAGTGCAAAAGTCGTGAGACCGAGACCAAACCTCGAGACTCCATCGCTGTGTTACATACAGTGGGGAAACAATATTCTTTATAGTAAATGCAATATACATCTATGTCTGAACCAGTGATGGAGTTTCGAGACCCATTTTTGTAAGTCTCTGACATACATGAAGGTTTCAGATCTCGTATCTGTCTCGAAGGCTATGGGTCTCGCGACTGTGAATATTGCAAAGAAACAGTTTAGTAACATTTCTAAAATTCTAACAATTTTTGTTTGTAGTATTTGCAGGTAAGAAACAATCAAAACATGTTGGAAAAAATGCCAGAAAATAAAAAAAATTCAACTCAGAAGTGATGACAACATTCAAAAAAAATTTGGCCAAATGCTCAAATTTTGAAGTCTTCGAGTCTCAGAGTTTGATGATGTCTCAGTCTCAAAGTTGTAATCAGGTTTTGGTCTCGACTACACTGGTCTAAACAAACACAAAAGTTGTTTCAAGCTCTATCACCAGTGATGTACTTTAACTGCAATTCTAGTGCATTTTCAAATGTTTTCAAAACTTGCAACAAACGTTGATTTGGTATATGCAATGCTTCTTTTGATAAAGTGTGAACCATTCATAAGATAAAGATTCTTAGTAGTTGATAATGCTTTGTTAGAGACAAAGAAAAAAATCACCTTTTCAATAAAAAACACGACTTTCAAATTCCTAAGGCGTAAAATGGTTACGAAATTTCAACAATTAGTGTAAATAATTACAGAAGCATTGACGTTTTTTGCATTGCTGCCATTTATAGAAATACTATGTTTATAGGATAAAAGGCAATTATTTCAATGCAAATTGATAGCAATTCATTAAAATCTGATGTTGTAATGACTCAGCTCTTAAAATTTGTTTCTTTTCAGCAGTTCATTAAAATCTGATTTTGTAATGACTGAGCTCTTCAAAGTTGTTTCTTTTCAGCAGTGCTGCTTCATGTGACCTATTTGTTTCAGTTTCGCTTTTCTGTTATGAAATATACTGACAAAAAGCAAAAATTTGCTTGTATTTTTTAAGAACTAAAAATTTCATGTACACCGGCCTAAACAACCAGTGTCCCTCAATTCACCACATGAACCCATTCCCCCCAATAAATCTCAGATTAGGAAAATAACACACAATCTAGATTTTAGGTGCATATTTGACAATAATTTTGAGTATAAAAATTTTCTTCAACAAGTGCATAATAATGCGGTCATTAAGGGGTTAAGTCAATTCCTATACATTCATATGAGAATTAAAAAAATTCAGATTATGAAGCAAATATTCATATTCTTGTATTATTGCTCTCCAACTGTACTAAATCATACAAGACTAGTCATAACATGTGACTTACGCTTACATAAAAGGGACGATTTTGCACAAACTACCAAAGGGATGTTTTTGCACAAACTACCAACATATGGCAAAAAATTAATATTTTCCTGATAGTTATTACCAGCATCTCAAACATACGCATCTTAAACATAAGCAGATCACATGAAACAAGAGAATCAAATTGAGACAACTGAATCAAATTATTGTACACATGTTAATTAAACAGTGAGAAGGAAATGAGAATTGTGTTCAAAAATATCAGCCAACCTTGCATCTATATAAGTATTAGCAGACACGTGCAAAGAGGAATGCAGAAGTGCGACATGTTTTCAATGCAATGGTCAAGTAATTATGGTTCCTAAAGATAAGCTTTTGGTAAGTTGAATAACTAATGGGGTATGAGCATGGCTGATTTAAATAATAATAGAAGACCGAAACCCCAGCAGGTCATCCAAAGTATCAAAAGACTCAAATTGTAGCCTAGTTTCCAGTAAAAACTTCAGTGAAATACTACCACCTAACGGTTGGCGCCCAGGGCCAGGCAAAGTGGGCCAAGGTGACCTAAAAGTCCTCCACTTATGACGTCACTCACAAAAAACCCGTACCCCCCAGGCAAAAATTTTTTTTCGAGTACAATCTACTAGACTGGCCGATCCATTTGAGCTGTTGAACAGCTCTCTAGCGTAATCGGCAGAGGAGCTAGGTCGTTGGTAAGGCAACCGAAAACTGCTGTTTTTTTGCGAAAATCACCAAAGCCACCCAGACGCCAAGGTGTTAAGAGGCCTGATTCATTTCGCCAGCATGTCACTACTCTGACCCTACCTACGCAGCAGGACTCATGTCAGGTCAATTTAAGTGAAAAGTGTCAACCCCAGAGACAGAAAGGAATAATCATTTATGAAGTTTGCGTCAAGACAAGAAGTGTAACTTGAAACCTTTGAAAAGTGAATTCTAATCCTTTGATTCTTTGAGAAAAAAAATATATTTGTCAACTTCCACTGCTACAAAAAGGTGACTGAATGTGGAGGTACTGCCATTTGAAATTATGTTGCTGAGAAAGAGTTAAAAGTGTTTGGGTTGTAACACAGGAAAGCGACAGTTGCAATGAAATCAGCAGTTCATATAAAATGCATTGCAGTAGGCCATTACATCATCGACATGTAACACTTAGGGCTTTCAATGTTTTATGAACGGTCTCTAAAATGGCAGTCGCAATCTAGTTTGATATTGTGATTCCATGTATTCATACAGGTTTCAGAAGACTTTTGAAAAAGCAGGGAACCAATGTACATTGTAGTCTGTCACATTGCATATTCTATCTGATTTATAGGGAAGAAAAAGGTGGAACAACTTTGCATTATTAGTCACATGAATCAAACAGACTATTGGAATTTTCAGGTCAGGGATTTGAAACACCTTTATATTTTTCTGTTCATAGAAAGGAAAAAAACTTTGAAACATCGTCAATCTCTTGAAGTCTGAACAGTTGTGTTTTACATATCAACACACATCATACCTCGGAACGATACTGTATAGCTTGCTGAGCTAATTCATGGTCGTTCTTTGTCAATTCTTTCTGCTCAATGCTACTAATTATTCTCCAGGAAGCTCTTCGTGCACCAATCACATTTTTGTAAGCAACAGAAAGCAGGTTTCGTTCTTCTACAGTAAGCTCAACATCCTGCTTGGCAACTTTCTTCATTTCATCTACCATTTCTATCAAAAATATATTTCAGAAGATATTGCAAAGCACTAGCAGACAGCAAATAATACTGAAGCACAGCTGCACTATGTATGGCCAGCAATTACAAACAATAAAAATCAAACTTGCAGAAATGCTTATACAAAACTACCACTTGGAGATTTAGTCTAGAGCAGTGGTTCTTAACGTTTTCTTTATCATGCTTCCACAAGTTCTTGTCCTTTGTTTCAAGTCCCACTGGCCACTGGCTATAAAAAGTTGAAAACGCCAATGTATTGTTTGGTAAAGTTATTGATCAAATTTTCCATGCTGTACAGTGCTTTTTAAGGACTTGCACCATATGCACCCCTGGTTTAAAACCTCTGCTTTAGAGTAAACACACTGTTTCCTGCCATTTAGGGCAGTTTCTTTGCTGAAGAACACATTTGCTGCCAATCTTTTTTGGGATTTTAACATGTTTTACTCCAATTAACAAAAATTAAATTGAAAAAACACACTGCAGAAAGCACTGATTTTTTTAACATGCCATTTCTGGCAGGTTTATTGAATTCTGTGAAGTCAAAATCATGAAATCAATGAAAGAAAATAGGTTGTGAAACAGTCATCAACTTTCTATGTGATTTTACATAGTTGCCAATAGAGAAGGTATACTATGGCATCAAACAGCCAAGCATGAAGTATGCTAAACATTGCCCATGTCCAAAGACTTGCCTACGATAAAAATTAAGCGTTCTTCAGCAGTGAAGTTATGAAAAATGTTTACTTGCATTTTGTCAAGGCTACTGACTTGGGATTTTTCACATATGCAGTATGCTTTGTTGCATCAGGTTTTAATTACAGCTACTGACTCCGCAGTAATAGAAATTTGTTATCCTCTGTAAGACACAAACCTCTGTGTAAAAATATAACATAGATTTTACTTACCATCATACCTTTCAGCTTGCTCTGCCAATTTCGCTTGATACACATATTTATCTTTTTCATTAGTATCAGTCATTTTCACAGGCAGTATTGTCAAACAATTTTATAACCACAAATGCAAATACTGCCAGCCTAAAAACAAATGTACTATGAAATTGCTTTCTCAAAAAAATTAAGTTTTGAAAATACATGCTCTCTCGAATTTGTAAAAAAAAGAAAATACAAATAGCTTCACCCAAACAGCACTACCTGAGTACCTCCATCCATATAGCCTAGCACCTTTAGATACTTCTTTTGACAAAGATACTGTCCATCACATTTTGTAGCATTGTGACTAGCACCAGCACAATCTGGTATTGGAAAAGAGATAACACTATTGGCAAAGAGGTAAGCCCTCACAGCAGTGATTCCTAAACGCCGTGCCACGGCACTGCAACGTGCCACAAAGCGAGTGCTGCACGGCAGTAAATATAAAGCGAAGATTGATTCTTGGTGTTGTGGACAACTATGTCCCGGATGTGCATCAACGCATGTCGTAATAATGCAGATTGCATGGTGTGCGAATTACGTGCTTATTAGTTTGGTCTTTGTGCTCGCTCTAGTCTCGCAGAATGCGTGCTAGTTAGAATTCCGGTGACTTGCTATCCCTATGGTTTGTTACCTAAGGGTAAGTTGACTGTTAGCCTACCTGGTGCTTGTACTTCCTGACATCTAGTTTTTCGACTGTGAATTTTGTTACTTATTGACTGTATTCTGTTAGCTCCAGTGGCGTACGCAGAAAATTTTCATGGGAGGGGTTTGGTTCAAGGTCATATGGTGGTTATTTGTATTTGGTGTACACTGTTTGTGACGTCACAATTTGACGTCATTTCCATGTTTCCAAACCAACGTTTTGGCGAAGTTTGTTGACATAGTATGCATATTTTTCTACATCCACTCTCCTTATTATATATGTCGTTGCACTGAATATGAACTATCAGCGCTCCAAGTTAGGCTATCGGGGAAAAACAAACTCAACGCTACGACACAGCAGTT
>Ga0210059_1013366_pt1 | contig 12288 bp, 11 predicted proteins | sample Ectturendosymbi2_FD_188042 | JGI IMG/M metagenome (GOLD analysis project Ga0210059, IMG submission 188042) | Ecteinascidia turbinata endosymbiont from Florida, USA - Sample 2 (SPAdes) (version 2) | ecosystem: Host-associated > Tunicates > Ascidians > Unclassified | place: Key West, Florida...
GTTAATTTCAGTAGCCTACTATTATGACTTGTTCATTTCATGCAAATTTTAATTTACTGTAATAATCGTTTGAGGTTGTTGCAAAAGCAATTTATCTGTAAAATTTGTACTGTGGATCGGCTGCAGTGTGGATTATTTTCACAAGAATTACGAACGTAATATTAGTGTCGTAATACGATTGCTTGGTTCAGCTATTTAATGGCTTGGTTCAGCTATTTTATACTTTCTCTTAAAATTCACTATTTTGTGTTTGCTTTATCGGGCCTGGGGGGCGAAAACGACGTGTCAAGAATGAAAAGGGGACGATGGAATAAAAAAGTTTAAGAAACACTGGTATATAAGATGAACATGTTTGTGCAAGGCTTGATCAGATTTTTAAACATAAAAATCTGTTCTAGAACCATCCCGCTTAGTTCTGTCAAAAGTTGGACGGCGACTGGCCTGTTTCCATCACGCATCACCAGTGGCGTAACTGACAGGTGAGCAAGGTGGCGAACTGCCCCCCCTTGCAAGCTAAATATAAAAACTGGGCCCCCGCCATTGTTGCGTCAGCGTCATAATGCGGCCATCGGGTTATTTTATAAGCCCTCATTTGGCCCTCGGAGCAATTTGAGTTTGATATACCCCTTGTATAGAAGTTGCTCGTCCTCATCCCCTGTGGATACACTTCAGCTTCGGCTGCATCTAATTCGTATCCTGTTGCAAAATATGACTTCAAGAATGTTTTTAGGTTGTCTTTATTTGCGAAACAGGCTTTTCTCTTTTATTCGGAAGCACTTCAGTCTGTTAAAATCTTGGCGATTTTGCAGATTTCGTATAATCATCAAACGACTTGGGTTTTTAAATAATTTTATTGTCTTTCATAGAAATACTGGATTTTTGCACTGTCTGATTCGTCATTTTTGAAGGAAGCTGAATTGAAGAGAATCGGCGGATTAGACAGAATAGCCAAATGACTTTTTAAGTTTGTGTAAAGTCTATTTCCATACCGTATTTGACAATGTGTCGAGACAGCTGATCAGCCATAATTGGATGAGCTCCACGCAAGCTAAGAATCCAAACTCTTCATGCTTATTTGGAAAGGGCAATTTAGATTTTAGTGGAAAACGCTGAGGCATTTGATGGTTTCATATGATTAATGACAGTAAAGTTTTCGAATTATTTTCATTTCAATAAATCAGTTCTGAAACTATCGGTCATGCGCCTACTCCAACCTGTTCCAATTGATTGTTTTCAGAGTAACTCGTGCAGTTACGCAACTGTACCATCTGCATATCAAACTTTGCTATTTTTTAGAGCAGGGCTACTCAATTATTTTAAGAAAGGGTCTAGTGACAATTGTCAAAATTTTTCGAGGTCCGGTCACTCCCATAAAATCATGCAAATGTGACATGTCTTGGATTTTTCTAACAAAAACGTAATATGAGAATTTAATACGATTATACTGTATATTGATAATGGATATACAAAATCTGGTAAATCGATACAGATATTAACAAACGTTGTCAGCGTTATTTATTGTTCTGCTGGTGGGAACAATGGCATTTTGTGCTTCTTGGCAGTTACCTAAATTTTTGTTCCAAGGTAGTGACAGTGAATAGAATGTAATGGTCAAGGTTTTATTCGTGATACAGATGCGATACTTGTTCTTTATGAACTTCTTTTTTGACAGTGCGGACTGAGTCAGTAGCGTAACTAGATGTTTAGGCAAGGAGGGAAAACGTAGCTGATAAAGGTCCACTGCCGACTGTAGGGGGGTTGCTAGCAATACTCATCAAAACCCTGAGAAATGACGGTGAATCCAGATGTGGATGGCTATACTAAAACTCTAAATCACCAACAAATACTCCCAAAAACGCAAAAAAATACTGAAAACCAAAAGAATATTAAAACTGAAGTATAAGGCAAGTGGGGGCCCGAGTTTTACATTTACTGTACCTGGCAGGAGGGGACAATTCGCCCCTTCAGCAACAGCAAGTAGACCCAAACACCGTAAGAATTTCCACTGACTATTTGCGTGGAGTGGAAAAAATTTTGGAGATGGCTTACTTTGACAAGAAGTTCTCAGGTGTGCCATCAAAAAATATTTCGTTCACTGCTACATTCTATTGGAATTCAATCAATTCCAGTTGAGTTTCGGCTGCGTCCACACCAGTGGTGTCAAGCTGCCGGAGCTCCGCTCCGCCACTTCCATCAGTGAATGATGGGTCATTGCCTACAAATACAAGCGAAGATGCCCAGAAGAGCTCCGGTACCTATAAAAATTTCCACTTCATCTTCGCTGCACGCATGTGGATGTGTCTCTTCGCTTCAGTTGAGACTTCAGTAATGTCTGTCACTAAAAAGGGTTTTAAGGAAAGAGCAGCAACTGTTTTCGAAAAGAAAGTCGCCAAACTGTTCGACAATGTTGGTAATCAACTTTTCAATAAGTTGAATATATCTGGAATCTTCTTGCTTTTATTTTCCCCAAATGCCTCGGAAATTGACTAAGTTCGTTCTGAATGACTTGTTTGAAGATATTAAACTTTTTCTTGGAGGGGCAAGTAGTAGTGATCAAATCAAGAGTAGTAGGCTATGTTTTTCTCCTCGAAGTTTTACATTCAAGTCGTTGAGGTGTTACACTATGTCAGCCAAAAATTCAACAGCTTCCCTTTCTTTAGCATTTCCTAAATAAGCTGAAAATGCCTTAGCTTTTCCTCACATTTTGTTGACTACCCGCAAAAAAATTAAAATTATTTCCTAAAGGACCAAAATCTCTGCAAAACTCCTCCCTTACTCAAGTATCTTTCATAACTGTGTACAAATAAATTTGTATGATAGTATTGTTTTCGGAAAGAAAAGGTTTCGCTGCTATATTCTAGCCTTGAATCCACTATTTTCACCAGGATAGACATTGTAGTGACGAGCTATTGTTGAACAAGTATGACGAAACAATTACTTCGAACCAAAAAATCGTAGCTTGCCCAACTCAGGTGTGCACTCAGTGTTGCCAACTGGTATATATATACACCAAATTTGAAAAATTTAGTACTGTATATTTTCAAAGTGCTTGGTATATAATGTTTTCATTTGGTATATACAAAAAATTTGGTAGGCTTATATATTTGGTATATTTTTGTCACAGGATTTAGTTGAGATTTTAAACCAATTCATTTGGTTTATTACAAAGCGAAAACAGATAAACCAACAGTGGTGTTGAAGCCATATAAAAAAGTTTAGCGATTTTGCTTAAAATGGGAGAAAGCATGCACCTTGGTTAAACGGAAAGCGAGATTGGAAGAGAGCTGAGATGTTCTGAAAAAACTGAACTTAGCTCTAGGTATGCGCTTTTAGACAGACAGTGCATTCAACTGTGGGGAAGCTGCGTACGGGAGTGGCAGAAGATTTAGCAAAGAGTGGCTGATAGAGCTGGAGTGGCTTGCAAAGAAGTATTCAGCTGGCGTTGTGTATCCCTTCTGCTATCTGTGCAAAGAGATAATTGCCAGCTATTATAGAGCATAATGATATTCTGGACCACAAAAGAAATGAAAATGCACTGTGTTGGAAGGATGAATTTTCTAGTGAGTAGTGGTTAATAAATCTGTCACTCTACTCACTGCTAAACAAAGAAAATATAAATTGAGCTTGCAGCATCTCTATGATGGCAGTACACAACGTAATTGTTAATTATTCACGTGAAACAACAAAAAGGCATTGAAAATTGTACGTTTTTGTTATAGATATAAATTTGGTATATTTTTAGATTAGATTTGATATATTCGTTGTAAGAAGGGTTGGCAACGCTGGAATGTGCACTGCAATTTAGCTGAACAACAGCTTGATCGACAATCACACAGTTGGCGAGGAGTAAATGCTTTAGAATTACGGTCAAAAGCGCAAAAATTTGAGATAAAAAATTCTGGGTATAGAATACACCTTTGAGAGGCTGACGAGGTCCGGCCGTCGCCATCCAAAGGTCCGGATTCGGACCGCGGTCCTCCATTTGAGTAGCCCTGTTATAGAGAAAGCAAACCACCACCTAGTTTGGAATAAGCAGCTCTTAGAAAAAATGGATTGAAGAGACAACAACCAAGGCAACTGAGCTATTTTCTGTATACGTACACAATGCATTTCTTTCACAAATCTGCAAGAAATAGGCTGAGATTTTTACCGTACTCTAGGGTTTTGCTCAATAACGCATTCGTCAAGCACTTGGTATGTCTTATTAAAAAGAAACCTGCTATCCCGGTTTTACAAATGATTATTTGAAGTTCTGCTGGTGGAAGTCTAGCACCCTAAGACAACAGCTTTATACAGACAAGTGAATTATGTAGTCCGTTTCTTTTATAGTTGTAGTGAGAAAAAAATTTGGTGCCACTTGCTTGTTGCAATAATTGTACTCCTTTCTTGCTTAGCAATAAGACCGGCTTAACCTTGCAGTGAATACTAAGTGCGCGTTTGGTTTTCACTTATCAAAGCAGTAACTTTTATGAAATCAAGTTTTAAACATTTCTAACAAAGCTAATAAGTTTTTTTTACTGTTAGAAGTAAAAATAAGAAAGTAAATGATTTTGTTATAATTATATAGCAAAAATATCGCATTTTCCACCCCAATGTTAGCATGCTTAATATTAAAAATTCTTGCTTGTTCCTTGATCAATCAACCATAATGCATTTAAAGAAGCGAAGTAGTTCCAATGTTTGAGGGTTAATCTTACTTTTGAGATTTGCTGTGGGACAAACGAGAGAAAGATATTCATGCTTTTAACCATATTGCATGATAAAAATCTTGCAAAATTATTAATTCAATGTGAAAAGTTGTGTCGTTAGGTGGTGTGTGCTTCTTTTAAGGTTCATTGTGAAAACACCCTAAAAATCCTTCTTCTGCAACCTACTGAACCCATTCTTCTCCTGCAAATTTTTTTCTTTCTACCACGAAGATTTTCAGTATAATGTTTTCATCCAATACAATCGTTGACTTGTGTATGGTAAGAATCGAAATCAGGGATTGTAACTGAACGTCTTTAGTTATCAAACCAGTATTTCAAATCAAGAAGCTTTTTCTTCAAGTTCGTAGTGTTGAATATTGCAACTCTTCAAACAAGATTGTTTCAACTTGCCCTATCATGCTTCTGTCCACGCTTCTGGGAGGTTAGACGGAACTTTTGATTTAGTTCGATCTCATTCTCAATAAATATATATAACATCTGACTTAATGAAGAATTCTACACGGTTTCAGAATGTCTACTGGTTTGACTGTTATACGTTTTCCAAAATGTCTTTTTGAAAGTGAGACTTCTCAAAAGTAACAATCCAATTAAGCGTGTATACGACATCAACTTATTCAGTAGTTCTTACAAGTCGCAAAAGATAATTGAAATAATACTTCCTGCCTTTGGAACTGGAACAGGGATAATGTTATGGCATATTTAGAAACTTTAGGACAAAAGCAAAAGTTCTTAGAAGGTAGCAAAAGCAGATTTTCAAGATAGAGATATAGAGTTAGTAACAAGTACGACTTTCTGTGAATTGAGTTTACAACGTTCTTGTAAATTTTCGCAATGACATTTACAGAAGAAAATGGGATGAGTGTTGTATAGTGGTTGCAAAAAAGTGTCGACTAGAATGAAATACAGCCAGTGGAAAAACATCTTCTAAATCATGGTCTTTGAAAGTACATGAGATTTTTTTTAAATGCGACTTGTTTGACTGTACAAATGTGTTTCCTTCAGTGCTAAACTGAGTTCTGGCTTAATCTGCCACACGTCTGAATAGATCTGATGTAACTTTAAACGCCGGTTCCTGGGACGTATCTTTAGATCAACTGTTGCACAATCCTTGCAGAGAAAGCGTTGACTCAGAAATCAGGCACATGATGTATTTACGATGGGATTAATTTCCATCTGAGATCAGCTTCTCATTTACGAAAGTTTCTGACGCCTTGTTTGAGTGTTGTTTAAATTTCTGGTGGTTTCTTGAATGACATTTATAGAATAAGGTTTTGAGTTATTTACTTTTGAACAGCTTGCCACACATGGACTTCATATTTCATTTCATTAAGTCATGACTTTTCTCTTACAGAGAATGAACACCACAAGATGGGTTTCGGAGAAAAATCCATGCGTTCCGAAGGTATCAGCTGCAAAGAAATCGTTAAAGGTTCAAAGTTTGTGTTAATAACTTTGAGTTAGGCCCGGTGGAAGAGATCTCACTCTAGACATGAGAGTTTTAATTACTGTATGGTTTTGACCAATATCTATTTGCGAGGAACCTTGTGCTAAATCAAAGTATTGAACATAAGACACTAAAAACCCACAGCTACTTCATCAATCCCACAGTTTCAAAAATTGTTCCTTGTTTCGAGACTTAACAAGCTGATTTTAACGCTCGCATTTACTGTTATTTTCACTTGCTTTCCATGTTTACAGTGATTACTAAACAGACGAAAGGTCAACAAAGAGCATTGCAAAAATAAAACTTGTAGCGTAACACTTTTCTGTTCCTGAGTTAAAAATATTACTCTTTATTTCAGTTTGCGCGCCGCAATCAGCCCGAATTATAAAATCTTATTAACAGATAACAGGTTGAAGACCAGTGAGCCGAAATATTCACGACCATGGAAATCTTTTGTAAGAAAAAAAGAAATCACACAAGCACACAAAACACGCTTATGTACATTATAATCAATTTGCTAGCTTAAATTTCTTGGCGTTTAGTCATTTTGTGGACGTGCCCAAGTGACACCATGAACTTGTATGCCCTTCCCAACTTGACAGCCAATTGAACCTGACTTTCGTTTAAGATGAAAATTAGCAGAGCCAGCAAAAAATTCTCAAAGAACAACTGCAGACCATTTAAAATACAGAAGCAGCGGCATCTTGGGCGGTGAGGTGCTCTTATCTAGTGCCATTCATTTCGCCTTAATCCATTTCTTTGAACCTAAACAAACATTCTCCTTAGGTGAGACATTTAATGCACATAAGCTTTTCTCAACCCAGTTACTGGCGCGCAATAAACCTTTCGCAATAGTCTTAAGAAGGTTCGTCGCGGATTTGAGAGACTCGCTTCGCTCTCAATGACGCTTCGTTGACAGGAGAGTGATATCGATTGTAGAAATTTCGATCGAAATTGTTTGTCGGCTGTTTTTGACAGACGAGCAGCGAAAAAAGCTTTGTTTTTAGGCGCTGCCGGCGACAACAACTCAGACACGCGCCCTGAACCATTGTTGCTCACCTCACCTATATTATTACGTTGCAAAACCAGCTCTGCGAAATGTTTTTGCGATACGCGGCAGAAAGATAGATGTCCACTTACGTCAGATCTATCAGCGCCGTAATCAGCTTCGCTTTGCAAAACAATTCCCAAATCCCGAGCCTTTACTCACCTCTGGTAGGATCCGTGGAGCTGGGATCCGGAGTCGATGCGTGCATGTGAAGCGAGCGCGTTCTTCGACGCCCTAACGCACTTCTGCAAAAGCCGTTGACGTTTTTTCAGCAAAAACACTTTTAGGAAGTTTATTTAAGAAGTAGAGAAGGTGGAAAAAGCACTGATTTTTTTCTTTTGATCAGAATGAGGAGGCAAGACGCCAGCACTCAGTTTGACGTCAAGCAATATTTTTAAAACGGAGAATCCGCTCTGACGTCTGCTGTTTATGCTCGGTGAAAGGTCACGCATAAAACACAGTGTTCTGCGTACGTGACCTTTCCTCGAAGCTAATAAAAACCAGATCATAGGCGCGCATTTGCAAACTGAACATAACTTGCTTATGCTAAGCTTTAAGCTTCTCACGTTTTTCTTGTTTTAGCAAGGACCTGTATGCACTGCGTTCCTGTGTGGCTTTGTGCAATTAAAATCGAAGTGGCCGACGTCGGATTTTTTCTTCTGAAAAGCATTCGATTTATTTCAAGATTTAAGTTCCGTCCGAGCGACCTACCACTCGGAAGTGAGGTCCACAAAAGCAGCAGCTTTTTCAAGCGTTCAACCAAAAATTTCCTTGAACTTAACAAGCTGAATGACAGTTGCAAGTGGCGCCGTTGCCGGTCATCGCTCAAAGTTAAAACCCGTGAGCGTTGGCGTTACCAGACTTGGCCGTAACGTCTTAGAAAGCGCAAAAACATGCTTTTCATAAATGTCTACGATGCCGATATTCAAAGGCAATCAGTCGTTACGCTACGGGTAGTTTTGCGTCAGAACAACGGAGCGATACGTGCGGCAACGCTAACAGTTTTGGAAGAACTTATCAAACGGACAAAAAGCATCAAACATTGTCTACAAGCGACAGTAGAGCCAGCACTTTTAATAGATTCAATGTTGCCTCGTCAATATTTCTTGCTCCTTGCCTTTGACACGAATAAGAAAAACAATCTTAGTCATGGTTTACATTTGCTTGAAGTTGATAGATGGTTTTATTCCGCCTTGAGGCAGCTCGGCTCGCTCACAGCGATTGTTATGATGAGAAATCTCTGGCGAATACGGTGGTCCGCTTTTCCCGCGGTTTCAAACGCTCCGACGAACAAAAGATTATTACACGCGGTCCTCAAAGTGTGACTTAGATGCTCGTCTGGTGAAAATGACCAAAAGCGCAATTGAAACAATTTGAAGCGGCCCGAGGTGATGCGTCAGTGGGCTGAAAAAAATTGCTGGCGCATGAATGGAATATTCCGTGGTTCCTCATCAATAGCGTCGTTTTCATTTACAATAAACTTAAGCCACGAATGCTTGCAAAATCTACCGGGAAAATTTCCAGCGAAACCAGGTTTTTAGTAGCATCCGTTTTTATGTCCTCGGGGTTTCTTCCTTCCCTCACGACGCTTCGACAACGGCAACTGTTGACGTCATAGCAAAGGTTCAGCCAAGGATGTTGTCACTGTGTAATTTCTGGAAAACAGGAACGTGCATGTATGTTGTACATGCGGTTTGCTGTATGAAGCAATTCGCGCACTGACATATTACTTTTCTATCTGGCAGCCGATGAGAAAGATGATCGAAAACGTGGCGGCAAGGTCCCGCACTGGCCTTCAACAATCACTTTTATCCCGACAAATCGGTGTCCCATTGACAGCTTTGTTCGAGCGCAGTGATGACGACATGGAGCCAGTCGAAAAGGATGTTTATGTTTAAAAAAAGGCCTATGTTTTTTTTCTGCTTTATTGGTAATCCGATTAAATTTGCGAATGCACAATGACCGCAACCGTTCAAAAAGAGCTTATCTTGAGGAAAAATTCGGTTTGTGGAGGTTGTTTGAGATTTGCGTCAAATTCAGGTTAAGTGTGTTTAAAAACCACTTGTACTGCGTGTCAATCATGCCTATGGGCCACAACGTTTGGTTTGAAATTGCTTCGCTTTGCTCTTTTACAACAAGACCAGCAAAAGGCCACCAACCCCCGAAAAAATATCGGCAAACGCGTTTATTTCAAGCAGGCTTGCGACTGTTTTTTTTTGCACCAACGTGGTAACCGGAGGTGTAGAAAGCAAGGAGCTCGTAATTATTCAAGCGTTGCGAGCACCGCCCATACAGAACCAGAGCCAACTATCAATTAAGCTTGCGTGAGGGAATGCTTGCAAACTACTAACACTTGTCATGTGTCGACGTTTGGCATCACTGCAGCAACCAGCAATTTCTCTTGAGACGCTGTCCGTGCCAGGCAGTCAGGTCGCAACTTTTTCAACAGCTTTAGACACACAAACATCGCTGGTTCAGATTGACAGGAAAACAAAGCAATTAAAACACATTGTCAAGGCGGAACTTTTTCACATTTAAATTTAATTTACACGTTTTGCGTTCCGCTGCGCTTGTAAAACATGATCTTGAAAGCAAGAAGAAAGACCCGAGTGCCACAGCTGCCTGGGTCAGTGGATCATAAAAAGGGCAGGAAATTGACCACCAGTGGCTCAGTGCGATTTTGGGTCAGTTGTTTTCAAAAAGAAATTGTTTTAAGTAAGCACAATTTAATTTTTAGCCTGAGATGTGAATAATATTTCACAGCGACCAAACGACCAAAACTGAAAGTTGTATTTTGTGCCAAGGTCCTCCAGCACCCTTTTTCTTCACAGAAGTAATTATCAGCCAAAACTTACATGCGGTTCAAAGAAGCATGTCTGCCCGCAAATGTTTTAATGAAAATATACCCGAATTTACCGAAACCCGTGAAAAAAGCACATGTTTTTAAAGTTAAGATTTTGCGGAATTTCCATATTTACCATCATCTTGAGTTGCCGATCTGCTCATCGTTAAGCGATATATGCGTAATAGATAATAATGAGCACACAGGTATCCACGCCTTATTTGACAACTTACACACAAACCATCGGTTTGGCACTTTGTTTAAAAGCGAGCAATGATGCAATTTTCTTACTTATTTAAGTTTTCTTATATTTTAGTTTCAAAGTTAGTGCGTTTCCCATACAAAAAATTCAAATCAGGCAGTGGCAAAAATTGAAAAACACATCCATCAGAAGAGCCAAAATTTCTAAGTCAAATACAACGGCAAAGTTAAAGATATCAGCGGCAAAGCTCCGCGTTACGTCAGTTGCTGCGCAAACCTCAAAACTTCGACAGCAAACTTATTGTTGCGAACAAAGTGGAAGACGCCGAAAGCATTCAAAGTTTACCTTATTCACGACAGCGTTTCAGCTGAAATTCAGGCTTGAGTCTGAAACTTTTCACCAGGAAATAACCACTATATCGTTGACCACAGTCCAACTCCAGAAAAGGCCTGAATCTACATTTAAAAAAAGGTGCACTTTTGTCTAGCTTGAAAAATGCTTTGAGTTTGAAGGGATGCAAACTTTTATAACAGGAAATTGGAACTACGAAAAATAAATTGCCCTGCAAACAGCTCCAACATACAATGAAAAAGTTTAAATTCTAAAATGAAGAAAAACCAAACCCATTATTGAGCGAAGCACGAGCAAGATTTTTCAGGTTTGACATCGATGCTGCCCAAGAGACGTTTGACCCGAAAGTATGAAAGTATGTGAGGATATTCAAAAGTACATCAGCAGTGGATGATTGTAGAAGAAAAACAAGATGGTATTCATGCCTCCAATGACTGCATTTGTGCTCAAGTACTAAATGCTCTCCTGAATTCCTCAGTGTTTTCAGTGCTATATACAGGGTTAAATAACATAACGTAATAGCAGTGTAAATTTCGTTAACAACCACTTGCATGAGATGTAGCAACAGACAGAAAAAATAACCTGTATGGTTTTGCATTGATGAATGTTTTTTTGAACAATCTTCAATCCTTTTTTGATGTGGAAAATTTAACACAACTCCAGTGGAACCTATATTTTTGAGTCTAAGCCAAGAACCTCCATTCAAATTTCCGTGCCACCAGTTGGTTGCACTTTCCGTTTCTTAACTTTCTTATACTCGATCGACACTATTCACCGTGTGCAAAAGGTCGCAACAAAGTACCTCACCGTTGTAATGCATTTATACCTTGGAACTTAGAGTATACGAGGGCGAGAAAACTAAAGTTTACTTGTCCCCGAGTAGTCAAGATTACAAGGTTGCTTTATTTTTGCTCCACATAAGATTTCCCATGGCTGTGAAGCTCCATATGTCTCATTCGAGATTATTTCGCGCTTTTTAAAACAAGAGACACGTCTCATCCGGCTATATTCATCCAAGTTACTAGGCGGAAGATCGCCGCTAATTCTATTACAACTTCACTTATGCCAATTTTGTGGAGGAGGACGTCTTTGCAGCTAGGTGCTTGGTGATTACGAGAGATTTGTAAGCACTTTGTGCGATAGGATTTACGACGAAAAATAGGAATGAATAAAAATGGACTTTTCTCAATGCTCCAGACTTTACAAATAAGCTATCCCGGTAGGCCGGTGAGATTGTGCTTGAAATTGGAAAAACAGGGGAAGCAGAAGAGATTCCTGGCGTCCTGGTAAACTTGATAAATAGCAACACACTTGATCAAGAGCAGCTTCGATTTATAATTGTTCCCGCAAAGAACACGTCCCGTCGCAGCAATAGTGAAAGTTACTGTTTTCTCCTGGAGAGCGTGAGTCAGACCACGCACGTCCAAGTTTAGAATGCGTTTCATTATGTTGCGCATTTTTTCGCTGAAGTAACTTTCCGTCGCTTGTAAAAATTTCAGGAAAAAAGCGATTAAAGCCGATCTTCGTTATCGGCAGGAAAAATGTTCAGAGTAAACAGTTGGTGGTTTTAGGGCAAAGGATGGAACGAAAACCTGATTACCAGTTATTTCCTTTTAACAGCTGTCATGCCGTACCTGAACCGCGTGACCTTGCAAAACCCCCTATAGCTCATCTTATTACCAGCGACAAGCG
>Ga0210059_1013367_pt1 | contig 12288 bp, 6 predicted proteins | sample Ectturendosymbi2_FD_188042 | JGI IMG/M metagenome (GOLD analysis project Ga0210059, IMG submission 188042) | Ecteinascidia turbinata endosymbiont from Florida, USA - Sample 2 (SPAdes) (version 2) | ecosystem: Host-associated > Tunicates > Ascidians > Unclassified | place: Key West, Florida...
TATAACAACCCGGGCGGTTATTTGGTCCACGTCTTATTTTCCCAATGTGTCTATTTTCCTATTAACGTCCCTGGGCGGCCTTCCGGAAAACCCCGGTATATGCAAGATTCGCACATTGTATGTAAAATTGTGGTTGAAATTTCAATAAAGCAATTCACAAAATTTCAGAACTGTCTTGCCTTTGCAAACAGCCCACAAGTTAAAGAGCAATCAATCAGTCAATCAATCAATTTGTATTTTTTCGCGATATTGATTTCAACAAAAAGATTACGAGGATTGGCAAATTGACTGCAGGGTCTACATTCAGCCAACCCTAAAAAGGAATAAACAGAAAGGCAATATAAGGATTGTGATAAACCGAGTCAATAAAAGTAGGGAATGTCTGCAATCAATGCATCCTGGCACGAGTTATCCCTTTGTGACAGCACTCAAAAGACTATTTGCATGTCACAGTTTCAAAAATGAGAAGTTGAATGTATGCTTTTCAAGTGAGCCGTCGAACCTCTTTCAAATATGAATTAATTCTGGTCTTGACCTATCTTTAAAAAATTCGATCCCTGCTCACGTAGTGGCATGCAAAACTATCCAAGTCTTATCTGTAGCACGGGGATTCACTTTTTCCAATTGTTTTCAAAATATATTTCATCAATGCTTGCCAATCTTATTTTTTGTGGTCATGATTGATCCTCCCCACTACCTCGTCGAGTCAAACCATGCTCTGGAAAAGCTGAGTTCGCGTAAAGCTTGAGGTTACTGTGGGTCTGATGTGACCCGAAATTGCTGTAAATACGTTTTTCTGGGTAACGTGACTTCCGCAAGTTCTAGTCAAACTATTTTTGATTTCCCTGCAACAACTTGCACTCATTTTCACAAAAAAAACATGTGCACGCTGCGAAACACATTTTATATTAATTTTACATACAATACTTCACCATAGTGAGGTGGTTCTTAACCTGGGCTAAATTTACTCCTGGGAGTAGATTTCATTTTCCTAGGGGGCAAACTTACTGAACCATAAATTGCAGCAAATCTGTAAATTTTTATAAATCATTTTAAACTGTAAGAGTTTGTAGCTTTCGTATTTTCAATAAATGAGCACCACTGAGTGTTTAGGGGGAAAATCCCGTAATCGTTTGATAAAAGGGTAACTCATATAAAAAAAGGTTAAGAACCATTGCCCTAGTGCGTATTTAAACCCTGGTTACCCGACATGCAACCAGGGCTCTAAATGACAAAAACAACAGTATGTTTGCCCGAGATCTAGAGCGGCCTAGTGGTATGTTGAAAGAACTGGTCAAACGACGAAAAAGAAGTATGTTCCAAAAAAGTGACTAGAAGCTACACTTCAGGTAACCAGGATCAGTGGAGAGCAGAGAAACACATCGGGAAACCATATGTCGAAATGGGACCTGGTCGTATAACACATCAGGTATCCGTCGGGTCTGAAAAGACCCAAATATTCTATAATGGGCTTTCAGGGACATTTTTGAAAAGATCACACACCATTCTACTTGTATTCGAATGCCAGGAAAAGTCATGAAAGAACAGATATCTAACTTTTTCTTAAGTACATGAAATTAAAATAAAAACTCGAGTCTTTCAATGCCCAGCGTTACATGAGTAGGGCTTTGAGCTGGTGTTAGTTTTTCCAGCCTTGTTAGGGGGGTGGCAACTCGCGAAAGGTTTATCAATTTGAACGTATTTATGGTGCAGTAGGTACGTTATGTTTAAATTTAAAAATGTTTGCTTTGCAGCTCTAGCTAACAACAAGCTATCTGCTGTGGAAGCCAACACTTTCAACGGCTTGACTGCGCTTCCCGTTTTATACCTTCAGGGAAACGTGATTGGTTCCATTTCACCCAGAGCTTTTTCAAATATGACTGTTTTGAGAGAGGTAAGCAAAAGCAACATTTGGGGTGCTAGTCGTTACGTCATTGCCCTTTCATGAGAAAACTGTATTAATGTGAAAATGTTTGGTTTTGTTTACCGAAAATTCAGAATTAAACTTGGTGGTTCCATGCTGTTGTTTTCTGGGAAATTATAACATAAATCTTGGTTTGATTCGTAAAACCCGAAACTCTGCAGAACTGCGCGAAACCAAGTCAAACTTTGCGATCTATCAAACTTTGCGATCCACTAAGCCTTTAAGCGATGTTAAGTTTTTATCAGGGTGGAAGTCAAGAGAGGCTGCTATTGCAAGGCTTTTGCTTCGCTTCATATCAACGAACACAAGTTTTGACCGGTTTGGGACATATTATTGTTTGTTCTCATAACCTTATCTAAAATTGAGAAGTTTCCACACGTAACTGAAATCGAAAAGTTCGTACGACAGACGTCTTGGGGCAAAGTAAAGCATGAGACGCTGCTTGTCGCCTGGTTCATCGCATGTAACGATAAACGAGACACAATGAGAAAAACGTCATTGCAACCGCTTCGGTACAAATTCTTTTTCTCATTGTAGTTTTTGAAATGAGAAGTTATTTTAGCTTATTAGTTTGTACGTTTCATGAAAATTTAGTAGCAAGGAGAAACAGACAAACAAACTAAAAGATAATAAGGCCAAACATTTCTTCACAATATTACATTTATTACATTTTCGTTCAACAAGTTTGCATCAAATAAAAAATTTTTAACCCGGTTGCAGATTGCGCGACTAATCATCACAGATTATCACATTTTGCAAGTCACAGCGTTGCACAATTTTTTGTGAAACGTAGTTGACCCCCGCAATGTTACTCCTTTCTAGAACTTTATCAGCGCCCAAGAAATACGTTACAAAGGGAAAAACTAATAAAGGTTTTCTTCAGCCCTGCTTTGTGTGAAAAGTGCCCTTATTGGTGAAGTTGCGATGACGCCAGGTTCAACCAGTTCAAATATTTTTCTCAGGTCGATTTGAGCAGCAACAACTTGACCACCGTTCCTCCAGGTGTTTTTGTTTCGTTGAACGCTTTGGAAGTCGTCAATTTCCAATCAAACAAAATTGAATCGGTTCATGCGTCTTCCGCCGACGTATTTTCTGATTTGCCTGCCATCGAGGCAAGTTTTCGTTGAAGACCCGAAAGTTGACTTTTGTTAAGTTCCGCGCGATTAGAACGACTTTTGCGTTTTCTCGGAGAGATCTGCATGTGTTGTAAAGAGTCACTAATGAATTGTTTTCGCGCTGCATTTTTTTCTGTAACAAACAAATTCGATAAAAATCGACAAGAATATAGCACCTGCCTTGCTTTAGAACAATGTTCTGAATACAACTGTCATAGAATCTGCCGCTCTTGATATCAATTTGTCAGGGTTAAATTAAAAATTTTCCGTGTCCGGCAAGAAACTAACATACTCGATGTCGATTCTATACCATTTAACGCTAAATTCGGTTCAAAACAGGTTGTATTTTTTTTTAATGCAAACAAAAAAATTTTTATGTGTACAATAAAGGGTCACAAAAGCAACTTACATGCAAGGATTAAAACGATTGCTATCAACATAGTTGTTCTGCCACGTCATTGTCAAAAATATGTCACAGGAATCAGTACAATAACTTTCGGTTTTTCCACCGTGTTAACTTGAAAAAAGTGCTATAATTTGCCTGAGATCACAATCTGAGCTTACAAGAGAAATTTCAAATTTGGGAACATCCGACAACATTATGTTTTTTATATCGAAAAATCTGTTTTTTTGAGTTTGTTGAAAGTGATCGGCATTGCACTGAAGTAGCAGGTCTGTCATCTTCCTATGAAATTTACTTGTCCACCCTGTGTTTGTTAGAGATGAAGTAAAAAAGCTAACAGAAATATATGGTGAAGGTATAAAGCATTTAACATACAAACCATAAATAATTCAGTCGTGAACATTGGCCTACTGGACAAAGAAATTAAAAGTATTTTGACATTTTCGTTGCTGTTTTTTGTTTTTTCTAATACGCACACTCCCAAAAGGATTTGAATGTCGAAATGACTATAAGCTTAACTGAATGAATCTTGCGCAACTGAAGTTCTCAGTCGATTTACAGAAATGCTCAAATTATATGCCAGAATTTTTTATTGTGACAGGCGTATATGACACCAACCAAGCTTTGTTCATTTTGCAGAGGTTGAATTTTCGTTCAAACAAACTCTCTACGGTGTTGGACGCTTTTGGTAGCACAGTGTCATCTCTCCAATATTTGGATCTGTCGCTTAACAAGTTCACCACAGTCGAGAAAGAATCGTTTAGATTCTTGTCGAATCTACGAACTCTAATTCTCAGCGAAAATCAGATCAGCAGTTTTCCATCATTAGCTTTGAGTGGTTTGTGGGTAAGTTGGGTTATCGCGTAAATTTCTTCTCTCTGTGAAGTTTTGAACCAACGACTGGATGAAATTTTATTTGTTATACAGCCCGGTTGTGGAGGTTTCTCTTTCAACGGACTGGCTTGAGCAATGGCCAGGGCAGTAAAATTCCATTCCAATGCATAGAATGGGGGCGAATGTTGCACAGGTAGGAGGCTACACATCCCCAAAACAAAGAATTTATTTGGGAAATAAAAGCTTGTGAAAGGTTGAAAACCTTTTTAAGATTTCCACACCTGATTTAGTATTTACGTTACTTCCCGGAAAAGGAGAATCCCAACGTAATGTTGGTGGGGGTTCTCATCTGGTCGCTGCGGTTGCGGTTTCGACTCCCTTCTTCTCGACTGCACTTGACAATATTTGTGCTCTTTTTAATAAACAGTACTTTTGCCATTTTATCTATCTGAGATTCGCTCTGGCAGTGGCCATGGTTTGCCTTGTTTAAATTACAAGTCGTGTGGTTTTAGGACCTTCTGGAGCTTGACCTTAAGCACAATCAGCTTTCATCCTTGGGTGACTTTGTATTTGAAGACACTCTGATTTTGGTCACTGCAGATTTATCTCACAACCTGTTCACCGAAGTTCCGTCGCAAGCTTTCGGAAGCAACACCGTGCAAGGTGAGCAATGGATAAGTATCAAAACAATGTGATGGCAAATACGATTACGACAAAGCCAATAGATTGGCGCGTACGTTTTTGGTTATAACTCGCCAGCTGCTGCAGCTAGAGAGGTGTTCAAACCCTCTACGGATTCAGCAAGTCTAGTAGTTCCAAGTCAAAAAAAAATTTCAGTTTTGGGTTTGGGGTTCTCTTGGGGGGCGTCATAAGTGGGAGTGTTTTCATGTTATTATGGTCTACTTTACCCGGCCCTGCACGCCCATCGAATGGGCTCACATTTTGGCCCAAATATTTTTACGAAACTCGGCTATCTTACGAGTCTTTAGAGTCCTTGATTGGCTTTCTAGCATATCTGGATGAAAAATTATGCCACGAAAACCAAAAAGTAGTCAAAAATCCTACCCCTAAAAAAGGTAACCAGGGTGGAATAACACCCCTTTTGGATATGGCCATGACTCGCCCTTAGAATAGGCTGGAGAGCTGTTCAAACCCTCTAAAGATTCGTGAAGACTAGTAGTTTGGACTGGAAAAAAATTTTTCAGCTTGAGATCACGGGTTTTTTGTTAATGTTTGCATATTCAGAGGTTGTTTATGCATATTTCTGTACATTTATATAATGACGTCACTTCCGGGGAGTCGAACCATCCATCGGATTTGGTGACTCGAACTTTTTTTGGATTCTAGGCTTCAATACGAGTCTTTAGAGGGTTTGATGGATTTTCTAGCATTTCTGGTTCAAAAGTTGTGGCCAAACTTCCGGACTTTTATTAGGGAGATCCCCTGAAATCACTCAGCCATGTCCTCAACGATTTGGGATCTTTTGGCCCTAACTTGGGCACTAGAAACGCTAGGAAGTTGATCTAGGCCTCTGAAGCTTCATATTCCAGCCTAGAATACAACCAAACTTTGAGCCAAAATTTTGGTCTTTTGAGGAGGTGATGACGTCATAATGAAACAACCAAAAAAAGCCAAACCTACCCTTTTTTTAACCCCACCCACTGAAAACCCCGTCCCGAAATCTAAAATTTTTTTTTTTCAGTGCAAACTAGAAGACTTCAAGTCTTTCGAGGGCTCGCATAGCTCGTTAGCATATTCTAGCGGGGAGTATCGCGGGTTATCGCGATCTACAGTAGCCGTCAGTGATAGACTCATGCATTTTCTGGTTTTGGGAGTAAAATGGGGTTTTTGGGCCATAAATTTGGTTCCAGACATGCTAGAAGATCAAGGAGCCAAAATTTTGGCCCATTGAATTGGCGTCCAGGGCCCGTCAAAATTGGTCAAAAAACACCCCCACTTTCCGAGCCCCTCCCGGGCGAACCCATCACCCAAATCAAAAATTTTTTTTAATCGAACCAAGAAGACTTGCTGCATCCGTAGAGGGTTTGAACAACTCTCTAGCTATAGCGGCTGGCGAGTTATAACCAAAAAAGCACGCGCCAATCTATTGGCTCGCGCAGTCGTTAAACGGTTAAACAATACGATTAGTTAATGAAAATTTGAGTCTTACGGCCACCAAAAAGGAGTTTGTCTTTTTCGGTTCATCATAACAAGGTCAAGCTCTTCCGCTCCAACTTTAACTTGTTAGCGTAGCAGTGTTATTTACACATGATGTGACAAATTTAGCCGTTACCGTTTCATTCTCTTTTTGCAGTTTTCATCTTCAACAACAATCAAATCACGTCAATCCAGGCGAATGCTTTTACCGAATGTCAGAGCATGCGCGAACTCGACCTCAGCCGAAATGGATTAGTTACGCTGAAGACCGACGCTTTTGCGAGCCTTTCTCAGTTACGAGTGAGTTTGTTGTTTCACGTCCAACTTGTCTTATATTGTTTAATTGTGCGCACCCCGTAACAAAAACCAACTTGTTTGCTTGCTTGGAAAGGCACGTCTTGAAATTTGCAAAGATTCTAAGTTTGTCTGCCTTGAGCTGCAAAAATAGGAGCACGATATCTCTTTTAACAAAGCTTTCAAATAAGTTCAGAAAAAGTATCTATACTTTTCACTCGGAAAAGTATAGATCAGTGATTCCCAGCCAGGGGTGCTCGCACTCCCTGGGGGTGCGAGACAACATTCCAGGAGGGTGTGTGAGAATCGTCTAACTGTTTCTAGATATTAAAAATTTACGTTCCTCTCTGCGGCACTGTAAACCTTTTCAAGTTAGTTCTTGATTGTAAATTGTAGGCAGTGCAAGGTCAGAAAAATATTTTTAGAAGTGCGTAGAGTTATGAAAAGTTGAAAACTCCCTGGTATATATGAATTGATAAAAATAAGCAGATAACTGGTACTAAAACATGGCGATAGTCAGCACACAATTGTCAAGCGTAAATACACAATACTGACTGAACAGAGGCTAGATAAAACATACTCAGTCAACCACTTAGCATGAGGTGATGACGATATACACTCTCACCACGCGGAAAAGTTGGTTACGCAATACTAGCACAAAATGACTGTTTCCAAACGTGAATGCCGTTGTTTTTCTGCTATAACTGTGCGTGATTGGTCGAGTTAGCCGGCCCATAGAAAAACCACCTCCTAACCTCAATCACTATTGCAAACCTGTACTATGTTGGGCGAGAAACTGTGCCGGATTCTTTCCATAGAAAGGTGCTAGAAAATCAGCGAAGTATGTTTCCTACTGTTTTGACCAGGTAACATCATAATGCATAACCGGAGCTTGCACAGCTGAACCATGTGATATGATTAACAAGATTAGTTTCTCTGTGAGCGTTTCATTTATTTAAACACGAAAATTCAAAAAAATTTCAAAGCTTTTTCAGTGGATTTTGCTTTGCATAGGACTTTTTTGTTACTCAAAACGTAGGCGTAGCTTGCATGAACAACGTTTCACAAGATTGGAAGATTATTTGAGAGGCACTGGCGTGAAAACCTAGAATGGACAGCGGAGATACTGTACAAAGACAATTGCGGAAAACGTTTAGCTAAATTCTTGAAAAGTTGCTATCTGGATCAAAACTGAAGATGCTCGCTCTTTAGGCGAAATACATACCATGGAAACATCAAATTGTTTGATGCTTGGCTGAGAAAACATTCTTTCGGAAACAGTTGTGTAGAAGCAGGGGGTACAAGCACCAAGCGCACCACCAAAAATTCTGATATGTCCTTGGGCAAAATCTAAAAAAATTGGGCAAAGAAGTTTCGATATCTTTTAACAATACTGATGAAATTATATTTGTTTGTTAGTGGGTGTATACAAATGAAAGTTATTATATCATAGGAACACATCAAATATATATAAAAAATCAACAAATTGTTTCTATTAACTTCGCATTTTAGTATGTTAGAGTTGATGAGTAACTGACTCACTTGAACGTTTGGGCAAATTACGTGCTTTATTAATTGTACACTGCGGGAAAAGTGTGTGCTGTAGGGCACTCATTTCATATTAGTAGAGCTAATGCCACACCAGTACAGAGAAGCTGTGTTTTCAAGTCAAGAATAGTGTTTGGATAAACACATTTTACCATACAGTTTGTTGTTTTATGTTGCATATATGTCCTCAGGTCAGTGGCGTGCAGATGGGGGGAGCGAACGGGGCGCCGGCCCCGGGCATCCAATGCCAGAGGGCCATCCAAAGAGTGAAATTACAAAGATTGAAATGCTGTAACTGGATAATTTTTCCTATTATAAGTCTACTAATACATGCTGTGTGAATTTAAGTTTGCGAAACTTGTTTTGTTGTCAATACTGATTTTTAGGTGTTCAAATGCCAGTAATTCTCGGCTTTTTCACCACCAGGGATGTACACTTTAGGTGTGCGGCGTACACCCAATCAAGTTGATAGTGACGTGACTTGTTCCAGATCGTGCGATCAAGAGAAAATCATAAAAAAGGAAAAAATAGGATTGAAAGAAGCCGGGTTGAAAAAAAACGGGTTTAAAAAAGCAATTCACACTTTTTTTGTTTTTTAATCCCTTTTTTTGTTTTTTTGAAAAGAAACAGGTTTTTGTTCTTTTTTTTAAAAAATACACAAAAAACTACTCTGAATTGTTTTTATTGCATAATGCAATATCACCATTTTCAGAACTACACAATAATAGCTTTTCATGCCTATTATGGCATTCAAACCTGAGGGTAAAGAAATGTACCCCATCTTTGTTTTCGCAAAGCGTTGTTGGTCAATTGACCCCAAAGTGGTAAGGTTTGGCAAGCATGCACGCAGCAGACAGAGAAAAGCCACTCCCACACAACCTCTGCCGTTTCACGTCAAGTTTATGTATGGTACATGCCCTGCTAGTTCAGCATTTATATAGTTAATTTTTTCAACTTATATGGTTTTGTACGGTCCAACATCAGAAACACTTCGGATTCAAAAAAGGCAGAAAAGTTGGTTAAAAGCTACCGATTTTACAGACCTGAAGAAGATAACTAGTAGAATTTACTCAAGATGTTTGAATTATTTTTCTCTTTTTTTCAAGTCTCTCAAATGTCGTTGCTGTTTCTTTTGTTTCCTTAAAAAAATGTACAGTTAACTGTAAAGTGCATGGCTTATTTTACTTTTAGCTTAATAGTGCTTTTTTTAAAAGAAAAGAGTGGGATTTTTATGGTTTTTTTTTAAGTGGTCTATTTTAAAAACACCCGGGTGTTTTTTTTATTGGGTCCAATTACACTAACGCTGAAGATAATTATGGGTGTTTAATTGATTTTCTGAGTCAAATTTCTGTCCTATTTCAACGTGCTTGATTTAGCTGACTTTATGATGTATCACTAGCTTCCCGTTTCGTTTTTTGTGCTAATACCGTCGCACACCTGTGCTTGCAATATGCGCTTCGTTTCGAGCTTCGTCATTGATTGGCAGTTCAGGCGGATTGATCATAACGGCACACACAAGCCTGTATCTTTTCTGTACCCCCAGTAGTTGCACATATAACAGCCACATAATGAAACGAAAATGTTCTTGCTTACTTTATGTGCATTCTCAATTATTGTGTAGTTAACGAATTTTAAACTGTGAACCCTGGGTGTCCGCCATCCCAGCCGCATACCTTCTGATCGACTGCTATTCGTCGAGAAATTTGCGCAGCCTTGTGTTTTTGCAGTTATGAACTGCTCTGTCTCAGGAGACCGCTGACAAGTTCATTACAATGACACATTGTAGCCTACAACGAGTAAAGAGAGTGCGTGTAGAATAATATGCATAGGGACGCCGGATAATGGAGGCATGGCGGGAGCATTCCTCCTCTGCCCTTTCAAAAGGGGTGCGACGGGGGCGGAGGTGCCTTTTCACAACAGTATCACAGGTAATTTCATGGGTTATCAAGATCGACTTGAAATAAATTTATTGCAGCTATTCGGGCACCCAGATAATTCAGAATAATTTTCTATAATTTCTGTTATTATTTTTGAGGTCAGCATGGTTGATGAACGGAAACAAAGGTAATTGGTAACGATTTTTTTTGTTTTTTATAAGTTTCCATTGTCCTCAACATTTTACTGCTCCTCTGCCCTACCGCTGCTCCAACGTCCCTTAATATGCATGTTGTGTCAACAAACTTCACCAAAACGTTCGTTTGCAAACGTGAATTTGACGTCATATCGTGACGTCACAAACAGCGTATATTTGGTAAAATGACCACCATGGGCTTACGCCACTGCTCAATGCTAGAATTTGGTAGTGGGGTATCCAATCAAGCAGTCGCCCCGGGCATCACTAGACCTCTGCACGCCACTGCCTCAGGTACGAGTTGGCTTTCTTGTTGACAGCAACAGCTGCAATGTGAATGGAACGCCAAACCTCAGAACTGTAAGGCGGATTGAGCCAGCTGACTTCTGACAATGTTCTTACACAACCTATAGCGCACTTTTTTCATTCGGATTACTAAGAACCAAATTTACTATTTTCAAGTCTATGGCAACGTGGAAGCGGAGAATAGAATGTAACAACTACAAAAAACTTACGGAGAAAGTTTGTTGCATAAAAGTTTTTCGGGCAAATTTACGGAAATTCGGGCATCCTTTGCACCCCCAAAAATGGCTGCTCTTACACCTATGTCTGAAAGACCATTCTACCAACGCGTTTTTTAAATTATAAAGCTTGGTGAGGTCAGCAAGTCACAAAATGTCTTTACTGAAGCGAAAGTTTAACTAGAATGTTTTACTATAGTTCTTTGGCGTAAATCACTGACGATAGAGCTGTGAAAATTAGTTGTTTCTAATTAATGAGGGTCATTTACAGAACATTTTAAACGCTGCTTTTTAAAGGTTTGGGCATTATTTTCCTAAGCCATCTAAATTTTCAAATTTTCAACATGCAAAGTGAAACCATGTTGAACGCATGTGTTCGCATTTGAGAAAATCGAGCTTGCATCCCGTTGAAGAAGTCAATATTGGCCAAAGTAAAACAATATGTTGAACTTCTTTGGATTTTCACTATGCTTTTCATAATTATTTAGCTCAAACGCGTGAACAGTTTATCGCGACTAACAATTTGCTTCCCAGCGACAACTTGTCTGTGCCGTATAACATTTCTGTAAATTGGCCTGGAGAAACCTGGGTACAGATTTGCCTGACCGTGGTATTCACAAAGACTATGACCATTTTTCTGTACACTGGTGAGCGTCCAGGTCAAAGCAGCAATACAGATTGTTCAAGTTTGACATTTTTAAAATCACTGTAGCGCTGAATAAAGTTTTATAGAATGAGTGATCCCATAATTATTTTACACAGGGGTCGGAAACCACCGGCATAAGTCAGATACAGCCCATAGCTAGCATTCCAGTCCGACCCAACGCTCTTCATGTTGTTTATCACAGTAGCCGCCCTAAAGGTGGCTTCACACAGAAACCGGTTACGGCTTGCGAACCGGCTTGTGGCCAACGTCAGTCTCTCCACATGCAGCACGAACGCCATCACCGACAACCATGGCAATCCAGCTTACTTAAACCAATTTTAAGTAAGCCGTAAGCCGTTCAAAACCGAGAAAATTCAGCCGGATACGGCCGACGCAGCATGTGTGAAGAGTGCCGTTGACCACAAGCCGGTTCGTAAGCCGTAACCGGATTCTGTGTGAAGCCGCCTTAATTGCGCTTCCGGCATTATTGACGTTGTTCTTCCGCTTAGTGCATTTCATATATTTGTCTTCCTTTTCAAATTTGGGCAAGCTTTATTTTAATGAGGATACATTACTCAATATTTCAGTTCGGAAGAATCATCGACAAACAAAAAACGCATGGTCATTTACGATCGCGTAACGTTCCTCTAGACCAGTGATTTTCAACCGGTGTTCCGCGGAAAACTAGTGTTCCGTGAAAGATCGTCAGGTGTTCCGCAGGAAATTTGATAAGTTTGACTAGTGTTCCATCGAACACCGGTCGAAAATCACTAGT
>Ga0210059_1013368_pt1 | contig 12288 bp, 7 predicted proteins | sample Ectturendosymbi2_FD_188042 | JGI IMG/M metagenome (GOLD analysis project Ga0210059, IMG submission 188042) | Ecteinascidia turbinata endosymbiont from Florida, USA - Sample 2 (SPAdes) (version 2) | ecosystem: Host-associated > Tunicates > Ascidians > Unclassified | place: Key West, Florida...
TCATACTTTGTTGCAAACTTACGCCTTTATTAAAAATGACTTATTCTTGCTTATCTTAACAATAAAATAACCTGTAAAAAATAACAAACAAACTTTATGGTAGTATAATTCACTGTCGAAAATGTAAAGTTTCTACTTTATGTGGTTTTTGCGATATAAAAATTTTTAATGTGTGCAGGACTTTATGGACACCCTGTATATGTATTATTAACAACAATGCAGAAGTGAACCGTTCGAAAATAGATTTAAATCCAACACATGTACTGTAAAGCACGCTACTTCATGCGCTTCTAGTTTTAAAAAGAAGCGAGCAGTTATTTTAATATGTGAAAAATGGTTGGAAGCAAGAAACACAAAATTACACGTGACCGTTCTTGCGTTCATAGCGAGGTTTTTTTATCAAGAGAACAAAATCTGATGTGATTCAACTCGTTGGCCCCCCCTTGAAAAATTATCGTCCCGTGGAAAAATGTGTTGGACATAGCTTAAAACTATTGGCCATCGTTTAAAAAACTTGTGCCCCCTCAGAAAACTCTTCGCCCCCCTAGTGTCCGAAGTTAGTTATGAGCCTGTAGTCACAGCCAAGCAACCTTATCCTGCAGGCCTATCTATAATAAAAATAGTTGTTTTGTGCTTCTTCTCACTAGCGTACGGAGGGGGGTGGTCCTGTGTCATGGCCCTCCCCTCAGACCCTAAAAACAAAAAAATTATAAACAGTTTTCGGCAGTGTATACTGTCAGTATTCGGCAATGTATACCAAAATGTTTAATTTTAGGCGATTAACACTACTTTGTTTAGAAAAACGCCTCTCAAAGCACAAAACGACTATATTTTCTACAAATTTGGGGGGAGGCATGGCCCCTTTGGCCCTCCCCTGTCTACGCCTATGCTTTGGCCCTCCCCTCGGAAATTTTCTGCGTACGCCACTGCTTCTTCTATACGTTGTTCTTATGCGATCATCCATTCCGACGCATTCAGGGATGCTTGCGTCCCATGACCTTTGAAACCTCAGAAGGGCTTAGTAGACCGTGACGTTACATACGCTGTAGATCAGGGGTCACCAACCTTTATGTAACTGAGAGCTACTTCTTGGGTACCGATTAACGCTAAAGGCTACTAGTTTGATACACACTTTTGAAATAAAAATTTTGTTCAATTTGCCCTTTAATTATGTTACCATTAATCATCTTAATGCAATTTTCAAAGCAGGCCCGCGGGCGACCTGGTGCCCGCGGGCAACATGTTGGTGACCCCTGCTGTAGATAGTACTGTTAGACTGCCGAGGAGCAGAGAGCGGTCGGCAAACGTCGAAAGCTTGCAAGCTGTGACACTGTTGAGGGTAGGCAGAGGCGTAACGAGGTTAGATGGCGCCCGGGACAAGAAGCAAGTTTGGCGCCCCCATGCTCGAAACTGAGGTCTTTAGGGAGCAAATGTACTGTATTGAAGAAAGTACTTGACTTGACATTTTTTGGGTCTTTCCCCACCCCCGCACCCATTCGGCGTCCCCCGCAGTGATTTGGCGCCTCCATGGTGGCTCGGCACCGGGGGAATTGTGCCCCTTTGCCTCCCCCCTTGTTACGCCCCTGAGGGTAGGCCTATCATGAAAGGTGTCCATCCAAAACAGACCTTTTCATGACAGACCACGTTCACTACAGACCAGTTCATAACGGGAAAAGGTCTGCCGCTCTTAAATTTTTTCCGTCTGATACGTAGGCTTAGCCATTCACCTCTCAAATTTTTCTCTCAAAGGCCAAAATTTTGGATTTTAGGCGAGCAACAGTGCTTTGTTTGGGATACCGCCTCTCAAAGCACAAAATGACTATATGTTCTAAAAATTTGGTGGAAGCCATGGCTCCTTTGGCCCCCCCTGGCAACGCCTATGGCTAGCAACAGGGATGGCTGAGCAGTTGACACATATTAACTCATTAATCCATCCCTACCTTAATTACTCAATCCTCAATTGGGGACGTGCTTCAAATGCAACAATTCAACCTCTCACTAGGCTCCAAAATAAAGCTATAAAAATAATAAATCCAATTAATACGGGATCACTAGAAAAACATTTCCAGCACTTGAACATCTTATGCCTCCCCAAACTATATAGCTTTTCAGAAGGAAAATTCATGCACTCTAATCATAATAAACTGCTTCCAAATCATTTTGATGAACATTTTGTTCCACTCAGCTCAATTCATTATCATTGCACAAGACAAGCAACCTCTAAAAACTTGCTTTTACCTAGAGTTAACTCTTTCTCAGGAAAATGTTCTCCTAAATTCATTGGCCCAAAAGTATGGTCGTCGATACCAGACGATATTAAATTTTCAACTACTTTTACCTTCAAATGGAACCTTAAGAAACACCTCCTACATGAAAAAAATTCCCAATTATGAACTTTAGCAACATTTCCCTTGTTCAGAACAAAATACTGTGAATTCTAGTATTCTGTAAATCTGCTTATTTTTTGTGTATGTTTACTTTTTCATATTTTCTGTGTGCACATTCTATGCTTTTCGGCATATAAGTACACCTTTTGTTTTTTTCTGTTTTTCTTTTTTTTCGTTTGTACCTCTTAGTTTTTGTAACTTTTTTGCTTGTTATTACTATTTTATATATTTTTATATTGCTAAAAATATTCTAACCACACCAAAATCCTTCACTTAAATTCGATCCACTCATCTGTGTACATAGGCATGCGGTTTCACCAGTACATTTTCTTCACCATGTTCTACGTTCATTCGTTTTTTGTTTTTCTTTTCATTATGCTTATTTGATGTTCAACTGTTGTCTCTCAACAACTGTCAAAAAGTTATAAACGGGGTTGGTTGACTAGATGACCGCCACGGTCTTTCGCCAATCCTGTATGACACAGCGCCCCTCTTTGTTTACACTGATCAGCTATTGTGCCATTGTGTTTTCATTTGCTCTAATGTTCGCTAATGGTTGGTTTACTGCATGCGATGGCTTTTATGGTGCTTCCGCTTGTTGGCTGAGTCATATAAAACAATAAACCAATAACCAATATAGTTTTTCGCCAACACTGTGATTTAAATGTGTTAGAACACATAAGTTTTGTAAACCCGAAGTTTTTGATATTAATTTATGCTCGTTGATGCTGTTCTTTTCACTCTTGTTGCATTTGTGTTATTTCGTGATTTGAGGCGCAAAAATGCCAAGTTAAATCCATCATCTGATTTGATAACAATCAGACAAGTGTCTTGTTGATACCCCCCTGAGGTAGGTATGTCCCATGCCGGGCTTTTGAAATTTTGTTCAGAAATCATCCTCCTTTTATATGTTTCGTCCTTCGAGACATGTCCCTTTTTGTTACTATATTTAGAGTCTTGACAGCTCTATGTTTTCTTGCGGAGCACGTGCATACATTGCAACATTGCGCAAAATTTTAATCACTATCACTCAGGCCGGTAACCAGCTTGGGATACCAGGGGGGGCGAAGAGTTTTCTGAGAGGGGCCCAAATTTTTTGAACTGTGTCCAATAGTTTTAAATTATGTCCAACACATTTTTCTAGGGGGGGCGAAAATTTTTCTAGGGGATAGACCCCTACGCTCCCCCGGTTACGGGCCTGCTATCACTTGATTGCACTTATCTGCACAAAATATGGTTACATACGTTCACTTCCTTACATGATGATAGCATTATGTCGAGCGCTTCAGTTTAGTTTTGTTCAGGGTAAACCCCAGTCAATATACGTTATTATTTCCCTTTTTCGTCAGGTCCTCTTAAAACGTGTTAATCATAATCATTCACAAGATATTTTATTAAACCTTCATTCATATTTCTTTTGTTTTATCGTTCACCACAATTTTATAGTACTATGTTAGATTTCTTGATGTCTAGCTTCCGCCTCTCTTGCTTTCATTTGTTTTGAATATCAAGCTATCAATATTTTTCATAATTAACATCGTACGTCTTTCTTTTGTTCACATTTTTCTACAGAAAATAAATAGCCATCACCTACATCAATTGTATTCTATTTTATTTTGGTTTGCTCTCATTTGATCTCCGCTTCTCATACATCTTGTTTGTTTAATGACTTACCCTTTTTTGTCACATTCAGTACATTTCTCCCGTCAGTACGCTTGTAATGAAGTCATCGTTTTCCATTAACTCCGGTATTGCTGTTATTTCTGTAGCTTCCTAGTTGATTAATGATTTCATTTCATCAGCTCTTACAATGCTATTCCAGATTTTTGTTTTTGTAAGATTGGTATACTTGTCAGTTGGTTTCAATTTATGTAACGTTAGAGCAGCGTTGTAAAGTACTTCGTGTACATATTGAATACTATGATTGGAACCATTTCTTCTTGTTCCAATATAATATGTTTGTTGTTTTTAGCATGATTAGTTTGCACTTGAATGTCTCCTTTTCCATTTTTCCTTTTGCTTGCCCATACCAATAATATCTTGGCCATGTTGCTATCATTTTGTTCATCCCTGGTATTTTTTCATTGCGCGTCGTCCGTTAATTTTAATTGTTTTGCGGTACTCCTTATTCTTTCTGCATGTTTTAACCAGTTCTTTAACGCACTCTATAGATTCCATCTTTAAATGCGAGTCTATTTCCAGGTTAAATCTCGTAGTTTTGTATTGGTCTCCATCTTCGCTGTGTGTTTCATCTTTTTCGCTATACATGTTATGGGATGAAGTTCCCGCAACAGCACAAAAAATGATTAGCCATACAGTCAGTGGCGTTGCCAGCCCGAAATTGGGGGGCAAAATATTTGATTTTATGCGAATAACACTCTTTTATTTGGGATACTGCCTGCCAAAGCACCCAATGACTATATATGTTAAAAATTGGGGCACATGGCTCCCTGTGCCCCCCTGGCTACGCCTATGCATACAGTAGAGCATTGCAGAGTCGGTGTTCGCACACGACCAACGCTGATGGGAGCAAATCACTTTACCAGGGACCCAACTGTAGCGTCATTCACCGAGATCCATTAGTGTGAGGGAAGTGAAGGCATTCTAAAATCAAAAGTTTTGAGGTAAACAGCTAACAGTGAAAGGTAAGTCAAACAGGGGTGCACATTGGCGTACAGAGGCATGCAACCTGTTTTGATCAAGGTTTCATATGCTTTGCAACGCCTTTATTATGAGATCGACAGCCAATCGATTTGCCTGAATTTTAAAGCAGGATTTGGAAAATGTTTTACCAGTTTTATTTCTTACTTTTTTACGCTTGGTTTGTACACGTTGCACACAGGACTATTTTTTTTACTACACAAAAGCAATACGGATGAGAAGCGAACACCGAAACAATGCACCAACAAATATTGCAGTTGGTGACCATCATACAGAAGCGTTGAATAATTGAGGAAAAATGAAGATTTGTAAAAAGCATCAGACATTTGAAGCGATCAGATAAAAAAGTTAGATGTAGATGCGCAGCGTATAAAAAATCGATAAATTGATTCTCAGCAGAGCATCAAAGGTCCTGGCACAATGGCTAACCTGGTGTGGGCGAACACTTACATTTCTGGTTAGTAATCTAACGCATGATTCGGTGGGCATTATTATACGCAGCACGTAAGCGCTTCACACTAGTATGTGTGTATTTGCTCCACAACTGGCAAGCATACATTGACATGCAATAGGCATGTAGTGTTTTTTATTGCAGAAAAGCACTGATCGAAAGTGCCTCTGAGTTTGTTTGCTTCACAGCGCACACAGTATAGTGATTTCACTTGTCTCGGAACAAGAGGAGCTACTTTCTGAGATGACGTACAAAACTTCAAAGGCATGCCTCGATCTTTTTTGCAAACAATAGCATTTCCATTAAAGCAATATTAATACAAGACCGACGGGTTTGCTGCCCGATACATCCTATTTCAGTTTCTGAAAATATACGTTGTCATTGTTTGTTCCCTTTCAAAACAAACCACTCGAAACAGACTACGTTCATAATATGAACATGTGTTTGAACGGGCGTCGTCATTGTTGGTCTTATCGCCCATTGCGATCTGTTGGGTTCTGTGGGTTACTGCGCAGTGAATATTGTATATGCGTAATTGTCTGTATTGTGTTATAACGTACAGATGTGCATCATGTCGTCGCTGTGGAATCGAACTAAGCTATTGTGCAAACCGTCGCATGTCCACTGTAATCTATAAAATTGAGCTTAAACCACTTGCAAGTCTTTATTGTTATAGAACTCAACTGAAGCTTGATAAATGGTGAGAGATTTGCTGCTGCCTGAAGTTGTCTGGTCCTTATTTCAGATGTCTGATTCAATTATGTTTGTTTTGCGTAATAAGATCACTTTTAATTATTAGCGAAGTATTTTAATTCTGTTAGAACATCTCGATAACCTCACGGTTTTTGGGTGACTTGGCTGCAGATTGACTTTTTGGTATACACTGTGGTCAGGCCTTAGGATGTCATCTTTGGTTGTTTTTATTTGTTTCTGGCTATCGTTTCATCCGTGTCCTGCAGCCACATACATTTAGCACAGTGGTTCCCAACCTGGGGTACATGTACCCATAGGGGTACATTTAAGGTTAGCAATAGAATATAAAAATATATCTATTATTTGTTGCCAAATATTTATACAAATGTCTGTCAATATTATATTCAAAAGTCATTGTATGCTTAGAGTTGAATGCAATGTATCTACGAATAACCATGACTAAATACTTTGTCATAAGACATTTTAGGGGTACATGTTCATTTGTCGAAATGCTGAAGGGCTACATACTTACCTGTTGAAATGCTATAGGGGTACATTTTCATCTGTCGGAATGCTGAAGGGGTACATGGTAAAAGAAAGATTGGGAGCCCCTGATTTAGCGTTGCCATGCAAGATCTATTTAGCATTTTTTAAAGAGCTTATGGAACACTGATAGATTTTTTCCCTGTAAGAAAAATTCCCAGGCAGAAGTTTAGAACTTGAACAGTATATTTTCTTTACATCTGATGCAATCGTACACATGCAAATTACCTGCAACGCATGCACAAGACAACACGTACTGGAGGAAAAATGATCTTTACACGCAAGAACATGATAAATTCAAACAGCTACAAACATGAAGTGGTGATTTTTGAAATCGTTTCGTATTTCCTTTACCGTCGCACTAGGGCCTGAACACCAACAGCATTGCGTTGCAGGAGACAAACACAAGTCAATGTTTTTAGCGCGCAATTTAATTATCGCTTTAGTAACAACTTATGTTTAGAGCGCGATACTGAGGGTGGTACGCACTTGGCGAAAAAATCAGTTTGGTGATGAAACTAACCTGAATCAGGGTGCAACGAGGGGGGGCAAGGGGGAGAACGATTCGCCGGGCGCCGAAAAAGTTACAAGTACTTTCTTCAATGCAGTACATTTGCTTCCGCAAGACCTCAGGTTCTAACATTAGGGCGCCAAACTTGCTTCCTGCCCCGGGCGCCATCTTACCTCGTTACGCCTCTGACCCGAAACAGATGTTAAATTAAATCCTGAGAAGTTTTTTTTTCCAATGCAAACGAACCAGCGGGAGCCGAACTGAAATTCTATCCTTCACCAACCCTGACCAATACGATGAGCTCGGGGTGGCAAACGAAGTAGGATCTTACTTTTCAGTGCTTCGTACTGCCGCCCAACCAGGGACTTCTCACCAATAAAACGCTAAAGCAACGAAAAAACAGTGAACGAAAATAGGAAATTTGCAACGCTTTTCCAAGTAGAGGATCTCATTTGTGCCACCACCCTCTTTCCGCATATGTTGCTCAGGGTGAGCTGCAAATGCGCAAGATTGCGAAAAGCTTTGGGATCACGTGTTTAATGCAAAAAGAAGGAACTTACCCATGGGGCTTTAATAAAGAGACCTCGGTTTCTTTTCCAAGACCGTTACAACCCCAGCATGTAAAGTTTATAACGAAGTCTAGAAAATGCGAACTGGAACGACCAACCCACCATAACTGTGCTTCCCAAATCCGGTGGAATAATAACGTAAGATCTTCCAGGCCCGTAGCCACGGGGGGCATTCGGGGGCAGTGCTGCACCAAAATTTTTGTCACCCCCAAAATTTTGTTGTTTTACATACATAATGTAAATATGTAATAAAAACAAAAATCTTGCCCCCTAAAAATTTGTTTTGCCCCTGCAAACCTTAAAACTTGGCTACGGGCCTGAGACCTTCTGAAACCCCTTATGCGAGTGTCGCCAGGTCGCGTTTAAGTCACAAAGAAACACAAGCTTGAAAAGGCGGCACGACAAAGGCGAGGCACAAAATCCGCTTTACGATCAGACAGTACCGGGTGTGACAAGAGTAAGCCACTGTTTATATAGAGTAGAAGTTCCTTTGTTGCTGATTTAAAAAAGTCTAGCAAGTACTATTCACGCGCGTTTCATTTGTTCAATGAAAAAAGCACACCGACAACGCAGTGAAGAAAACAGACCAGCAGAAAACATTCACCACAGCCATGAATCGATGTAAGCGTAACGCAGTAAGATCGATATTTTCAAGGGTTGAAAAATAGAACAAGAACAAGAGATCAGCACAAAGCGCAATAGAGATATTGGGGAGAAAAGCCAAGTAAATGTTATTTGATAGTCAATTTTTTCGAAATTTCACTTAAACCACAATTTCGTTCGTTTCGACGGAAACTTCCTTTTCAGGGAATACTTTTTTGTCAACTTTCAAGTTGCTAGCTTCCAGAATATTCCTCGTCAATCATGAGTGGTGTTGTTGGCCAGTCCTCCGCATCATCTGCATACACGCGATCACAGCAGTGTCAGACATACCCTCGGTGCGTTTACATGAAACGCCAGGATCTCAAATAAAGTAAGTTCGGCACCAAATGTCAGGGGCGTGTTCGACTATTTTTTGCCTTTTCCCCCCTCGAAATTTAAGGTTATGTTTTTGGTCGCATTTCGCGTAAAAGTATTGTGTTTCCAAACGCTTACCTCCTTCAAAACCTTCGCGAAACCTCCACTTTAAATACCTTATGAATTAATAATCCATTTTGCCTCTAACTCGATAAGCTGATTCTTGCCAGCCCTTCCTTCATTACAAGAATTCCGTGCGCATCCTCCTCAACTAATCGAAGTAAACATTCCAAAAGCGAAACAAAGATCAACCCATAACGTCAAAAAGCAGGCGGAATCAAAGGCGACGAAACAACCGGAGATTTGGTTTTAGTCGAAAAGCATTTTTAAATATAGCTATCCGGCAGATACTCGGTCATCGCACCTGCTGTGCTGCCTGCGCTTTGTTGTACAACTGAAGTGGCCAGAACAGGAAGCTTCCTGTCGACCTTTTGCTGTGAATCTTGCAGCAGATCGAATAGGGCTTCCTCGGCTTCGGTCGCCAAATCACCTTCACGCCCTCTCGCGGCTTCGTCACCTCCCAACACCACCAACTGGTCGTTCTGGGCAAAGTGAGTCGCGTCGACAAGTCAACGTTTTCATAGAAACTCACACCAACGCACTTCGACAGCAACATCGATGAATGCCTTGGATGGGCATAACAAACGCCAAATAGATATACGAGCGTCAAACCGTAACAACACGAATGTGTGTGAGTTGATGCTACCTGGACGTTCGCAGCAAATAGCGGTGCGAGATGATCCTTTGCAAGCAGTGAATCCTCGCTAGCCAAGCAGGATGTAGACGTTGCAGGCCACAGAGGCGGTTGTTCAACATCCGAATCGACCAATTCCAACCGGTGGTCCAACCAGGGTTTGCTATCGCTGGTCTGACGAACAGCAGTTTACAAAAAAATAAGAGCGCATCACAGAGTAAATTTACGGGAACTTCCACACGGCAGGAGACACTGAAGCAATAGAAAATCGCTTGGGTTATCTTATCTGAAAAAGTTATTGAAAAAAGGGTTTTTGTTTTCGCTTTGTTGCAAAACGATTCGTCGCACTTCGTGCGACTGAAGTTTGCGACGGTTGGTCAACAAACAATGCCAACATCAAAAGCAAAACGTTCAGCTGTGGCTCGCTCATACATCACTGTTTAAAATATCATTCCTCGATGTTCAGTCTTGGTAGTGGTAACTATGCTAAGTTCTAACCATGGACATTATTGTGAAAACGAGCTTTTTGTTCTTCGGCCATGATCTATGAATAAAACTGAAACCATAGCAGAGCTGGCATCAAAGTAAATAATCACGCAATGTTTCTGTGTTCATGGCGAACATACAGAACTTACTTGCTCTGTCGGTGTGGGTCGTTGCGGCTTCGTGATCTGCGCCTTTCGCGGGATTCCTGATTTTCGCTGCTTCCGTCTCAGTTTTCTCAGCTCTCTGCGGATCTGCTTGTGGTCGAGTTTGCCCTTCGCGTTTTCTGGCCTGTGACAATCAAAAGGCGCCGGCGCATCGACGCCAGCGGCCTTTGCCGATACGCTGAGCGTTTCCTTCGGAGCAGATGACGTCGTCGCTAGTCGTGTCGGTGGCTCTGCACGACCAGTCCGATTCTTATTGCGATGTTGCGATCAGGTCCTTAGCCAGGTTACAATTTTTTTGGGGGGGGGCAAATAAATTGAGGGCGAAAAGATTTTTGTTTTTATTATATGTTTAAAACAAATTTTTCCGGGGTACAACAAAATTTGGGGGACACTGCCCCCGAATGCCCCCACCCGTGGCTACGGGCCTGGTTGCGATTGCAGAAAGGAGTACAGCGAATCATTGCCATGCCAACAGAACGTAACCACATTTTCCAGCAAAAAAACAAGGAAAAACATGGCAAGCCATATCTGCCATTGATAAACGTCCGTACTTGAAGGCGGGTCGGCATTCTGAACTGAAGAAAGTTGTTCAAATCGATTTGGACGCTGTGACTGATGATGGATGAGTTGACGTACTTTTTTGACCTCACCTAATGGTTCCCTGTCGCTTGATTTCGTATGCTCATGGCTGGATGTCCTGCTGCTCAGATTGTCCTAAAGCAACAAGTTTTAAAGAATACAACACATAATAATAACTTTAATACCATCATTAAAAGCTCTAAGTTTGTTGGAAGCTTTCGGGGAATCAGCCGACTGGGCTCTGCTTTCATCTTTTGTGATGATTCAGACTTGCACGTATCTGTATTTAAGTAGATTCACTCCACAGGTGAAGAGCTGGAATCAATGCAGCAAATTTTTAATAGGAAATCGATTTCACGTAACACTGTGCATTTTCAATGCTAGAACTTTATTCAAATACAAAGAATATATTCAATTCGAATAAGGTTCTAGGACTGACGATGCGTAGTATTACGTGAAATCGATTTCCTATTAAAAATTTGCTGATTAATTCAAAACTCTCACTTGTGTAGAGACTGTAACTTGAGCTTTAATAACATGCCGGCTGTTACACGAAATTGAGTGGAGAATCACGCTACTTTGAAGAAGGTTCACAGCAAAGCGCTGCACAACTCACTTAACCGCGCATATCAGCCTAGTGCAGGGGTGGGCAACCCCTGGCACGCGAGCACTTCCATCCGGCACGTGAGCGAGGCCTCAGAAACGAGTTCCTCCCCCTTCGAATGAAAAAGGTTAATAACTTACAAGTCGTAGTATTATCTGATGAAACTCGGTGTCCGTTTCTTCGTTTTCGTTTGTTAACAATCCGTTATTTAATTTAACCCTTATGTGCTTTTGATGCCATATGGCTACAAACAGAGCCGTATCAGCCGCACTCCATACCCCCACTTGGGGGAGTCAAGCTGCCACAGGGGCCCAAAATTCAGACCCCTCACCACATATTTTGGTTGGCACGCGGAAGAATTTTGTCATTGATTTAGCCGATTTCGGCACGCAAGCCGAAAAAGGTTGCCCGCCCCTGGCCTAGGCAATATTTATAATAGAATAACGAAGCTACTTTAAAGGTTAAATTTTTGCGTAAGCTCACGAACTGCTGAGAAAACCCATGGTACAAAAACGGAACCGACCCAAGAAAACCAAGTGGGACGACTGTATCTACATTAAATCAGGGGCGTATCCAGCCACGAAGGTTGGGGGGGGATTTCAGTAACATTTGGTAGTCAAGTGTCATTGCAGGTTCCCTACTGTAAGAGAGATGAAGCATACTTCACAATACTGCTGTGACAAAAACAATGGACGGCAAAATGGGCTTATATCGCCTATGCTTTTTTCCGAATTGTACAAAATCATGGCGAATAAGGTTACTTTCGTAGATTTTAGGGGGGCGATCGCCCCCTGGATCCGCCCCTGCATTAAATAAATCTGCAGAAAGAGAATACTTCACATTTTCTGGAATGGTACCCGAAGTGGCAAATATGAACGATCGTGCCAATGCCCTTGAACTGCAGCACTTCCCGCACGATCCTCATGTTC
>Ga0210059_1013369_pt1 | contig 12288 bp, 5 predicted proteins | sample Ectturendosymbi2_FD_188042 | JGI IMG/M metagenome (GOLD analysis project Ga0210059, IMG submission 188042) | Ecteinascidia turbinata endosymbiont from Florida, USA - Sample 2 (SPAdes) (version 2) | ecosystem: Host-associated > Tunicates > Ascidians > Unclassified | place: Key West, Florida...
GCTTCCTGCGCGCGCACACGGACGGCGTAAGTCTGTGCTTTCGTGCACGAATTTTGGCCGAAGCACCTGCGCTGCTGGCGCTCGAACGTTTCCACGATTGCCCTGCTGCTGGTTGGCACGCGAGCTTTCGACTTCGCCTGTTGGAACCCAGCAAGCAGCAAATCGGTCGTACTGCTCTTCCCACGCAAATTTTCCTTTCTAAAATCTAGTTTCGCGGCCATCGCAAGACACAAGACAAAGCGCGGCCTGCTTTGAAGCACACCAGGCCACATGAAGAATCGAACCAGCAAACGGGTTTCGCCAGCGAGCCGAGTGGCAACATGCTGCGGGCGCGCAGGCTTCGGATGGCAAACGCGGCAGCGAATCGATCCACAGGAAGAGGAAACGACGCGCGCGCAGCAGGACTCTGCCACCAGCGCACGCTTCAGCCGACATCTGCATTTCGCGCCGACGTAGCTAACCGCAGCCTAGGGTTGGGATAAAAATAACCGGGTCGCGCGGGTTCAAGCCGCCGAAAGGTCGACCGAGGTAGAGATATAATGGATATCGTCGTCGTCGAGCGACAGAGAGAAGGTCAGCAGACGAGCGCTGACGGACAAGGTCGTCGCGTCGCGCTGTCGGTGTCTTTTCACAAGAGCGCAGGCCGGGGCTTTTAATTAAGTTACGATATTCCTCTAATGCGCTGTCTCGCGTTTAGCGTTCGTCTCAGCTCGGCCGTTATTTCTTTTTTCCGCGCTTCGGGGACGTTTGCGGTGAAAGCCGCTGCACCCGCCGGACCTTTAAAATAAGGATTTACGGGTTAAAGATTTAAGGACAAGACTTGTCAGTTGAAGAAGAAGCCAATTACGCTTCAGCCGGAGAAGGCGGCGCAGCCTATACAGTTGCGAAACGCTAGGCCAGCCTTTGCTTGACGTCATCGCTTGATTCGCGACGTGACTGCGCGCCCAAAGATGAGCACTGTCGCGGGTTCAGCGAAAAAAATTCACAAAAATTGTGGCCAACTCATCGGCTACAAAAGTCCAAGTCAGAGTTGTACTCAAACCGGCTTAAATTAAACCGAAAGGTTCGCGAAAAAATTGACTACTGATTTGAAATAAACGAAAATGTTTCTCAATTGCACCAAACTCGCATTTAATCCAAATTTCGCTGAAGAAAAGAAAAACTATCGGAAACGAAAAGTTTGCACATGTGCTAAGAAGGGTTTGCGATGCCGCAGCAACATTTTCAAGTTACTTTGATTGATCACGAAGTACAATAGCACGATTCAAACCACACTGTTTCTGCGATACACGAAAGGAACTAGGAACTGTGGCGAAGGTCAGGTTGTCTCAAAATGGCGTTTTCGGTAAGACAGACGCAGGACAAACAGCAGACCTAACCTTTTGCAGCACGCGCATTGCTCGCGGATATTGCTTGAGACGAAGAAGAAACTCGGCCAGTTCAAGTCTGAGCTTACTTCCCTGTTGTCCGCTGCTCAACGATTTCTCGTAGTAGGCGATGGCCTGTACGAACGAACGGAACAAAGTTGCAAGACGAGGTGAGGTTGAGTGCGAAAAAAAAACAGCTTGCCGGCGTTTGCCAGCAACGCAGGGCGAGGCCGGTGGGCGTTTAAGTTGAAAAAAAAAAAACGTTCGGGAATGCTGCGAACTTGTTTCGCGCAGCACTTGCCGACCGCGGCAACTGCGTAATCTCCGGTGATTCAACACAATGCACGTCCGCACTGAATGCCAGCTGCTGCACACCGCGTGACATTGAGCAACATCGCAAAAAGAGCTGATGGCAGAGAAATTTCACGATGTCGCGTGCACGTGCCTTTGCTGCAATGTGTTCCATCAGCAACCGGAGCACAGACCTTCGCGCAACAACACTCCTGACACGTGAAAGGTCCGCCAGGGATCAACGAAAATCCTAGCGGCGCCACCTACAAAAATGTATTTCACAATAATGCCAATAACGCTTAACAACTGCAGTGCTCAATCGTTTCTCGCAAAGGACGGAAAGTAACTACGAAATTATTTTATAAAGGCTTGTTTGTGGATTATATTACATCTTTGTTGGAGAGAATTTCTGGGTAATCTTGCTCAGTGACCTTCGACAACTTGCGCAGTATTCTGCAATTGCCCTTGCATTTCAAAAACTTGCATTTCTTCCAAACAACAATCGCGTTGTTTGTAAGTTTCCAGCGCGCCAAGTACCGAGCGCAAAGATCTGAAACGCAGTGGCCAATTTCTGCGCTCATCCAATCCGAGTTAAACCGATTAAGGCTGAAATCGTAGATCGTAACAAAACGAACGTCGTACACGAAATGGAATTAAACGAACGAGGCGTAAAAAATCACGTCCTGCAACCATCAGTCAAACTGCTCGTGCCATCCGCGCTGCTTTACCAGTGAATGAAGATGATGACTCGATAGCACCGCATGTGGAAACCAGGCTGAACGGGCAACGCTTGCAAGCATTTCGAGCGGAAGGAGAAAAAGCTGCAGCTTTGCTGCATTGATGTGCGAGCAGCTCACAAACACCTGGCAGCGTTCAGCGAGACCTTTGCAATGATTTAATTGATGTCCTTGTTTGCAGTTGTACGCAACGGTTTGTTTCAGGCGTAACATTGCCACTTGGTGGCTTAAACGCAACCAGTTGTTTTAGAAGAAACTTTTGGAAAGCTGCCCGGTAAAACGGAGATGGATAGAACGCCAAAACGGATCTAGTTTCAGGTGAGCAGCGTTGGGCCCCGAATAAAAATCCTGATTTTCTTTGACAGCTTGCTTGACCCAAGGCATGGGCGTCGGAAGGATTTTTTTCCGGGGGGGGGCACTAGGGGACTTTTCCAGGGGGGCCAAAGGTGGTAAAATTTGTTTTTTCCCAGTCGAAATTAAGAAAACAACCTTTTTTGCTCAAATTTTCAAAATCCTAAAGATCACAAAAGAACTGCTTTGGCCCGAAACAAAAGCCCCCCCTTCCGACGCCCATGACCCAAGGCCTGGTCAGCTGACTGAAGCAGTCATGCGGATCAGGAAAACCGGGTGAATGAAACTGAGAGACCCGTCTATGGTACAACAAATGCAAGGCCAGAAGCCGATTGCTTTCAACAACTCTCTTGTATCAAATGTGAGAATTCACAGCACAACTTGGAACAAAAAAAGCTGATCGAGCGGTAGAGTTTTGAGGCACTCCATCTACGAAACCCACTCATTTTATCAGCTAACGCTTTTCAAAATCGGTGACAAACTACAACTGGGGATCGAAATCAGCATCAAGTTCTTCACAAACTTAGATTTGTTTGCTATTTGTGACTATTGCGTCAGTAGTCACCACCAATTCTGTGACGTGGTTCAAACAAACAGTTTCACTAAGTCAAGAAGAAAATGTCGTAATTGATCTATACAGCGCAGTAAACTGTGGGATCTTTTTTTCTTTGTCGTGAACAGGGAATACCAAGAGGGGGTAGATGAGATCTACACATCAATCTTGATTTTTATTCAACCAGAAACACCGTGACGTTGACAAACTGAACAAGGCTGCTTTATCTTCGTTGCGACGGCATGGAAATTTCAAAGGGCGAAGCTACTCCGTCTCAAACAGCGTTTCTGTAGGTTTGCAAAACTTGAAGTATTGTTTTGTGAAAGTTGACACTTGCTTTTACGATGTACTTTACCGCGCATCTATTTTTTCCTGAAAGTAACCCACAAATAGATCGCATACTTCAAACGCTCACACGCGGCGAGTTTTCTTCCGCGCTTTCGTCATATTTGACAAATCCAACGCGGGGACGTAAAGCGATGGTTGAAGTTGCGCAGAACCAAAATCGCATTTCAGCGTGGCTTCAAATTCATGGCTGTAACTCAGCGACGGATTTGCACTGGAACGATCTTACAAAAACACAAACATTTTTCCAAGAAATGATTCGTTAAAACGGGAGGTGAGACCTTCAAAAATTCCACTGACACGTTATTCTCACTTCTCAGTTACTTTCAATTATGAAGTATTGACTTTCTTAACGATCGTAGAACGAAAAACATTTGATACATTTCTCTGTTTTGTGCGTGTGCCTTTTAAAGAAAGTTTAAACCTTCCAAGGGTAAAAAAGTAGTTATGCTGTACTCAAAAAAGCAAGCTTTACCTTTTTGTAATCGTGAGTTTTGATCAGCGTCTGTCCTATCTTGCTGGCAAGCGTCGAATCCTTCTGGTTCTTCCGAAACGCTTGCTCGTAAACATCAATTGCTTTCTCAAGCTGGAAAAACAAACGCGTCAAAAACCAGGCAATTGCGGCGCACAGCAGGAGCGCGTTTGACGAGCCAATCAAAACGACACACCAACCTCTTGAATCTTCATGTATGCGTCGCCTAGCAACAGAAGCGTGTGCGGGTTGTTTTTCTTCTCGAGAAGATCTCTGTAAAAAAATTAAAACCGACGGTTGTCGACTGTAGTTTGTGAAACGCGCTGCCGACTTTAACGAGCACCAACCAAACCCAATCGTTTGGAATCAAACTGCAACATAGACTTTTGTCTTCAACCAACCGGAAAAGCGTTCAACTCGTTGCAACGGTCGATAGTATTCTACTACAGCAGACCTACTCCTCAACGTGTGAACGACCAGGGCGAACGCAACGTTGTCCGCAGTCTAGTTTTGCGAAGTAACTTCGTGTTTGCCCAATATCGAGAGAATGTTACGCAAGAAACAGCAAACTGTTGGTTTTCAGAAATGGATTTACCTGAGAATGGCGCTTTCCGCATCTAACAGTTGCTCGGAAGAAAATTGTTTAAGAGCACATGCTGAGCTGTAGACTTATTGCAGACTAACACTACATCGTGATCGAAATCGGTAGAAGTATTGTCTGTACATTCAACGGCAAAGAAAGGGGTGCGTAAACCAATACACTCAGGGTCGACTGAAGTGCGTCGCTTGTTATTAAACGAAGCCGCGGTAACCTTGGCAACCTCGTTCCAAGTGATGAAAACCGACTCGTGAAAACGAGGCTTTCTGATAACAGCGTAACACAAAGCAAATCTGTTGCCAGACCCATCAAGTTTAGGCAAAAAATGAAACCCAGGTCGTTCCTAGGGCCTCGACACGTCGAGTGGACTCAATTCTTTATCAGGAGAGACCAGCTTTGAAGCGCAAAATGGCCCAGGGGGTGCAACTTTGAACCAGAACACTTCACGCACGGAGGTTTCGCAGAGGGGACGAACGTTTCTCAGGAATCTGGTTTTTGTCTCAATTCGACCTACGACAAGCCGTACGAAACGTTTTTGAGCACCAGCAAAATATTCAACAAACTCTAATGGGACAATATGGCCCTTTAAGCCCCTGCCCTGACTAACACCAAAGCAGAGAAAAAAAGATGCAGCGGATCAGGAAGACCCAGGTATGGAGACTTTCGCAGCAAACAGCTATCACAACCCTTGCCTTCAAAAGGGTGTTTGACACGCCACAGAGCAGATGGTGCCAGCAACAATTAAGAGCAAAAAGTAGAGTATACTACAATCATGCAACGCCCAAGGGATTCATTTTATGGCACCCCACTGCCAGTGCGTGTAAATGAAAGCGTTGTTATTCCATCGACAGCTTTCATTTCAAAGTCGTTTTGTCTTCGCTTTTGTTGCAACTCGTGTACAGTTGCGTAAAGTCCTGGAAGGCCAACGTGTTTCGACGCCAAGTTTATTGCAAAGCTAAAACAACGGGAGACTCCACTTAAAAGTAAGAGCAGAAGTCCCAAAGTTAAACATATATGAACGTTTCGCTGCGTCAAGATCGGTGGACGCTGTTTTCCGCAAAGCCGATTACGCACGACGTTTGAATCCGATTAAGCACAACGTAAGAATCAAAAAGAGCCCCGCAAACACTTCGTTCTGGGTATTGCGATCATTGACAAAAGGATAGTGGAAAGGAAGCTTTGTTAAGATTGGTCGTTCGGGCTTCTGTCAGTTATAGGATCTTATCTGCAAACTGCTGCATACCGGGAAGGCAGAAGCTATCAGGGTGACGCTGACCACAGGTTGTGCCGCGTTTTCCAGATTAGTTCTCGCTTTTCCTCTAATCTATTCGGGCAGCGTTCAGCTTCGACGTGCACAGCGAAAGTGCCAGCTGGCGTCGCACAACCAGCACTTCTGGCGAATGACACATGCATGCGAAGTTTAACCTGCTAGCTTCTTCTGTTTTGCGGATATCATTGACAACTTTGGGCAAAACAAACATGTTGCGAACGCAGGCCCGTTGCCACGTTTCACGGTTGGGGTTGGGGCAAACTACATTTTTAGGGGGGCAAGATTTTTTTTGTTATATGTTTAAAACAAGTTATTCTGGGAACAACAAAATTTGGGTCGGCACAAAAAAATTTGGAGGGGTACTATCCCCAAATGCCCCCCCGTGGCCTGTGCGTACGCACACCGCACTCCCTGTGCAATGACAACTAGAACTTCCAAGCGTCAGGATCGCTTTCCTTTGTTCCGCAGTACCACCAAGCGGTCGTGCAACAGTAAAGCAAATCAAAAGCACCGGAACACGAGACTGCAACTGTTAAGTTTCGATTCAAACCTGTAGCAGCTGATGTAGAGTTTCTTGTCCTTGCGGTGATGGAGATAGATGCTCGCCATCTTTTCCTTGGCCTGGAACAAAACTTTGTGAATTAAAAAAAAACACCACACGATTTACGGGTTTTGGAGCTCAACACATAATTCCGAAGAATCTACAAAATTTTTGATATCCAGTTACTTTATTTGCGCTCGATAGATAGATAGATGGCCAGAAAGAACGAGCAACACGATCAAATAATTGGGTGTGCATGGTATTACTTTTACGAATTGCAGAAATTTATCCTGAAGTTATAGCTCTGTATTTTGGCTGTTTTGAAGCATCGAAAATCTGATAGCTGTTCACACAATTGGAACTGTTTTCCTAAAGAAAATTACTCAACACTGCGTTCACTTCTATAAGAACGCATGATTTTCGAGAGCAAAACGATTATTCTTTTAGCTTTTACGAAAAAATTGAGCCCGATGAAAAAAACACCAACAATTTGTTAACTTTTCAGGCCGTAGCTTGGACCATGCACGTAAGTACTGCCCGTTGCATTAATGTTCCTGTGCAAGGGTTTGGCCCGAAACAAAAGCTAACAACCTGCTTGACCAACTCCAATGTTTTTATCGTTGCCGCTCGCCGTAACTAAGTGGCACGGCAAGCATCCAAGAACGGATGCTTCGTAGGGATGTGGTGAAGACCTCACCTGCACATAGTATGGTTGTTCAGGGCCGATGGCCCGCAACATGGCGAGGCCCTGTTCGACGTCTCCCCTCTTCACTGACAACTCGGCATTGGCCACACGGACTCGAATCTGTTAACGGTAGAAGTCACAGTGACAAGCAGTAGTTGCAAAAGCGCAAGCCAGCAGTGCAGTGGCAGTTACCTCCTCAGCGGTTCCCTGGAATGCGTTTATCGCGTCTTGCATCACTTTGGCGGCCTCGTGCTGTAACGAGAAAAAGTCAGCGACGGTTGAGCCGAATGGCGGAGATGGAAATCAGTAGAGATCGACCGATATAATCGGCCGATATTTGGGTTTTGCCGATATATCGGTATCGGCCAAAACGGCCGATTTTATCGGCCTCAGTAGGTGTTGACAAAACCCTGTTATATTCGTCACGCATCCAGACAACTTGCTCAAGAAAGCACAACGAAGCAAGTCAAGACAGTTACCTTGCAGCAACGCTAGCAGATACGTTTTTATAAGCAAGCAGACAAGATGAACCATGGAGCATGCGTCTGCCGTCACAGCCGAAATAAAAGTATCATCATTAATCACATTAATCAAAATCATAACAAAATACTGAAATTGCTACAATTTGAAAATTTTAACTAATAAATCCTGATTTTTGAAGTTTTTCAAAAAAAGATAAGGCATAGAAAACATAATATTTTTGATAATGAAGCAGAAAGTAAGATTTAAAAATTTTTGAAATATCGGTTATCAGCCCATGAATGGCCGATATATCGGTATCGGCCCCAAAAAAGCCATATCGGTCGATCTCTAGAAATCAGCTCAAAAAGTAAGAAGTAAACCAACTAAAATAAGCCCGTTTGAAAGATATGTTGTGACAAAAGGTAGGTATATGAAAATGCATGCATAAGAGGTCGAAAAAATAAAGAGCAGACAATTAAAGCTTCAAAAGGCTTAACTGGTAACGGGGAATATACGAAAACATGTACAAGCGCAACCTTTTTACTTTTTCCGACATGACGCCATTTATCAAATTACACAGGTCGCGCCGTTTCTTCGCTTCCGCAGCAAGACACAAACTGGATAAGACTGATGAAAGCCAGCAACGTAACCACATCAAGATTTCTGCGCTGGTGCTTTTTCGAAAAGGGAAAAAAGCAAAGAGCTCACGTGCTCATCACTGGCGCTGTGGGCTTCAACAAGCTCCAGGAAAATAGACAGTCTGTCGGAAGCATCAACGCTGACCACTTTTTTGTCTGCCATGAAATAAAAAACAGAAACTTTCAACGCAAATGTCGTTTGACTGAAAACAGCGAAAGTATAAATCGCGGATACTCAGGTTGGGAAAGTAACGAACGATGTGCGCGCAACAGCTCCGGGCCTCGATTGATTCACTGGCGAGGTCGCCCCAACAGAAACTGCAGACCGCGACAAATTGGAATCTTTTTCCAGTTTTCACAAAATACTACGCCAGAAAATTGAAAGCAATGAGAAGCTTGGAGCGGATGCGCTGCGTCTATTTTTAAATGTTCCGGAAGCCGCAAAGCACATTTCAGAAAAGCAACAGAGAAAATAGAGACTGAATCAACAATTTACTTTGCTTCAATGCCGACGAAAGCGGGCGTTTCACTCCAGGAAGTGCAAGAGCAAGTTTTAGCGTCTGAATGCATTCTCTCATTTCACCTTCCCTCTTCAGCGATCTCGCCTTGATCAGGTGGTAAAGGGGATGCTCTCGAATCTGGTGAAGATAATGGCTTTTACTATTAAAATCAAAGTCAGCGCAGCAAATGACACAGTGCCAGCGTAACGACAAGTTACTTTCACTGTTCTCAATGACATAAAAGTCTTAGTTCTGAGAAGTTGTGTTGATTAGCATCCTTCGGTGCGAAGTTTCTCGACGTTAGCTTATCTACAGTTTTAAAGTCTCTCGACATCACGATCGCATCAGCATCAAACCCTGGGAATCGAGCAAAACGCCCGGGTTCGAACCTCGAAGTTGTAGCTGAGGGCGGTTTCAAGGTACTGCGAAGTGGCAACATGATTTCCTCTGTGCTGGTGGATCTGCGCCATCAGCAGGTGAGCGTCCCCGTACGTGCTGTCTTGGCTCAGACAGTGCTGCAGAGACGACACCGCTCCATCCATTTCGCCTGCAGTCAAAATCATTCGTTCATTCATTTTCATACATGCATTTCCTCTAATCACCGTACAGTCTTCAGCAATCTATGATAGTTCTGCTGGCTCCACACAAAGACAGGACCAAGCCAGGTCGAAATGTAATCACTCCAACTGGTCCTCGGTCGACCTCTTGCTCGCTTTCCCGTGGGTGTGGCCAGCAGGATTGGTCTCGCCTATCTTTCATAGGACATTCAGCCTTTCCGAAATTCACAGCTGCACACTTTCTTGCGAAGTGCTACACCGTGAACTCTTCACAAAAATCCCATCTCTGCCTCTTGTACTTGGAGATTGCACTCTTTGGGCCACTATTAGGGCCATATTTTAATAACCTAAAAACTTGATAATATTGACTCTATTTTTCAGAAAATATGACTTTATATGACCAAACAAAAATGACTGAGCTAGAACATACAACTGTTGTAGAAAGAAGCACTACCAGCGAAAATAGGCATGAGAGATGTTAGCCCCATGGTTTGTTGAAGCCCCACCAAAATAAACAGGTCAAAACATGAGCAAAACATATGGTTTGGTTTGAAGAAAACTGAAAACATGCCCCGATATACGGACATCGGTTGATTTATTTGGGCAGCAAGAACATGCATTTTTATGCAGGGCATTACGTTTCATCCAAATAACTTTTTCACCTACGTCTTTGCCAACACTGAAGTTCAATTTGTAGAACGCAGCTTAGACCTAGCGATATAGTAGTTTTACCCAATGTTTTGCAATTGTTTTAATGGTTTCCTTATTGAAATAGGCTAAAAACATGCAAAATATGACTTATGACCTAACATGGAAAATATCACTTTTGACGTTATAACTTTTGTTATATGACTTTATAACTTTTGACTTCGTAGGGGTGCGATTTTTGTTTTAAAATTCGTTTCGTAGCTTCCTGAAGCACAGAAAAAATACGACTTTTATGATTTTAAATGGCCCTAGTCATTACTCATGATTCTTGACGACTGGTGAGGATCGGAACAACGTCCGACTCAATAACTGAAACCTTTCCGGTGTTTGAAAGCTTCCATTTTGTCACCACAGAGCGTTAAAGCTCAGGCAGAACTGCGTTTGCTTTACTAAGTGTTCCGCCTTCATTCGTGAATACCACCCCACGGTACCTGAACTCCTCAACCTGCTGCAGTGTATTGCCGCTCACTTGCAGCGTACACTGCCTTAAGTTTATGGAGGGGCATAACACCTCGGACGTTTTAGTGATAACGTCCATTCCCACTTGGTCGCACGTCGCTGAAAACCGATCAAGTGCATGTTTTAATATGCTGTTCAGAGGATGCAAGCAGTATCAAATCGTCAAAAGCCAAAAGCAAACCGTTGACCCTGCAGCTTCCAGCGGTGACAAACCCGTCGACTCCGCTGTGGCGATCTAACCAATCCATATGAGCAATGAAGAGGAGTGGTGACAGCAGCGGGAAACCTACTACGGTGAACCCTTGGGATTTAATTCCCCCTGACACGGGCACAGAATTTCCGATCGAGAATACAATGACTTGGCGGCCGTCAACACCGTACCCCGGCAGCACCCCTAAAAAATTTCCCCGAGGGTCCCGGTGGCATGCTTTTTTCGAGATCGATAAAACATGCGTGAACATCTTTTTTGTACTGCGAAGATATTTCGACTATGTGCTGGAGAGTGGAAATTTAGCTTGTAGTGCTACAGCCGGGACGAAAACCGCACTAGGTATCCTCTGCTTTTGGTTCAATTATTTCGCGGCATCACGTTTCAAGGCACTTGACAAACCTTTTCCAGGGAGGCTGAGAAGGGATATTCCCCGTTAGTTAGTGCGCCTGTCTCCCTTCTTGTGTGCGCAGTGAAAATCGAACTGCAACAATGCCAATGGAGACAATGCTTACCTTAAAGTTGCCTCCGGGTTACAAGAAGTTAGATGATCAGACAACGCATAGCACATCTTCTGCAGTGCCACGTGTTCTTCACGTTAAGGTTGAATATACTCCAAGGCGCGTAGCCGGCAAAGGGTAACATAGCTTCAGCGAAAATTTGAGAAAGCAAGCGTTTCATCAGTGAAGAGCGAAATAATCGTGGATGAACAAAACTTCCCAACACTTGCTGAGAAATTTTAAAGAACCTAAGCTGTATCTTCCGGAGAAACTGATGTGTACCTTTTGATTTATCACATTTGGGATGCCAAGCAACTAGCTGGTGTTCAGAATACGGGACGATATGAGACACATACATCAATTCATCTGGTGACATTATAATTTGCAGCAAAACAATTGCTCTTACCATATTTTTTTCTATTTCTGCCGCTGTCTGACATTTTCTCAACGTCTCGCTGCAGCTGAAAAAAGCTCGCAACGAAAGAATTATAAATTCAAACTAGATTTTTGAAAGTAGAAAAGAAATATTGCAATGAGTAGTCCAAACGATAAACCATCGACTGCTTTTCTATCCTAGCTTCAACAGATTGCAACAATTATATTGAAAGGGTCCAAACCAGCTGGTGACGTCGGAGAGGAAAACTTTAAAAGTAATCCTACCCGCAAGAAATTTGGCCTTGGCGTTGAAGTAAATGGCTTGGAGCAGGCCGGGCAAAACCTTGGCGATGACGTCGAGAATTTGTTTGCACGCGAACAAAGCATCGGGAATTTTCTGTCCGCTTGGTACAGGCTGGAAGACACAAGAAGTTGGATTGAAATTTGCACTGCAGTTGCCAGCTGATTGCATTAAAAAATGTTCACGAATGGCTCACACAAATAAGGCGAGGTGTTATAGTTCCGGACCACATCGACTTGTTCCAGCGTTAATGAAACTCGATGCTGGCGATTTATCAACACAGAAAAGTGAACAGCATTTACCAGGAAATATTTTTAAAAGAGGTCGTATAATCTGAGTTTGTGACGTTTCGGAGGGGGCGACAGGCTGA
>Ga0210059_1013370_pt1 | contig 12287 bp, 14 predicted proteins | sample Ectturendosymbi2_FD_188042 | JGI IMG/M metagenome (GOLD analysis project Ga0210059, IMG submission 188042) | Ecteinascidia turbinata endosymbiont from Florida, USA - Sample 2 (SPAdes) (version 2) | ecosystem: Host-associated > Tunicates > Ascidians > Unclassified | place: Key West, Florida...
CTGCGGATGCTGGGCGGGTCGGGTTTAAAATTTACGGTCCGGGAGCGGGCAAAAATTTCAACCTGCGCAGGTTTATAGTGAGCAAAAAAGAGGCCGCGTAGAGCACGCAGAACCAACGCCAGAACGTCCTTAGAGGCTTTACGTTTGTGCAGGGGGTCTTGACAGTCTGCAAATAATAAAACTCCACTGCTTTATTATGTTTCATATTTCAATTTGGGGGAGCTTGGAGCTTTATTTGGGGGGAATAAACCCACCACCACCACCACCACCACCCCGTGGGGACGGGACTGGAACCACGGCGACGGCGTAGAGTAAGCGGGGATGAGCGCAGAAGATCACTCTTGAAATTCCCGAATAGAATACAAAGTATGAATGAAACTGAGCTACTGGTGGCAGATGGCGAAGCCGCATAGTTGCATCGCTTTCTTAAATATGACTTTTTAAATACAAATGAAGAGCATGGAGATATTTTGATTTTATCAAACTGTTTTCCACTTCATTTTGGCGCCACAACTATCACAGGTAGTCACTGTTGCTGCCAAACGTAACTTGTACCGTTCCATGGCAGTGAACGTATAGCGACTTGAACTAATCAACAGAAAGTCACTGGCAGCGAAGTTTTACTTCCATCGATAGTGGATCACTACGCGTTTACATCTGACAAACGAGAGTTTGCGTATTTGAAAAATAGGCCCAGATCGAAATCAAGTGATTGGCTGATGCATCGAGCAACGGTGGGTTGACGTAACCGATGTACCACGCAGTGGCGTACGCAGAAAATTTTCATGGGGGGTGTTTTGGTTCAGGGTCATAGGTGGCCATTTGTATTTGGGGTGCGCTGTTTGTGACGTCACAATTTGACGTCATTTACATGTTTCCAAACCAACGTTTTGGCGAAGTTTGTTGACTAAATATGCACATTTTTCTACATCCACACCCCTTATTTTATGTGTCATTTTACTGAATATAAACTATGAGCGCTCCACGTTAGGCTATCGGAGAAAAACAACATCAACGCTACGACACAGCAGTTCATAACTGCAAAAATAACAGGCTGCGCGTTAAAACAGGGGAGTGAAACACACTCATCACTACGTCAGAGCAATTTACAACAACAAAATCAGGCTGCGCTAAGGTCTCGTCAAATACGAGCAGTTGAACATTGAAGGTGTGCGGCTGGACTAGCTGGTGCACACCCTGGTTTGCGAGATCGAATTTTACTAAACTACACAAGAATTGAGAATGCTCATAAAGTACGCAAGAAAACGTTTGTTTTTTGTGATGTATAGAAGTCGACAGGTCCGTACCCAGGGGGCACGAAGCCTCACCTAGAAAAATTTTCGTCCCCACAGGAAAAATGTTTTGGACGTATTTTGAAACTATTAGACATGGTTTCAAAAAATTGTCCCGCTCCTAGAAAACTCTTCGCTCCCCCTGGTGTCCAAAGCTGGTTACGTGCCTGGAAGTCCAGCAAACGTTTAGTTTTCCTTTTTCCATGCTGAGACATTATCAAATGCCTGAGTGCTTCTGTGTTAACAACTGCAGTTTTTGAGCTCGTGCAACAGTTTTATCATGCTACAGAAATTGGTAATGTAGCCAATGCGGTCAGCGCTTGCGCTGATCAGCCTTAGCAGACAAAATAAAGACAATTTATTCGGATAAAGTGAACTATCGCGGAACACAATCTTAAACATGCGTAGTGGATGGAGGGTCTGCAAAAAGTGCTGATGTGGTTTCTGGACGCAGACGATAGCCAGAATTCCCACCAAAACATAATTATTACATGTGGTATTTGCGTTACGTCGACAAATTAACAAGCAAAAAGTATGCGAAAACAGTCAATCTCCGTTGCACAGGTAATAAAGTTTTGTAAAACATCAAGCTCAAAGGTTTTTTTAACCCCAACCCCCCCTCCCCCTTGCGTACGCCCATGGTACCACGTAAGAATCAAGGCGAGCTGGAGCTTTAAAAACTGATTCACCATTCCAGTGACAGGTCTTTACTTTTCCTCAACCTTTACGATTTCTCATTAGTGGTAAGTTCTCTCTAGAATCAAGGGCAGCGTCGGCATAGGAATACCATGATCAACTATAACGGGCGTTTAATTGAAAGGTAAAAAACGATTTCTAATGGTAAGTTTCACAGGAAAATATTTTAGTTCCATATTGAATTTAAATGAATGAAGTGATTGTCGCTTTTTGCGGAAACGATATCATGAAACACTGAACGTCTCACAAAGGTACTGTGTTGTATTGGTCGTTAGACTAGCGCTATGGCGGAATCTTTCACTAACTCTTTAAACAATATTTTTCAACAGTAAAACCGCCGATTGTTTGAATGAAACCAACAATAATAAATTTTCATTTAAACCACTGTGTCTTCGCGTTGTTGTTTTTCCTAAGGCTTTGCAAGGCTTTCAAGCTTTACTCATTTTCTCTCTTGGTTTCTATTGTTGCAACCTCTCCGGTGGTGTTGCGTTGATTGTATGATTCACCACGAACGGGATGTGCGTGAAGAACAAAAATATATCTATGTGGCGCGAACAAGCAATAATAGAGTGATCCCGATGGTGTGACCTTGGTGAGTGACCTCTAATAATGCTTGTGAACCTGGTGAACAGTTGATGGTGCTTGCTAACGGTGACGACGAGAGTGATCTCATCGGGTGATCTCTATTGTTGCTTGCTGCGGCGGTGCGAAGCTTTGCGCGCATGCCGCTCGGGATTTCCGATCGCAACACTATCAACCTCGAAATAAGGGCATTGTTCGCAATAGTTGCATTTTCAGGCTCTACTCAGAAAATTTGGAGAAATCTAAAGCATTCTGGACAAGAGGCAAATGGTCACTTTGAAGGAAATGCAACTGAGTGTTGTGCTCCTAAAGGACATCCCCGACCAATTTGGTCTTTTCAGTAATGTTGAAAATGTCTGAGACAAAACGAGAGTCCATTGTGCCACGTGAATAAAAATATAGCTTGTCTGCAACTTTTCAGCCACGACGAATTCAACAGCGAGATTGAAGACATCTGGTCATTAAAATGTTGTAGTGCAGCAAAAGCGAACTTTACCGAAAAATATAAAATTTAAATTCCTTTGTCATTATATTTGCAATTGAATTTCAGAAACAAAACAAGTGCTCCTAATGTGATTTTTATGCGACGTTAACCAGCGTTGAAAAGGATCTTGAAGCGGAAAATATTTGTTAATTGCTTCCTGAGGCGCATAATATCCAACCACCAATTGTTGGTCATTACTTGTACGCCTCAACATCCAACAACCGCGACCATAGCCTGTTGTAAGATAAGACCGAACATAGGTCATGAGGTCGCCAGCCTGATGTGCACCTTGTTTTTGTTTTCCAAAGACAGAGGCTATTGTATTGTTTCGTGTAACCACATGACAATTCCACGACCAAACCAGAAACATTAAAAGCATGTGAAACGGTTAAAAATTGACCATTTTCTCAGCAATGGCACAGCGAAAGATCTTGCGATCACCTGGCCTAACTGCACCATGTGTGTTTTGCTACCGTGCGTCAAACTTATCAACATTGGTACGGCAGGAAAGAAAAATTAACCTAACATTCCATGAAAAAGGAAAATCAATAGACAACAGAGACACCAAGACAAACACAGTCAGACAATCAAACACACAAGAGAGACAAGGTCGCGGCCGGTTCTCTGTTGTTTTGTCTTTTGAATTTTTATCAATTTCACAAAATATATGACGAAACCCAGAGTAAAATTTCTCAAAGCGACATATTCGGAGAAGTTATGCGACATTTAGAGCTTTACGAATTTCACAGCTGCTCTGTGAGTGTCACACCGTGACCACTTATCGAAAATCCCACGTTTGCCATACTCCAATTGGTGACCATATGCGAAGATCGGAGCAAAGACCGGTTTAAAATCTGATAGCTTTGCGGTGTTTGAAAGCTCCCGTTTTGTTACCACAGAGCGACAAAGCTCACGCAGAACTGCGTTTGCTTTACAAACCCAGTAAAGCAAACTTTACCAATCTGGTAAAGCTAACCAACATCTCCTTTTTTGCGCGACAAAATTCTCTTTGAATGTTCTGTGCACCACTACACCAAACAGAACAGCGAAAACGGCTTTTCACTCCTTCAGTAGCTCTGAACGCACGTAGAAACCTCAAGAATCGGGGTGTCATTACGCTGATTATGCACCTTTTGAATCCGAAATAAAAATAAAATAAAGTATTAACTTCGGCAAAATGTCAGACCATTAGAAACACAAAAAACTCTAGGTTCTTACAGACGGACTTTTGTTTAAAATAAAACGTACAGTCATTTGTCGTTAAAAGTGAAACGCACCCACTTCATCAAAACAGGTCTATTCTCTTTCTACCCGAATACTTTGTAAATACAGTTTGTTCTTGTATTAATTCGGTTCTCAATAGTAAGTTTCCTGCGACGATAATAATGTAAATGCCAATCCTGGTATATTTCAACTAACTGTTGTTTAGGTCAGGGGTTCTCAAACTTTTGGTGTTATGGAGCCCATGAAGATATTGACCATAATTTACGGAGCCCCACAATAAATTTCTAAAAATAAAAACACATTGTTACGCGGAGCCCCGAGGTTTCTCACGCGGAGCCCTGGGGCTGTGTACGGGGCACTTTGAGAACCTATGGTTGAGGCCACTTCAGTCCCTAAAAAGTAGGGACCTAGTTCTTTTCAACACGAATGTGCATTACTGGTTTTGCAACGATGAGATACCGTTTGATAAATTTTGTTCAGGTCATGGAACTTAGCTTGAAATGCAACAAAAATATGTTCATCAATCCGCTCACTAAAACCTTTGTATTCGTACAAAACATAGAAATCAAGAAAAACTGCAATGATTGTATTTGCTGTGATTTCTACAAATGCCTGTGCTCGTTTTCTGCAGCAATAAAACCACAGTACACGGTACATATCCGACCAACACCTGCAAAATTTTCGCGCTGGTCGCTGAAAACCAGCGTGATAATCTTTGCTCACAAATTACCTTGACTTGATCTTTTTGCTGACAAACCACCATATCACGCTTCACCAGATATGAAGACACAACATCCAAGAAGGGTGGACTCAATTTTACAAATATGTTGATTGGTTAGGATGGCATACATCGAACTTTTCGTGTTTCTTTTCAACATAGGTTTCATTAACATCAGGGGTCAGTGTACTTTGCATTAACCTGTACACCCATAGGCTTGTAGCATATCTTGTTTTGTGCTCTGTGAGGCGGTGTCCCAAACAAAATAATGTTGCTCAAGTCAAAGCATTTGGCCCCCCCAAAATTTTTGGGCTGGCTACGTCACTGTTTACACTGATCGAAATATGTGATACAATTTTTTTTGCAAATGCAAGGAATCTTTCAACTATCAAACTTACAGATGCCAATCAACTTCACCAATCCTATGATGATAGCCTTTAAAAATATATTTTATATTTGCAGGTAGTTCATTTAATCAAGTGGTCTGAAACAATATCGAGGCAAAGCAAAACATCAGTTTGTGCCGCTATGAAAAGCACAGTAGGCCGCCAAGAGACGAGGAAGCACATCAATCTCGTATTGAAACATGATAAGAGCATACATTCTGCGTAGCTGTTTATCTAATAGCTCATCAGTGCTGTGAAACCAGGTTATACGTCATGTACGTTTCTGGATTTGAGCTGAATTGCTGTATACTTCCTACGGAGTATGGATTCTCGCTTTTTATGAATGTATACCCAACTAGCGTCTATCTGACTCGCTGCCGTCGAAACCAGATTAGTTTCTCCTTCAAAGCTCTGCTTTAGAGCTTTTGCGTTTGACGAAGGCATTATCTGATCACACACTGCTTCTAAGCAGCCTGCGGCTGCCAAAGCGCACCAACAAACGAGCATCATTTATGTTTTCGATCCAATCCAGATCTCGTTCGGCGCGACTTAGTTCTGCTACATCAGCCACGTTAGTCCGCGCACTAAGCGCGATATCGTCAGCATTGTTTTGGCAACAGTGTCTTAAAAGGTCATGATAAGGTCGCCGGGCCAGAACTTGGGATTGCGAGAGTGCTTGAATGGCACGCCTTTTAATTAACAACCAGTGATTCGACCCCAGCTCTGCCAAAGCAAGAGGTTTGCGAACAAGGTATTCCTGGAATGCCACAGGAAGAAAGTGCCCCGCATGTCAAAGCACTGGCAAGTCTGCCACCACACTGACCAGAAGTAACAGAGCATCGCATTGTTTGCAGTTGATTGCGGTGCCAATACCAAAAACTTTTCGTCCCGATTTTCTGTACGCCGCGTGTACAACAGCTATCCTCTCACAACCAGCAACGTTCATATCAACCGTCAAAATCCCCACCATGATAAATCGCGCATTTACATCGTGTGACGTAGGCGTTCCGCGGTTTACTGAATCCCAAGTGACGCGGATCATCACTGGCACACGTCACTGTCTGTCACCAGAGTATCGACATCATGTCATCAGCTCATTTGCAAGCAGGGAAGGCGCAATTTATTGCAACAATCCGAGTCGATGTGAAAATAGTCTGCAAGAAAACGCCGCAGGCAAAAGGGAGAGAGCACTGGCGCTTAAGCCGACCACACGAACGAACCAAAAGCGGTCAGAGTGATAAGGGCAATACTGTACTGACAGGAAAAACCAACACATAGATTTCGTCAGGCACGAGACGCGACATTCGCTGCAACCTTCACAATCGCCGGAGCGCCGACCAATTCTGCTGACTGGCTTAACCAATCAAAATCAAGTCCACACTCCTGAGCTGACGTGCATATTTATGGAAACCACTGCTAAGGGCACAAAACCCACCGGCGGTTAACATCCTGTCGAATCGTCCTGCTTTACAGGACGCGCATACCATCGCGACGTATGAATCGAGTTGCCCATTCTTAACACGGCGTTTGGGTTCAGCGCTCAACACGAAATTACTCCACTCCTGGTATCGTGAGAACCTCAACTTTTGCTTGTCACGATGAGCGATCTAAACATGCGTATGAAAATGCTTTAAACTCAAAAGATGTGAAAGGGAAATGCAATAAAAGTTATTGTGACATAAATCAGTTACGCTGTACACACAAGAGTCAAGGTAAACAGTATGGGATAGTTTAAAAAGACGCTTGATTCTGTGAAAGATTTTCGCAGGATTTCCTCGTTTTTAACTGGAGGGAGCTATCAAGTAACGTAAAACGGCACTAAGAATTGATTTTATTTAGAAGGCAGTAACATGCACAACTGTATTTGAAAAAGGCATCAAACAACGCAAGCAAAGCTTTCGCATGCAGTTGTTGCATTCAATTGGATATTCTGCTGAATTCATACCACATACCGGTCTATGAAGTGTTAAACCTCTACATTTTCACTGGTTCACAACTAAAAATAACGAGGAGCCCAAGTGCAAGTAGCAACGAAACTCAGTTACAAAGCGGTGTAACAAACTACCCCACTGGGATGTCACACTCAAGTAGTAACGCAGAATAGATTTTATAAACCTAATCCAGACAAAGACCTGATGCTAACAAAACGAATCTCAGCGATCAATTCATGCTGATCTTCACGATTCGCAATTGCCACGGGATGGTGATTCTTATTGCTTAGTTAGGCCATAAAACTATCTTCAGAGGTACAAAGATGGGCCAAATGCTGTGAAGCACAGGCGACAGAAACCAACTGCAAGCATCTGTAGTCAGAACGTCATTTGTTGTCGGCATTACAGTAACAGCTTGATTCTACAAGTACAACCAGTTGTTTGTGTGAAACGATATTAAAACCGCACGATGCTATACGCAGAGCTGTGTGATGTGTTTAGACAGCGGTAAAGCGAGTTAATTTATCGCAGAGTTACTGTTGCGCCAACAATACTCTTTCCGTAGTTCGATGAGAGTGGAACTGCATTTTAGCAAAGATGCAATCGGCGAGTCAAGAAAACCTGATCTCGACGCAAGCATAGACTTAATAAGGTTCTTCTTCCTCTTCCTTGACCGCACGTCGTAAGCAGCACGCAAATATCATGACCAGAATTTCCAAGCACGCCACAGCTATTCCAGTTATGGCGAGGATGAAGAGATGATCTTGCAAATACAGGACCAGCTTGGTCAAGCAGCCCATGCTTTCCGAACCAAGAACTCTGTAGATGTTTGACGGGTGATCCCTCTTGCTACACAACGGCGAAGGGGTTTTGCAGCAGGATTCGGGAGTTTTTAAACCGTCTTTATTTTGCTTGATGAAAGTGCTAGCTTGCCAATCTTCATAGCTGTGCACGCCGCAGCACTGGAAATCCTGCTGCATATCATCGACTGCTGTGGTGAGAGATTCGTGGCCAGTTTGGTTGTAATTTTTGTTGAGGTTGGCCTGCAAACCTTTTGCCAGCTCAGCTTCTATTGACTGATGGTACACGAATGCCAGTATGCCGGCAATGCACTCAGCCAGAAATATTATCACAAGAAGAATAAAATACCATGTAAGCAGAGAAGCATTTTTCTGGATGGCACCAACACAGCCAAGTATACCTGTGATCAGAACCAGCAATCCAGCACCAATAAGCAGGTATACGATTAAATTGTAGAATGCTGATCCCAGGACAGCAGCGTATTGCATCTTCATCACCATCGTCCAAATGCCAATCCCTAAAGCACCACATCCTCCAAGAATGAAAACGAAATTGAATCCAATCACTAGACCTCTTAAACATGCTAAATCGCATGGTCCAGATGAAGCTTCATACTTCTTTTCTTTGTCGCTTTGTGCCATGTTTATGGTGCCACAGTATTCTGATTAACTACAGACACCCAGCTAACAGTTGCTGCCAACATAACAAAGATGAAGCATCATATACAGACAATCAACCAGCATTGTAACTTCATTTTATATGCAAAACGGCCAAGTTTTCATGATGACGCAAGGACAAGTCAAAGAAACCTCACAAAATACATATTACAAATAGATCTATATTAAGGCTGTAGCATACCTTAAAGATACATTTGTAGTGCTTTTTCTAAAACATTTTCTGACTAAATTTTAGCAGTCATAATATAAACAAGGGATGGTTATTTGTATTTTTTAATCTGAAAACATTCGAAGCAGAACAATCAGAAGAGTTCTAAATCTAAAATCGTGTTGGCAGGATTCACGGTTTCTCGAAGTAAAAACAATGATCACTTGCACAGACAACAAACGACATGCTTGAAAGGTTGAAGGAAGCCACTTGGACAAAGCCTGCTTTTAATCTAATGAGACATGGGTTGCTGATGTACTTTATGTTTCTTGTTATTGCACCTGAAAATGAACCTCATCTGCAGATGTCAACAGAATAACGCTCATGTTGCGATCAGAAAGCCCGAGCGGCAAGTGCACAAAGCTTCACACTGTGGCAGCAAGCAACAATAGCGATCACTCTATTATTGCTTGTTCATGCCACATATATATGGGTGCTGTTCTTCACGCACATCCCATTCGTGGTGAGCCACACATTCAACGCAACGCCAACGGAGAGGTTGCAAGACTTATAATACTCTTTCATAAATTTAGTAACTAGCTTAATGAGTATGTGCTTACTACTGTTTTGCAAACTTCCTACCAAGCTCAGGTCGTTATGGTTGATTTGGTAACTTTGGCAACTAGCTCATAGCAGGAAAACAATTAAAAAAGAGTAAAAGTGCCTAGTTTAAACTGGAAAGCTGTAAATAATCGCCATGAGCCACTACAAATATTTTGTGCAAGCAAATCACTGAATCTATAGTACAGCAAGTAATTCTAAAGATATGGTTTTACCAGGACAATTTCGATTCATTATAGTTGTAAATTTAATTTGTACATAATTCATTTTCATGCAAGCAGAACAAGGTAACTTTTTAAAAACGAAGTGGCATCATGCTGCCATTGGGATAACATACTTTGACCTGATGCATAGTCAGGAGGAGAATGGTCAAGTCACCTCTCAAAGTTTGGTTGAACCATTGAGCAAATGTTGTCATGAACACCTAAAGCCAATCATTTAACAGAGCTCACATTTCTAGCCCTGTAAAATACTTTTTATGGCTACACCACAACTGTGACTTATGCCTAATGCCCAATTATACCAAAATATATCTATACATATGCAGGAATATCATTTTGTTTTTGAATAAGTGTCTACTGTGGTGATTATCGAATATCGTGTAGGCTATATCTTTGTGATTGATATTTTTTCACTTAGCAATGGTCAAGTTCTGAAATTGAAAAAGCTGCTTCTGCAACTGAAAAAGCCACCAGTTTTTACTGTTGCAACCTCCCTGTTGGTGTTGTGTTGCATGTGTGATTCACCACGAATGGGATGTGCACGAAGAGTAACAGCCATATATATGTGGTGTGAACAAGCAACAATAGAGTGATCATGGCATGTGGTCTCTATTTTTATTTGCTGCCACAATGTGAAGCTTTGCGCACTTGCCACTCAGGCTTTCTGATTACATTACAAAATATTGGAGGGATAATTTGCTGCAACATATATATGTGTTTTTGCATTGTGTGAGCAGTGGTGATGTAGTCTAGAGCAGTGTTTCTCAAACTTTTTTATTCCATCACCCCCTTTTCACCCTCGACACACCCTTTTCATCCCCCAAGCCTTATAAAGCAAACACAAGGTAGTAAATTTAAAGAATTTTATTCAAAGAAAGTATAAAATAGCTGAACCAACCATTGAAAAGCTGAACTAAGGAATTGTAATACGACGCTAATATTACGTTCAGAATTCTTGTGAAAACAATCCAGGCTAATGGAGCCGGAGCTGGGCATTTTGCCTGGAGCTGGAGCTCAAATTAAAAGTCATGATTCAGAGCTCAGTTTAAAATTTAGGACCGGAGTTGAAGCTATGGTCATTTGAAAGATAGCTCCAGGTCCCTTCCTAGATATTAGCGGTTTTGCTAAATGGACTTATGTGTGCTCTTTATAGCACACTAAACACGATTGCTACAAGTTCTGACACCAGACTGCAACAATGGATCTGCTAGCCTTTGATGTTCCTTTGGTTTAATAATCGCTAAGGCTGTGACATCGTAGCTGGCAGGTGTGATGTCACTTGTTGAACAATGGTTCTCAAACACTGGTCTAAGAGCCGCATGCAGCTCCCAAGCATCCTTTGAGTGACTTTTAACATTCTTTCTGCAACATATTTATTGGAATAAGAGCTGATGATGCCTAATTCGTAGGCGAAATATATACTCTGTAACAGCTTAGCGTCTGATTCTTTGCTGGGAAAGGATTTCTTGCGATAGGTAGTGTCTTTCAGTAACACCTCTAATATTTTGTGTAACAGACTTCAATAGTGCACTAAAACAAAACGTGTCAATTGACTTGTGGTAAAAATTTTTAGTGCGGCTATCTAACAAAATTGTAGATCTGGATTTGGCTCCCTTGAATTAAATGGTTGAGAACCACTGTTGTAGAAGTCAGAAAAACGTTAACTACCACAACATCTCAGTTACTAGTCAGAATGATCAAACCAGGTCTGTAGTAGTGTAGCGATTTAGAAAGAACTGAGCTATAATGAGTAGTTATATAATAAAATATCAGTAGCTTTTGTAGCTGTGTAGTCATGCTGTTAGCAGAAACTATGATTAAGATATGATACCATTGCAGATTCAAGTGTGCAAAGCACAGTACACTTATGTTTAATAGGAATTTTTATTAGAAACCATTAGGCTTACTAGCAAGGTTTATTAGATTATTGGCAAAGGTCATCAGTAAACATCACGTTTACAACTACAAGCAGTAGCATTACATGAAAGTTATATAATTGGTAGGGAACTAGCATTGTGTTACATGGCAGTACATAATCAGGAGGGTATAAAAGTTGATGCAAACAAATGTGGACTCTTCAAGTTTTCATCTGTGGATAAAAATTTGTTTTCAGCACAGCAACCTATTTCATTTTCTCCTAAGCTTTGCAGGTTAAATTGTGCTTTACTCTGCGATTCATCACCACTTATTATGAGTGCAAAAGATAAGAAATCAGAAGTATTCAGCTATTTTATAAAAGTCAAATGTGAATTTCTTGCTAGAAGTCATACTATTTCTTTGAACAAAGGGCTTTGAAACACATTTTCGCATCTGTGTAATGCAAACGTGTGCGTGCTTGAAAGAACAAATGAGAGTTGACTACCATATTTTCCGGGGTACAAGTCGAATTGTTGACCCCTAAAATTTTTGTTTAAATATCAGGGTCGACTTATATGCCGAGTAGACTTTCAGGGTACATTGAAAAATTATTTTTATTGAGAAATATTTATACATATACACTACATAT
>Ga0210059_1013371_pt1 | contig 12287 bp, 8 predicted proteins | sample Ectturendosymbi2_FD_188042 | JGI IMG/M metagenome (GOLD analysis project Ga0210059, IMG submission 188042) | Ecteinascidia turbinata endosymbiont from Florida, USA - Sample 2 (SPAdes) (version 2) | ecosystem: Host-associated > Tunicates > Ascidians > Unclassified | place: Key West, Florida...
GTACGAATGCCCTAAATTGCATCCTTATTTTTCCTTTAACTGTCGCATTTCGTTTATTCCTGATGATGGCTTACGCATAAGCCGAAACGTCGAATAAAAAATGTTTTCGATTATTGTGGCTGTTTTATTTGTCATAAAAATATACAGCAACTCCGTGCATGTTTACCAAAGAACGATCCAGTATTTGTCAATACTGTCCCAAGATTTGTTGAACAAAAGTGAGTTGAACAAAAACAAAAAAACAATACATATTAGTGTACTTAAAACTTTTGGCAGCGTGACGCGATAGTTTATCGAATGACAGTTTATCAAACAACAATTCATCGAACAACAATTTATCTGATTTGTCTTCAAACAACTGATGTGTCTTTATCTGATTTGTCTTCAAACAACACTGTCAAATGGCGATATTCAAGAACTCTCAGTCAATATAGTGAAACAAAGCTGCTGCCAAGGCAGAGCAAGTGAAGTCTTCAGAGATGGGCAAGACGGGAGACTACGGATTTAGGATATGATGCACAGTTCATGGTGTTCGTGTGATACCGTGCGACTGGGGACTACGTGGAACAATTTCTCTTTTGCTGTCCACTTGCCAAACATACCACAAGAAAAGTAATGTTTAACAAAGTATATTCCTTCACAAAGGAACATCAGCTTTTGCAGACTCACAGTGTGTCTGTTTGTGCCGACGGTGCTTTGGGCACGATAAGAATCAAAATGGCTTTATGAATTTATGAAAAAGGATAAGAAAATTAGTGAGGTAGTTATTGTCTTGTTCACTTAGAAAAAATCAGACAGCAAAGAAATTTCAGAAGATCTGGCAGTTTTATATATAGATTTCATCTGCTGTTACTCACATCATAAGCCGTCCATTACACATTTGTTAATTTGGTGCTTTGTGTGGCGAGATGGCTCATGAGGAAAGGTGCTGGAGCAAGTGGCCCAACCAATGACACCAGTGCGTTATTAAAAGAACAGAACCACAACTTTTCTGAACGATTAATCGACAGCAAGTTGATTGCCAAATAACTTAGGTGATTTTTTATACATTTGAATTAACTAAACAGCTCCATGCACGGAAAAAGTAAAATATTTTAAGATGTGTCCAAGACATCGCCTCGTTTAAACGTAGTAAGCACAGTTGTGGAACCATCGAATTGAAAATGGAGAGCATCTGCATTTTTGGCATTAAACGAACTTGCAGAAGAAGTAGAAATTTATTTGCACTGCAAATCTTTCTTGATGCCTAGCTACAATCTCCGAGATGTACAGATATATCTCTTCTCATAGTTACATCAAAACATTTATCTGGGTGTGAAGACCTTTTGAGGTATCAGAGCTACAGGTTCATTGTGAAATGAATATACATTGCTAAACAGCTGATTTTGCTGCAAAGTCGACAGCTGTGGAGCGTGACTCAATTTTGAGTGGGTGTCCAAACCAATCCTATCTAATCTGTGTCAGCAGGCAAAAAAGCTCTTTTTCTTTTTCCATCAACATACAGTACCATTGCGAAGCTGTCTTTCAACAATATAACAATTTTTAAAACCAAGTACCGATACTAACTTCAACCAGAAGACAACATCAGGTGGGCGTTAAGGACCACAGGTTCATATTTGACAAACTTGTGAAACAAGCTCAGAGACAAGATTCTCATTGAAATTTGCGAATGCAGGTGATGAATTGCATTTGTTAAAACTAGTGCTTGTATCATTCTCGTAGCCTTAGTCTATCTGGAATCCACGAAGATTTATGCTGGTCCAAATATAATCCGACTTAAAAAGGTTGAGAAACTCTGAGCAAGTACATAACCTTGCAAAGCAGGGTAGACATCTAATTGAAAAGTAACTGCATTTGAGATAAGTAACTGTTTGCATTGGTCGTACTACAGTTACCTGACATTATAAGTGTGTGAATTCCCAACACTGTATGATACGTATTATGACATTTAGACTTATCTCAGTAAAATTCCATATTTGACGTGAAATCGATCTCCTACTAAACGCTTTGCAAGCAGATGATACTCGTAATTTATAGATGTGGAGTGATGCTATCTAGCTATGTTTGCTTGGCTATTAAATTCATTTTCATTATTTGCACATTTTTGTATTTTGATTATGTTCCGTTCACATAGTACAGTGCTGTCTTGAAACATGTTTAATTCAGATCTTTGATGGTATGCGGTTAGGTGGTGGCAGACAAGATGACCAAAGTAAAACAACCTACTGGCTGTATCTGTAATGAGAACTATACGAGCATTATCTGACCAAATATTAATTGTTTTTGTTGTTGTTGCAGTTTGCCAATGGCAGTTTCCTTGACTGCACATCCAAAAGTTGATGGCATGGTAAATGCAATGCAAATAAAAATTTACTGTTATGTACAATGCACGTCATGCATAATGCACCATGAAGATAAACTGATAATTCAAAATACTGCTTTTTGATTATGACCCAAATCAAGATTGTAGTACAAAATTCTATTGCAAAGAAATGGCATACAAAATCATTGAAACATTTTCAAACTTGGGACATACAGCTGGCGCAAACTGACTTACGACCTGCTTCATTTTTCCTTCAAAAACAAACTTTTGGTCTTAAATAGCAACTTATATTTAACAAAAACACACATTTTAATATTTTGTCATGTTGCTCTAATTTTTTATGACCAATTGCAAGCGTTTAAGCATGGAAACACTAAATTTCTGAAATAACCCAAGCGCACCTCCTGGCACCAAACTTTCTTCAACCGATTTTTGAGGATGTCCATATTCGGGGTTTTCTTTTGTTTCATAAGATACTTAATTTTCTGCCAGCAATTTTCCATTCAGTTTAAATCTGGACAGTTGCCAGGCCACTCAAGCATTTTGATCTGCTTTTGTTGGAGGTAATTTTCACTTTTTTAGACTTTATGGCAGGGAACATTATCCTAAACACTTCACAGCCATGAGTATGAAACAAGTCCAGCATATGCTCCTCCAGTACTTTTTATTCAAGTTTTGCCATTCATTTTTGTTTTTTGGGCAGGAAGTAAAAGTCAGCCTTAGGCCTACCCATTTCACAAGAAAAAGTTCCTCAAATCATGACCGATTCTGGGTGTTTAACAGTTGGAACTTTGCACCTGGGATCAAATCAATCAGATGATGATGGGGGTCGAATGATGGATGTACCCATCTGAAACACTTGAAAGTTACTTTCATCAGAAAATTTTCCACTGTTCAGGGGTCCAGTAGACATGTTGCTTGGCAATCACAATTCGCTACTTGTTCATACTTTCAGTTTGGAGTGGTTTCTTGACAGCTTTACGGCAAGGAAAACCTGAGTCCTTCTGGAGGAAATCCTGCAATGTTTGGAATGAAACGTTTTGAAGCAGCTCTGGATGCAGATTTTTCACATCCAGTGCTGTTAACTGAGGTTTCTTCTGGATTTCTATCCTCAAAAAGGTGTCTGCAGCATGTGAAGCCTTTCTTCTCCTTCCACCCCCAAATTTATGCTTTGGAAGTGCATTGCTTGATATTCCTTTGACTGAAAACAAAAGCTTCATAATGGTCGGTCTTGCTCTTCTTTTACATTTACATACTATTTTTATTGGTACTTTTTTTCTCCAGGCCAGAATACAAGTCTTATCATTATTACTGTATTTTCCAGGCATGTTAAAATCGTACTTTCAAAAATAAACACCTTACTGGTGATCTATACTGAACTATCTCTTATGCAGCAAAATACTCCTTTCTGAACAATGTCTCCTGAAGACTTAAATTCCTCCAATTTTAAGATAATTGTGACATAACAATACCAATATTGCATCATTTCATTCACAATAACCCAATGATCAATATGTCATGTGGTTCGCAGTAAACTGATTGAAGTAATAGTCCAGATATGGATTAATACTTATACATACTGCAAAATTTAAAATTTTAGGGCTACGTCCTAAGTCATTGTGCGCCAGCTGTAGTTGCTGGCCTCTGAGTTCTGAGAAATGAATCTTCAGAATGCATCAAGAAACTTAAAGAAAAACTAGTTATGAAATGAAAAAGTTATGGTCTGAAAACAACAAAATAATTGATTAATGCCCTAATTAAACAATTAATCATTATATTGTTTCTAGGCCATAACTTTTAACCAGAAATGCTAGAAAGACAATCAAGGGCTGAAAAGACACAGATTCTCGTCTAGTTTCCAATAAAAACTTAACACTTTCGGCATCAGTGTACAAAATATTCCTACTTTGAAATCATGCATTGAGCACATGCTTTTCTGCTATTTTCCTACCACTTTGCAACTCCAAAACTCGCCAGGCGATTGTGCTAGAGAGCTGTTCAAACACTCTAAAAGAAGTGGCAAGTCTTCTAGATTGCAATGAAAAAATGGGAAAGTTTTGGATTTGGGTGTTTTGTGGGTGATGTCATATATGGGGAAGGTTTTTCACCATTTTGGCTCAGGTTACCTGGCCCTTGGCCCAATTGCTAGATGGGATTTGTTTGCTCAGAATCTGAGTCTTTTAAGCATTTGGTTGGTTTTCTAGCATTTCTGGTTGAAAAGTTATGGTCTAAATACAAAAAAATCAATAATTAATTCTCTTGGGGATTAATGAATTATTTTGCAATACCAGTATATACATTTGTGGATTAAAAATTATATTTGGGGATTAACATCTTTGAAGCTAGCCAGTCAAGTTTCACTTTAACATGTTCGATGCCAGAATACGAACATATCATACATAAAAATCAGTGTAAAATCAAGCAGGTTTCACGTGTCTTAGCAACAGTGTAACTCTGATTGTGCAGGAATGCTGTTCAAACCCCCAACAGACTCAGTAAGTCTCCAAGCCTGCAATGAAAAAAAATTTGGGTTTTGGACTTCAGTTTTTTTGTGAGTGATGTCATAAGTGAGGTAGGTTTTTCGCCATTTTGGTACATGTTTCCTGGCCCAAGGCCCAACAGCTAGATGGAAGTATTTCATTCATGTCTTCATTGGAAACTAGGGTAAAATCTGAGTCTTTTGAGATTTTGATTGATTTTCTAGCATTTCTAGTTCAATAGTTATGGCCTGAAAGCAACCAGTTCAGTAATTATTTAATTATGTGATTAACTAATTACACTGTTGTTCTTTGGGTCATAACTCTTGTACCCAAAACCCCAGCAAGTCATCCAAAGACTCAGATTTAATCTATTTTTCAATAAAAACTTGAACAAATGCCACCACATAGTGGTTTAGGCCCAGGGCCATATGAAGTGGGCCAAAAAGGCCCAAAACTACTCCACTTACGATGTCATTCATAGAACATCCAAAATGGCTACTGCAGTCCTTAACAATTTCTAGGTTTCTTAATAGTCCAACTCTAAATCAAGAGTGCAAGCGAATTCACAAGCATGTGTTGCAGGGGCGACTCCAGGTCAACAGCGTCACTCGTGCTCATCATATACTTTATACTGACTGAATGCAACCATTCAAAGGTTGCATCACTGAAATTGGCATCATTCTGGCTGGCACTATCATGGCTATGTGACAATAGATATGCAACAATGAATAAGTAATTCTCATTCATTGTTGTAATGGCCAAAAAAAACATAAAGTTGGTAATTTTACCAAAAATAGGTTTTACCCTAACTCTTCAACCAGAAACATTGGAAAGCCAATCAAAAGTTCAAAAGACTCAGATTTTAGCCTGGTTTCCTATAAAAACTTGAGCGAAATACTGTACTTTCATCTAGCAGTTGGGGCCCAAGGCTAGGTAACCTGGGCCAAAAGGTGAAAAACTTACCCCCTTTATGACGTTACCCACAAAAAACCCGAATCCCAAAAATCATTTTTTCTTTACAACAAGGAGACTCAGGGTCCTTTGAAGGTTAGGATAGCTCTCTAGCACAATCGATGGGCAAGTTATGGAGTTGCAAAGTGGTGCGAAATTAGTGGCTCATTGTGTGATTTCAAAGTGCAATATACTCATACACTAGCTCCCAATGTGTTAACTACACAATGATGGAAGATGGTATAAGTAGCAGCCATCATTGGCTATGCTGCAGAGACAAAGTGCAAAGAATCTGCACAAATTTCATAGTAGATCCTTGCCTTTCACACAAGTAATGTAAAAATTTGAACTTGATCACACAACACTGTGCAAATGAATGTCAGCACGAACATCTTTTTTTATAAAAACAAGATTTTTACTTGATTGCCTGTACAGAATACCTGGGAATCATATCCAAACACAAGAAAGAACACTTACCACCACTTTATCAAATATTCCTGAAGTGGGCAGCAACCACTTGAGATGCAAGAAATTAGTTCCTCCCATTTCAACTTGCAAACCACTAACTGGAAGTGGTTCTGAAATACAACTGCCTTTAGATATTTACACACACCCCAAGAGAAATAAACAGTATTAATAAGAAGTCAGTTCTAACCATAACCACAAATTGAATGAATTAACTCTCATGATAATGACACAGCAGTTCCTGTCATGTGTATAAACGTATGTGCTACAACACATTTCTTGCGAGAATCCTTAGCAGTGCAACTTTTTTAGAATACAACATTGACACAGCAAAAATGCCAAATAGACACAAAACAGGAGATTCATCAGTTCTATTTTCAGACATTTTGCCCAGACATCATATAGAACAACTACAGTCATGCAATTAAAAAAAACAATTAGTTTTCCTAAACTGACATGCGTTCATCTGATGAAGTGCTCAGGTTTATCCAAAATCAACAGGAAACTCATGATACAGTAACTGCCAGTGAAGACAAGGAATTGCTGCAATTCCTTACAATGTGTTAAAACTGAGATGACATTGACAGTAAAAATGAGTAGTGACAATGCACCACAAGTTAACTCCAGATATGTAAATGAAAACATGAAATTCCAACTAATGTTGCAAACTTATTGAATGCATTTATCAAAATTCCTCTACAAACTGCATCTAGGATCAGTAAAGCTAAGCAGGGTTGCATAATCCAAGTTAAAATTTTTGACTTAGACTCCTAGCTTTCATCTAGCAATGAATGGATATCATGCTGCACAGCTAGAATTCTGTTTCAATAAAACTTTCAAAAGAAATTGTACATTTTAACAGGCACGAGTTAATTAAGTGGACATCCAGAGTCAAATAAAGAAAACAACTTTGACTCCTAGTGTTCTGAGAAACCTGACTCCGACTCCACCCAAAAACCTCCACCTCCTTGCGACTCCAACACCCTGTAAATAAGAGAGAAATTGATTGAAACATTAACACAATCCCACTTCTTGCTATTTGGCCTGCATTTTTCTGAAATCTCAATTTTCTTCAAGCAAACCAGTTGTACTATTTTTGGTGGGGAAGGAATGTGGTTAGTTGCTTTAAATAAATTACATTCTGTTGAGTACTATTAAAAGCTTCAGGTTTGCTGCAAGCTCTTGAGGAATCAGCCGACTCTGCTCTGCTTCTATGACTTTGCAATGATTTGAACAGGCACATATCTATTTTCAAATAACTGGTCTCCACATAGATAACAAATCTGATGATGTGTAGAGTTATATGAAACCGATTCCCAATTACACAATTTGTTGATATTCCAATGAATGTATAAGAAATACTCCAGCAAATTATTGGCAACAAATCGTATTGGAACAAAATCTACTTTTAACACTTTATGGACCACAAAGACACTATAGTGGCCCAGAATTTGTCTAGTCATAACTTGGCGAGTGATTAGAGTTCAGTCTCAGAACTTTTGGGTTTGAAACTTTTATGGTATGATGTCACGACTAAGTGAGGTCAGTGGATTTATGGTGATATCATCAGGACCTGACAATTCAAGCGGCAATATAGAGACAAGAACCTTAGGTCATGTCTCACCCTTGCATACTTAGTTTGGAAATTTTGAATAAACCGATGTGAAAAAACTAGTTTTGCAGTTCATTAGCTATTGCACACCAATGACTTTCTATGTTCACTTACTCAAACGGGTAGAGCTGGATGTTGTAGAGTCTGGACTGTATAGCATTCCACTTTGTGATTTCACATTTGCTGTATAGCTCTCACCAGGCATCAAATTACTCAAACTCATAACAAAATTTGTTTGAACAAATACTGGGAAATATTCATGAGTGGTTATCACACCACTACTTGGCATTAACGTGATATTAAATTTTGATACAATGTATGGGTCTGATGGCATGGCCCAGAAGATATCCAAAGTGTTTGTTTCAGCAGCAGGATGTCTTGTCAAATTAACATCCATGGGTGTAAGTGGAACTGGAAAACAAAGAAAATGTTGGTTTTGTTAGAAATTTAGAATCTAGATCCCTAATTCATAATTGTGTTGCATAGATGCAATGAACTCAGCAAGCCTTCCTAATCACTATAGTTTCTAGAAAATACGAGAGAAGCTTCCTTCAAAACTAATTTTGCTGGTGTTTTGTAGCCTGAGAAATTGATTAAAAACTTTGTTGTCTTTTGTTTGCCGATGTTTTTCCATAATGTGAATTACTCTCTTGTGTTATCTGGATCATTATCACCAAATTGACCCCAATTTTTTCTGTCATCTCAAAAAATGATTATCAATGACTGATTGTCATGTTTAATTTAATTACAGTGCACTGACATAACTTTAGTCATGTTTTTATTGTTACATTCATCTCTAGGCAACAAAACAAATTCCAGACTAGCGGCAAACATCTGAGGAATCTGCCTGCTTGTTTCTGCTTTCATACTTCTGTGACGATTAAAACGGCATGTATCTATTTTTCCATAGTTGTAAGCCAGAAAGATGGCAGCAAGTAAATCGATCAAAGTTTATTTCACAGGGAAACTAGTTTCGCATTTTGAAACGCATCTTCATTCCTGTAAAACTGTAAGATAAACCTTTCAGGCGAAACGTTGGCACTTGAAAACAAGTATAGAAACAAACACACATGAACTGTGGCTAGTTACAATGAGCACTAAAATTGCTAAGTCAAAAGGCGAACATTCCAAATTTTCATAAACCAGCCACTGCTAAGAAAAACTGCATTTGGTAATGGCTGGGAAAATGCACTTTTGCTCTGGAGTTAATAGCACATGCCCGATGAGGGTGCCAGAGTCAAACCATGCATTTAAACAGAGCATGACGGTCCACGAAAGATCAAGAAAGGTCATGTGTTTCAACAAATTCCGAATCTAGAAAGCCCGTCAAAATTGGTTAATCTTGATGAAATTGAACAATTAGGTCCCCTAAAAACATTTTAATTAATACTCTAGGTATATTCAATCTTTTTTGTGTAATCGCCTCCCCACAGGAACTTTGCTTGAAAATTGCTGCCTACCTATAATTTTTGCATTGTCTGAGAATGATTTTTTGTTTTGGAAATAATTCACTGCTAATGAAATTTAAGCAGGCAATCTAGTTAGCACAAAAATCCATGAACAAACGAAAAGAATGAAAACACATTTGTAGAATAAATGTTATTCATTCACAAAATAACACCTGGTTCAAATTAATGTGAACCTAGCGGTTGTGCTTATTTGGAAGCCTTTTTAAAGCAGGTTGCAAGTTGCTCAACTTAACTCGTAATGTGTTTCCTCGGTTTTGTTGGTGTAAAGAATGACAGTATTAATTGTGCGTTCACAGCAGAGGTGGCCATAGATCCGGAGTCGACTCCAGCAGGATTACATATTTTTCTTTTGGACCCAGAACCGGAGTCAAAAATTTGTGAAATATGGACCCGAATCCGAAGTCACTTTTTAATTTCGGAATAGCAGGAATCTGGGTGGTCATTTCTCAAGTAAAAACATGGGTACATTTTGGTTGGATTGATGGAAGCCGAAGTCTGAACAAGACTGGGATTCTCAAATTTGAAAAATTTCCAGACTCTAATCTGGATTAAAAAATTTTGGAATAGGTGCAGAGTTGGAAAACGTGACTTCACCAGCTCAGGTATGCCGTACTTAGCAGAATCCTTGCTCAACAAAATATGCCATGGAAAACTCCAGTAATAATAGCTTCACTTTTACCGAAAGTTCTGGAAAACGTTCATTGCACTTAATCCACAATTTTGACATCCGTGTCCATGAAATATAACACGGGCTTCATCGTCACTTTGAAAGTCGACGAGACATTCCTGGATGGTGGGATCGCATTTGCTTATGCTAGTTAGCTGGATAAAATGTATTTCACTCAGTAACTTTCTACGCAATGTAACTGTTTGGTGTGATCTCCACAACGGAATGACTTCATATCAAGCCTCAAAGAGCAAGTACAGTCTCCCGGTTAAGTTTGCGTCTCAGTTAAGTTTGCAAACTATATTCAAAAAATCTGGATTCAACTTTTTAACTAATTTATTAGTATTTGCAGTGAGTCAAACATGGCAACACAACTTGTCATGAATAAAAGTTAACAGCAACAATCTGGTGCTAAAGTTCACGATTAAAACAAGTCATGATGCATATTATGCTCTCTTTTGCGTTCTGCTTTCAAAATCACCTGCCTTAAAGGTATAACTTATCTTCCATCTCTGTAAACCTCCTGACACATGCTCTAATTTTTTTCTTTTTTATCTCTTTAGACATCAGAGCAGAACGTTTATGAATAACTTTTTGCTTCGCCTAGACTTTTCTAACAGTAGCCTCACTAACTTTGTACTGCTGTGCGATCCTTCATTTGCTTGGAGGATTTGTCTGGTTCAACTTAGAGATTACTTCCAATCTCTGTGACTCATTCAAACACTTGGCTTTACCTGTCATTATGTGAATAGTACAATATAAGTAAACGCTGTGTGCCTTGCTAAAAAGATCAGTTAGCTTCAGTCAATGCAACAATCAGTCTCGGAACTTCAGCCCTAATGATCAGCAACATGGCTGCCAACATTTTTTCACCAAAAAAAACTCGTCAGAAACATGAATATAATTATAATACAATACCAATCTTTAGAAGCATTTTCTTTCCTAGTAATTACACTGTCTTACATTTGTTTCTTATAAATAACAGTGATGATTTTTAGAGCAACAGTAAAATCTTTGCAATATTCTTTGTACCCTGCATGGTCATAGACTCCTGTCAGAAGAGATTTGTAATGAATATGCAGCTCAGACAATGTTTTGCCAGAGCTAAACCTTTTCGACTGAAAAAAGCCAGAAACAGCCAAATTTTGTCTGGATTTTTTGATTTGCAAAAAAAGCCAAAGGTCAACCCTGATCAGCAATTCAGTGTCTTCATTTCTGCTGATACATATACAGGCCTTCTATAATACGGGAGATTATTGTAGCGAAAAGGATTTTGTAGACTTCTGATTAGTTTAGCCAGGATGGGGTGTTTGGGGCTACTCGCTAGTCTAAGTCACTCCGTCCATAGCCTGCTGTTCTGGTATACTCTGCCATAAGTCAGGTGAATACAGTACAGCTATATCCACAATACAGCAAAATGTTCAAACTGACTGAAAAACACGATAAGCACGTTTTATAACTTGTGGCTAGCTGTAACTAGTATTGCTTGCCATTGATTGCTACATAAATCATCTCGCAGCAGTCATATTTCCAGTATTTTCATAACAGAACACACTTAGGTAAATTGTTTTACTCAAGGTAATAACCAAGTGGTTCTTAACTGGGGGAGTAATCCTCCCAAAAGGAGCGTCACGATCCCTTACGCGCTTTATCAAAACTACATTTGTTTTACAACTTATTGTCAGGGGCCTAGAAACAAAGGACGATTATTGAGGGGTGTGCTGGACAAAAGGTTAAGAACCTCTGTACCAAAAAATTGGTGCATTTTTGCCAAAAATCTCTCAATTCTTTAGTTATGCCTTTACTTTTTTCCTTTCAACACCATGACCAGTCTACGAATATATCGTACCTGGATTTCAGCCTAAAACCAGCAGTTTTCAGTTGCCAATGCCACAGCTCATCCACCGATTGCGTCAGAGAGCCGTGCAAACCCTCAAAAGATTTGGCAAATCTTCTAGTCTGTAATGGAAAAATTCATTGGTGTGGGGTTGCGGATTTTGTGACTGACGTCATAAGTGAAGTAGTTTTGGGGCCATTATGGCTCATGTTACCTGGCCTAGAGCCCAACCACTAGGCCAAAGTGTTTCGCTGAAGTTTTTATTGGAAACAAGGGTCGAGTCTGATTCTTTTGAGCCTTTGATCGTCTTTCTGGTGTTTCTGTATTTTTACTAACTTACATCGCAACTTTTCAACCCGAAACCCCAGCAGGTCATCCAATGTATCAAAAGATTCAGATTGTAGCCTAGTTTCCAATAAAAACTTCAGCGAAATACTACCACCTAACGGTTGGCGCCCAGGGCTAGGAAAAGTGGGCCAAGGG
>Ga0210059_1013372_pt1 | contig 12286 bp, 8 predicted proteins | sample Ectturendosymbi2_FD_188042 | JGI IMG/M metagenome (GOLD analysis project Ga0210059, IMG submission 188042) | Ecteinascidia turbinata endosymbiont from Florida, USA - Sample 2 (SPAdes) (version 2) | ecosystem: Host-associated > Tunicates > Ascidians > Unclassified | place: Key West, Florida...
ATCTTACAGGCGAAATGTTGGCACTTGAAAACAAGTAAAGAAAAACACACGAACTGTGGCTAGTTACAACGACATTACCAAACATTTTTCGAAGCTAAAAGGCTGACCTCTCCAGAGCCTCATAAACTAGTCACTGCTAAGAAAATCTGCGTTTGGCAGCGGTCTAACAAAGACACTTTTCCTCTGGAGATAACACACGTGCGCGATGACGTATGACAGAGAGAAGCCATGCGATTTAAACAGAGCGTAACAGTTCACGAAAAATTCAGAAAGGCCTAGACTTTCAACGTACATTGGAAGCGTGCAATGAAGCTAATTTTTAGTTATTCCATGTTCCAAACACAACTTCTTTGATGGTTTTACAGTTCGTCAATTCTCCCTTTTCCTGTTTCATAGGTTTTTCAGTAAATGTTAACATTTGCGGAAAACAGCAGTGGTAGGTTGCACGAAGCTAAGAAGCTGCTCATTAAAATCCGACAGCTATAAGCTGAAAAACACAACAGCCAGAAGGTATCATGATCATCACAGTAGCCTACCAACCGCACCTGCAGTAGGCCTAGTGGGCTAGTTGTTATTCTACACAGAACAGATCACGAGAGTTATTAGTAGCATTTGGTGACAAATACACTGAAAAAACAACTCAAGTTATCTAATTCGCCCTTATAATGCACTCACTGCCAAGCCTAACACATCGACTAAGGACCAACACGAAGCGGCAGATGCGGCAAAGTTGAACCAATTTCTACTCTGCCGCATCAGTCGCATCAGTCGCTGGATTAGCAGATGTGACGTCAAAAATTTGCTGCCTCAGACCGAAAATCGCAACAACCGTCTGACAGCGCACACGACCATTCCAAGGCTCCTTACTGCACTTGGACGGTTCATTAATTTGTTCCAGACATGTTTGTATCAAGTCAAGCTTGTCTTATCGACAAGATCAGACACTCGGCAAAATTTTGAAGATGATGCAATTTGAAACGAAAAAGTAAAAATTCAGTAAAATAGTGAGGTCCCTTGTATCTTGGACCCTTTGAAAAAATGGGGAACGGACCTCCCCGTTTCCCCGTTCCTCCACCCATGACCATAACTTTGAGAATCTCTGAAGTTGACTGTTTTAAGTGACCTACATTTTTTAACTGCGGTGTCCCTGCGCGTTCTACCCTCTATTTTCTGCATCAGTCTGGTTGGTTTTCTGGCATATAGCAAAAAAGCAAAATAATACTGAAGCTACTGTACATTTGCCGATAAGTAAAAATAGTTTGTAGATCGCCAGTGATGGATGAATACGGCAAATTAGAAAAAAATGAATTTTTCCCATGTAGGTGATAGTTACTTTACTTTGTGCTTGCTTATCTACAGTTAAAACTGATTCTCAATAACAGCGACAATGGCTAATAACTCATATTGTTGACCTAGAAGGATTTGGTAGTTGTGACAGACTGTAATTTTATAATTTTGGCATACGGTAAAGTTATTTACTCTGATATTTTACTTGATAGAAGACAAGGTGCAAAACCTGCAGAAAGCGATTGATAACGAAAGTGAGATCGAGAGTTGTTTATAGCACCATAAATTTAGAACAAATCAAGCCGCATTCTTTGTTTTAGAAGTAGTTGATCGAATTACGATTTAACGAAAGCAAAGTAGAATGCCTTAACCTGATAGTAAGCATGCCATGAAGTGCTTACACTGTTTTACGTTCGTCTATTACATTTGTATTTTTAGCGGTAATCAGCATATCTTTATGTTTTTTGTCATCTTTACGTTCACACACATCCATTCAATATTTTAAGGGAATACCCTTTGTATTAAGGGCTATGACAGTTTCCAAAAATATTTTGCGTTTAAAACGCAGCACGAACACGTTAATTGCAAACGTTTTGTCGCATATATTTTTGCTAAACAAAGGGATGTATTCACATAACCTTAACAGGTAGATTTTGTGCCAAGAGTTTGAAACTAGCATCGGTTTTCAAAACTTCTTGTTGCAGCTTTTCCCACCCTAGTGGCTTTAATCTCCCTACGCACCATATTATTGTAGTTATGCAGCTTCTCCCCCTATTCAGAATATACCACGTTGAAAAACAACTCGCAATAAGAGTGTTTGTTCTTGTTTCGAAAGTGTCGTCACCTTGAAAGGGAATGTTTAAAACCAAACAAACCTGGGTAGCAGTGGCATTCTTTTCGGCTGTCCAGCGAATAAGTCACATTCCCGTTTCTAAATCTTTTCAGTGTCAAGCTTCGAGCTTGGGTTGGTGTTTTTGTACAGTCTGAGTTTGGCGAAGAAAGATCTGAATCCGTTTTGATTTTGCCGTCAGACCACAGCGAGAGTGCTACTGTTTTCTACTCCTTAGCAGCGATCAAATGAAATGTGAAAAAAACTTTTATAAAGAAATTCTTAATGTTTTTGGCAAACCTTAACCTGCTTGGCGAAATACGGCTTTTTATATTTCAACCACGATCAATTGAGTCATTTAACGAGTTGTGACGTCGTCATTTTATGCTCAGGGTAAAAATGTCAAATCGTGCAGAAAGCGCTAAACGAAAAGTGATCGTAGGTCTTGTGTAATTTTTTTAATGTTCGGTTTTCACTTCAAACCATCTCTTGGACATGTATTCAGTACAAATCTAAAATTTGCTTGCGGACCACTTTGATACACGATGTTGGTCGCCATGTTCACAAACCTGTTGGAAAGACACGTTTGGTTTGAGGGCAACTTCTACAAATACAGTTTTGGAAACTGAGAGCACGGCAAAAAATTACCAAAAACTTTGATTGCTCTAAAATTGGACACTGTTGCGCGAAAACAATTGGAGCCATTCATTTCCCAATTATGTTACAGTGTCGTCCTAATTAGTGAAACTTATGGGGCGCCGTGATAGCTAAATCTGCTAAATCTGCGCAGAGATAGCTAAATATGCGCAGAGATAGCAGTTTTTGTGCTAAATCTGTCAGATATAATATTTTTACGAACGGCGCCCCATAGAATCTACTTTTCATGCGTATTCGTCTTTTTAATTCTGAATATTTGCAGCCTTGGCGTTGCGCTTATAGATCTGTCGAAGTCCGAATCTCCGGAAAAACCAGCTTTTAATTATAATTAACAAATGAATAGTTACTTACGAAAACTTATACTGTAATTAGTTTTGTGCAAACTTAAAAGTTTCCTGGCGACATCTGCGGCATCTGCATACCAACTGAGCAATTAATGAAAAACTAATTCCCTGCTCAGCCGTAGTAGACCTAGCGGTGGTTGCCGGATTGTAACTTTGCATTGTGGTAATAAACATAAAAACCAGTTCTTCAGACTACTATTGAGCAATTTTTTTAGCTTAATATGTAACGAGTGAAAAAAACTGGTGTTGTAACATCATCGTTTCAATTTTGCTCGTATAAGTTAATTTTACAACAGTTGTTTTTCTCCCGTTATTTTCACCACGCACTGTCGGTAAAAAAATGCTGATCATTTTTGCATGAAACTCTCACGAACTGCGCAAAATAATCGTTTTTGTAAAAGAAACAGAAAATCATTGAGTCATTCAAATATTGTGTCACAATCAGTATTTTCATGGCACTAGGCCAGGCAGTTTGCCAACAAGGAAGTCATAGTGAAAAAATAGTATAGGATCAAATAATTGCTATCAGGAAAGTACTGGTGCGATTTTTCCGACTTTTCAGAAAAGATTAAAATTCAACAAGAGTAACTTTGACCAGACAGCATAAAGGGCAGGAAGCAAAGCTGCCAACAAAGCTCTGTCAGAGTGCGTCACGATTGATCATATACCACCGCTGTTGCGTGGTGTACAGTATGTATTACACCTACCAAATGGTCAACTGCTTACGTCGGGAAATATGACCCAACGTACATCATGAATCGGGTTGCTGCTGCACAGACGCTGTCTTTATCAGTCGAGTTTTTGTTAACTCGCTGGCAGATTATGTGGCAATGCAGTTCTGTCAAGTGCATTCCGGAACTAATGAAGTTTTACTGTTATTGGAAAGCGAAAGTACCTTAGCGCTTCAAATAACCCTATATTCGACTGAGATATAAAATCCGTATAAATTGAGGAACGCTGATAACTATGCATTGTGTGCAAAAAAAAACAGTGACACGTTGGGTGCAGCCTGTTGAAATATGTCGTGGCTTTGTAGATTATCTATTAGATATCAGGGTATCAACTGCTATGGAGTGTCGTTTGAGATAACCTGCCAGGAACAAGTCAAAGTACCTTAGACAATCAAGCCGTTTTCAAATTTATTCACGTTTGCATCCTTTTTTGTATTTACTGAAAATACAGCAACTACGTTCTTTAATTGCTCTTGGCTTTTATTCAATGTAAAACTGAAAAGGAAAGAGCAACTGATGTAAGCACGAGAGCGATTTGGTTTTGGAATTTTTCAGCCCTGGCAAGCGAAAAATGTGGAAAAATGCTTTTGATTTTAATAGACAACTGTTATTGTATCAAATGTTTTTTAAAATCCTTTTTGTGTCGCATTCCCTATTTATACAATCGCAATTTACAACATATCTTTAAAGTTTGGCAAGAGTTTGCCGTGTTGGTCGTTAAACTCAAAATCAACATAAATCTTTTGCAAACGCGAAATATCGATGTTGTGAAAAGACGAAAAAATGAAAGTGGGCTTTCGCAATTTGAGACATGCTGAGTGCATTGCTTCTTTTAGTGACAAGCATAAAAGTTTTCCCTGTGAAGCGACTTACTTTGTCACAAGCAACATTTTTGAAGGCCAATGTATCGATGTGGCAGTGATATTGCCTTTCGAACATTTAGCCCAAAAACGCCTCTGGAAGATGTTTTTACTAACCCTTTTCGTTGCATTATGCAGTTTTAAGGTATAATGCGCAGGGAGCGTACGTCTCAGATATAACTATATTTTGGCTGAACTATAAAAAAATAGTAATTCTATAAGAAAACTGTGTAAGTTTATGAAAACATTGAAAAAAATGTGAAAAAAAATAGACAAAACGTTTTCAAAAATAATTAATGGAATTAGTATGGATGCTAGTCAATATATAATAGACGAATGTGATAGAAGCAGTCTTCGCAGTGTGGCGCTTAGGGTTCAAACGAAGGCTGGCGTACAGATATGAGTGTTGCTCCTGTAAAAAATGACTCCTACCTAACTGTTTGTAGGATCTGCAATGGAAAGTGGGTTTACTGGCATGTGAAGGCAGATATTTTAGTTCATTGTAGCAAAATAGTTTTCCTTGTTATCAGCTCTGCAGCGGTTGAGAAAAACAACGTCACTGATTGCTACTTTGCTTGCATTTTACTAGCAGGGAACCTCTCAACCCTAAAACCGCACGGGTCTCGTGTATGGTTTGGGGGTTTTATTGTGGCGCTGTGCGACGTCACTTCATGAGTGGATGCCATAGGCTCAGTTAGGATGTGATGACGTAGGTTAACCTGCGCGTTCTGGACCATCTTCCTGTTGGCAACATCAGTGGGAGGATGACGCAGTCGGCAGAACAGTTCGGTTTGCTAGGTGTTTGTCTGGGAGCTTTGGTGTGCGTCGTCGGTAAGAATCCTACCAGCACAACAGCATGATGAGTTTGTGTTTGCCTGCCATCTTTGCGTTCCCTGTTGATTCGTGTAGAATGAAACATTTTATGGAGCAGCCCTTACCTCAGCCTTACGGATTGACTTTTTGCATTTCCTACGCCTTTCAAACGGCAATTCTTGTAGTCTCCTCTTTTTTACAGTGGTTCACAACACGGGCAGAGCATTTAACAAAATCGAAAGCAATAAAAGAGCAGATTGACTTTATTACCCGGTGCGGAACCATCATTGCTAAATTGTTCACTGGTTTGTAAATTGCTGTTGGGGCTGATGATCAACGAGTCAACATATCTATTGAAATGACAATCAAAGATTTGACCCGTTTAATTGTTTAACACGATTTCTCACATAAAGCGCAAAAAGTAAATAGCAATTCAACCGGTTTAATTAAGCGCGCAAAAACTATGGCTTTTTTCAATATGCACAACATTTGTTTACCAGAGGCAGGTAACATAGATGAAGAAAAGAAATGACTTTTTCAGTTTCCTGGTTTTATTATTACACTATAAACCAGTTTGATTGTCAGCACCAAAGCCATAGTGTGGTTACCTCTGCAAAACGTTTTTGTTTTATCCAGGAACACTGGGCAACTTTATGACGATTATAGCATATGCAACAAACCCACGCATGCGGAATGCCTTCAACCTGCTCATTGTCAACCTGGCTGTTACCGATGTTGTCATATCAGTGGTGATCTTGCCCATCATAGTCAACAGTAAGTACTTTGTACTTTCACTTGCTTGTAAGCATAAGCTGTTTTATTCTACTGCAGTTGAGAAAATGATAAGGCAGTTCAAGAGTTCCAATTTAGATTTCCAACACGACTCACTCAAGTCTTCTCAAGCAACTACAAAGCGAACGTTTTATTTTCTCACGGTCAGCGTCACGCTCTGGCGGTTAGCTTCACGCTCTAATTTTAGTGATTTTTTATTTTATTTCAGTGATTGTCACTGACCGAGCATAAACGTAGAGTTGTCAGATGAAAATTTCAATGAAAAGTCAAAAAGAGCTTAAAAAAGCCAAACCGATTATTTAAAGACCAGAAGATAACGAAGTTATTGTATTATTGCTATTCCTTTATTATAAAAATACACTAAAATACCGGAATGTTACTAGATTTTGGTTTTGCAACACCACTGGGAACCTCCCGGTATGCTGAGGTGGCCTGGAGTCATATTTTCAGACTCCGACTCCGCTCCTGTGCCAACATTTTTGGATTTGGATCCGGATCCGGGTCCGAATTTTTTTCAAATTTGAGAATCCGACTCCTGTTCAAACTTCGGCAACCATCGATGCAACCGAAATTCAGCAATGCTTGTACTTAAGGAATGACATTTATGAAGAAAACGTAGACCCCTCCTACTGCCAAATGTAAAAAGTTACTCCGGGTCCGGTTTTTCACAAATTTTAGACTCCGGTTCCGGGTCCGAAAAAATGCTGAATCTTGCCGGAGTCGACTCCGACAGTCCGAATCCGTGGCCACCTCTGCCGGCAGGCATTAGGCTAAGCTACCGCATTTAGTCACGTTCTGGTGGCAGCGATGCATTGCAAGCAGTGTCGAGTTTGTAGGCGTGGCCAAATTATTAAGAGGCTTAGTGCTGAAGCTTTGCATGTGAAAGTTGTTAAATAGGAACAAACCAGAAGGCAGTAACAGAAAACGAAGCATAAATATTCGAAAAAAGCTGAAATGCATTGAACAATCACAGTAGTTGAAATCACAGTAGAACAGCTCCATCAATGGTAACGTTGATACAAATCCTGAAAACACAACTGAACTTTCCTCGTGAAGATCAACGTCTTTTTCAATTTTTTCCTATATTTATCAGGTTATGCTTTAAGGAGTTGGTCTTTTTCTGACAAATCCTGCGAAATTCTTGGATTCTTCTATTTCGCTACTCGTTACACTTCGACCATAAATTTGCTGACAATTTCATTCAACAGGTAAAAAGCATGGATCGGCGTGTCATAATCTGAAGTGTGTCACATATGTGCTTGCAGAGGTTTTAGAGCGCAACTTGAAGTGGATTACTGAGTTGCAACAATGTAGTTTAAAATAGTGTCTGAGCTGAATAGCTATGAATGGTACGGCCCATGGGTCAGACTTTCGGTATGGTACTGTTCAGACGAGGTTCTGGGCATATTTAAATAATGAATATAAAAATGTACAAGCATTTCATATATGCTAATGGAAAAAAAATAAATTCAAATTTGCCTTTTGGAATTTTTAATAGGTGTAACTAGGCCTACTTATATACTAACCAATAGTAGTCTTATACAGTGTTTTTGAAGGTGTTTTGAGGGACCAAAACGGTCTCTCAAATTCCTCCAACGGTCTCTCAAAATATAACCAACTTTTGTAACTACAGCAGAGAATTAGAGGTTGTTATTTTTACATACTTAGATGAAATATTTGCGGTCTCTTAAAATTTCCTTGCGGTCACCAAAGCGAAACCTTAAAAAAAAAACTGGTCTTATACATAAATGTACACCTCAGTCACAATTCACACCTAATGCGTGTCGTCCAACCAGGCAACTAGAGTTTTCTTCCCAAAGTAACACCGTGTATCAATGGAAACTGACGGCTGCATGCTCTTTCTTGATGTGGTTGCTGAAAGTTGCGAATCTGGTGGTATTGTTATTCGAACATAACGAAAGCCCACGCATACAGGTCTGCACAGCAACTGGTCCGGTTTCGTTCCGTGACTTTTTATAAAAAGAAATCTTGTAAATTCGCTTGAAACGAGCCTACGCCATAGCCGGCTCTTACAGAATTACGCACGAAGATTTCCAACGTATTAAAACATGCGTATGTGCAGTGGTTTCCGGGCACATTTTCTGGATGGTTGTGTGCACAATTTCTTACACAGAATATGTACACTAATAACGCTGTTCCACGAAGGCTACAGTCCACAGAAAACATACAAGTAAGAGTAAACTAAGTAAACGGTCTGATTTTATAACACGGCTGCCTTGTGTACCTTTTCCTTAGAAAAACTACCTGTTACAGTGTCAAAGTCTATATTATGGTTGCAATATCAGACACAATACTGAGCCTGGTCAGGTTGTTCAGGCGATCCGGGTGAGGATTACAGTCACTGAGTTGCCAGTCATCACTTCACTCTATTTCACATCCCCAACAGAGTCCCGAGTTGCCAATGCGTAGAAGCCAAGTTCAGCTGCAAGAGGTGCCAGAGTGGACAAATATTCCCCATTTGCCAATCGGTTTCCCATACCTAAACTGATTGCCTTGCCTGAATAAAGAGCCAGTCAGCCTGAAATAATTTGATCCATAGCTGGTGCCCTATCAGGCGCCACCACATCCGGCCAGAATTGACCTGGGTATAACGACAGCTAAAAGGCATGGTAGTTCCCCCAAAACTGCAGAATTCCTGACCTGCAGCCCCATCACAGAGTGTAGTTTATTTTGTCTTATACAGGACTGTTAAACTGCATACGTTGCTGGCTAAATGGTAACATTTTAAGGCTAAGCGGTTATTCTCTACTGATTTTAGGCTCAGCGTTTTCACATTCAACGATATTAATTCAACATTTAATTTACGCCACCCAGTTGTTCGTCTACGTATTGGGAGCGTGGCATTCTTATAAAATACCATTTGTACGCAGAAAATGTTTCTGGTTTGTTGACCTTCTTTGTGTTGCAGCTCAATTCAACATCACCATTGAAAAGAACTTGTATTTACTGGCTCCTAATTTATATGTCATTGATTGTTACAAAATATTTGCAATGTACCATGTAACGAGGCAATGTTATATAAACGCAAAACGCCAATAACTTTACGGTCGCTAGGCAAGCTTGAGAAAACCACGAAAATGTCAACCACAGTTTTACACTAACTGCCGGTAGTGGAAAAGGGAACGGGTTACTGCGCCTAAAAAAAATGGCGTCCCAAATAGTCAGTCCTGGTACTCTTCCTTTTCAACATCTACATCTATGGTTTGCCAACCAACCCCTTCTGCCACGGCTCAACGATTGGCCGCTAAAATTAACTGCGTTCCTAATCAGTTATAAAAGATTTGTATGATTGCTCGACATAGCGGAGCTTAGTGTTGAACTTGGTGCGGGACGGGCGAGGGTTAAGAAATTCTTTGTGCGGGTAGCTGTATGTTGACCCAGTGTATGTGAAAGTGACATGAGCAAGAAATTCAACGTTACGGAGGGCTTGCGGTACAAGTGTGAAGAAATATTATTCAGTGGTGGAGAGACGCGAGACCACAGACTGGAGTTTTCAGCTCTAGGTGATCTTGCAACAAATACCTTCTGGATGATTCCAACATAACCGTGCTATGAACTAATGTTTAGTATGGTTGGAATGTCGTGAATAGCAGAAGAGCAAATTTAAAGAACTTGTCAGTGAACAACTTACTCTCTTTCAACAGTGCTTTTAAAGTTAAGAACGAGGCGCTAAGGGTTGAACAAAAGTTTTCAAATTTTTACTTTACAGGGTTTTTTAAGAGTTTCTGTTGACTTGAAATGAAGAACGGAATAATTTGCCACTAGCGATGAAACACGGTGCATGAGTTTTTAGTGGTTTTCAAACAACTGATGACAGGTGCGGGAATGGGTCGGGTTAGAAGTCTGCGGGTGCAGGACGGGAGCGGGTAAGACTTCAAATTCCTGCGGGTGGGGTGGGTTTAAATTTTGCGGGTGCGTGGTGGGAGCAGACAAACATTTAATCCGCGCAGGATTCTTCTGCATGGCGGAAAGCATGCTGTGAATAAAGCACACCAAATACGATTGTCTTCCAATGAACATTTCATGTACTATGATTATTTTCACATCGGCCATATATTCAAAAGAGTGTTAATGGGAATGCAGCAATTTATGACAGGGGTGAACGAAACCGAAAGTGGTTAAGCAGCACTGATCTATTTGACACGTATATTTATCATCCAAATGATACAACGGGTTACGAAAGGCATATTTCTCAGAAAGTGCATGAAGCTGTTGAAATCTCAAAGTTTATTCTTCGATCACTCTGTCCAGCGAAGAAAACTTTTCTCTCCTCAGTTCAATATGGTATGGATATTCAGCGTCTCGTGATCCTTCACCAAGCGTTTTTTTTTCTTCTTTTTGGGTCGACGCTGACGCCCCATGACTATCCCCGTGTCATTGCAATTTTCTTTGGCATAGTTATCACCATTACTTACTAGCTTGTTTCTGTTTTAAGCTACAAATGTTTTTAATGCCCTGAGTTTTATATCACATTTTTGTATGTTCAATCCTTTGGTTTGGACGTAAGTCTGTGTGTCGTTAGTTTCTACGATGGGTTCCCACAGGCCAAGAAAGCATAAAAAGGAAAATGATTGCAAACCACCAAGTAGAACACCAGCGTCACCAGCAATCTGTAGCAAAAATGACGGATTAATTTATTTAATAGTTTTGCCTGTAGGCTAACTACACCTAGTTAGGGAAACAATCAGCAAAATTGAATCGGGTAAGCAAACTGAAAAATTATTCGGCAGGTTACAAGACATCAGATATTGGACTGAAGGACTATTAACCCAGTACTGATTAATAGGTTTTCATTGCACCTTGGTATTGTAGAATGATTTAACCTCTGTGCAAAATACGTAATATTGGAAGTGGATGACTTCAGTATAGGCTACACGTTGAACTTGGTATTCCAGTTATGTGGCTATGATTTCCTCAGTTCATATTGGAACACATGGAGTCATAAGTGTACGGGAGTACATATTTTTGGGGATGCAAAAAATGTTTGCCCAAATTTGATCTTGTTTTCCCAAATTATGTATAAACAGCAAGTCTTAATGTTAAGACTAAAACGTGCCATTGTAAAACAATCAAGGTTTCTGCATGCCTAACTAGACCTACCAATTACCGGGGTTCAAACCCGTACGCCCTCAACTAGCAATCAATATTCTGCATAGCTACATGTGAACAATGGTAATATTTATTGTGTTGAAAAATGTTAGCTAATTACAATAAAATCCTCCCAAAAATTGCTGTTCATGCCACCATGCGTGGAAGGTGCTGCTCAGAATCTTCATTTTCAAGTTTTTATATACGTTCTAAACTTATTCTTCCAACACGATCATCCTAATAGTTAACATATGTTCTTCTCTAGCATAGATGTGTGCATTTGTGCTGGCCACAATGGCAATATCTGGAAAAGGAGTAACATATGGGGTTACGATCTAAAGTATTACATCGCGGCAAATAGGTCAAGTCTCAAGTAATTAGAGGGAAAGGAGGCAATTTAATACATAGCATATAGCTTAACCTTCCACATTGGAAATCTTCACTGCAACATGTTGTAGGCCTACTTAAAATACTACAACTTACTTAAACGCTTACAGCTTCTAAAGTCACATTATGAAAACCAAAAATCCATTCCAGATTAGACAGTTAAATGTGCATTGAACACAACGGTGTCCGTTCAAAACAGACCATTCATAACAGACCACTCAAAACAGACCACGTTCATAACAGACCCATTCATAACAGACCCGTTCATAACAGACTACGTTCATAACAGACCACGTTCATAACAGACCCGTTCATAACAGACCCGTTCATAACAGACCAGTACATAATAGACCACATTCATAACAGACTCTGTTCGTACCTAGGGCCGGACGGGGTAAAGTGTGTTAGACAAAATGCTTTGGACTTTTAGCGTCCACACTGCAATATACATTAAGAAGGGGTCCGTTATCAACGTGG
>Ga0210059_1013373_pt1 | contig 12286 bp, 6 predicted proteins | sample Ectturendosymbi2_FD_188042 | JGI IMG/M metagenome (GOLD analysis project Ga0210059, IMG submission 188042) | Ecteinascidia turbinata endosymbiont from Florida, USA - Sample 2 (SPAdes) (version 2) | ecosystem: Host-associated > Tunicates > Ascidians > Unclassified | place: Key West, Florida...
CATTTTGCTGTATGTGATGTTGATTATACTTGGGAATTTATTGAATTGTAATCAGATTAACTCCTGATTTTTACAATTCACAACAAAAGACCAAAATATGACATTTAGTACATTTATAGTACCGTGCGGTTTCTCGCAGGTAGTTCGTAATAAGTATGCAATAAAAGAAGTTGCAAGGAGGGCAAATTCACAAAATGTAATACAAATAGGGGGACCATACGGGGATTAGTTGCTCGTTTTTGTATTAAAATTAATTTATTGTTGTTTAGGATTAATTAATGAATCGTTGTTTTTGTTTTAAAATTATTGTTTTTGTTTCAAAAATAATTAACTGTTGTTTTTAATACAGAACGTTGAAGAAATGCGGATTGTTAACGATGAACCTGTGATATAACTTTTCAACAATGCGTACATGCGATGAGCAAATTTTGTATATCAAAAAAAGGTAAAGTAAACATGTTACAAGGCTGATTCTCACTGTGCTACATGTTTGATTTTAGCTCAGGCAACAACGGTGGATGATCGGTTGCGAAACTTGGCCAGCTTGACCGGACAAATTTCCTCATTTAATTTCTACAGTTACGACCAATCAGGCAGTTCTCAATACCAAATCGTTGATGGTGGGAGCGATATGTACGATAACGGAAATATTGTATGTATTATCTTTGATCCAACCGCTTATCTTTTTTAGAAATGCTTTTGATTGTTTTGGGAGAAGTATCTTTTATCAAAGATATTTCTCCGCATTCATACTGGATTTTCTCTTGGTGAAAAGTGATATATGTGTATATTTCTGTACAATTGCTTTTAACACAAAAATACTGTTTGTTTTGCTTGTGGCTCATATTTTCTTTTTGTGGTGAAGGTTACGTTTTGGGCTGACACCAGACAGACGAGAATAACGTACAATCAAACGTACAGGTAAAGACGGTTTTATTCAATCTGTTGATTTTACTTTATTAGCTTTGCCTACATTAGGTTGCACATTGAAACTTAATAAAGTTGAGGTCTCATTTATTATTCTTTCACACGAATTCTCAATGACGGATACGTTTGGAATTAACAGTTTACTTAGAGATGAAATATCTGTGAGTTTAGGTTCCGTGTCACTTCAATTGAAATATTGATAAACCCTACCTAGCTGTTGTCAAAGTGAAGACTGCTGGACATCGGTGAGGCAACACATTAAATGCCTTTCATACAGAAGGTCATTGTACAACTGGCATTGCTTATGTGTGATATTTGTGCAAAGCCAATGTTTCGAACCTTCACAAGAAACGCTATCTACAGATTCACGCGAAAAATACGTAGTAGGCCCATCTCAGTACAGGTTTGTGAGAATTCAACACACATAAACAAAAATTGAAAACAGTAAAATCATTGCACTTTTGCAGCAGTGGCGGAATCAGAAAGGTCAGCAATTTGACGGAATACTCTAAACCTTGATAACGCTTTCCTGAAGAAGCATTCCTTTTAACATCTGTACCCTTTAGTGCATTTCCATTTTTAGCAAAAAATTAGGAAAAGTGTTTTGGCAGTTTGTTTTAAATGCCCCCTCAAATACCAGCTGCGGATCCGCCACTGTCGTGCTATATCGTGTGATTGCAAAGGGGTCCACGTGCAACTGGCTGCAACGTGGTTGGTGCTGATCTGGATGTTAACTAAGCAGTTACATTTAAATAAAAGTACTTCTACATAGCATTGAAATATGTGGTTGGTCAACAAGACTTTGAAAACGCATTTAATGATGCTACTCTTTCTTAAATGAAAAAAGTCCTGAAAAAGCTATTAAGTTTTCACTTTTGTTGTTTCAGTGGACCAACTTATACTTTTAAATCTATTGCTCGCCACCCTTTCTTGGCTTACTTTTACATCAGAACCAACAGCCGCGCTCGTCACACATACGGGATTAAGGTACATAGAATATACTTGAAGTCCGAGTCTCATGAACAACTCTTGGTTATTTTACACTATTTTGACTCATGCCCGCATTTAGATAAAAAAAACTATGTGTAAGAAATATTGGATACTTAAATAATACAGTTTTGTTGTGGGTGCACTTTGTTAACGTGTTATGCCATTATTGATTAATGCAAAAAGTGGACGATTTTTGCGAATACTTTGTATATGACCGACATTTTTATACAGCCAACAGCCGGCTTGCGTTTTTGTTTAATTTTTAGGTGACTTCCGGCCTTGGGGCAGATGGCAGTGGATCCGTTTCTTCATTCCGTGATGTTGTCTTTTTTGGCAACTATACACTGAGCTATGCAGGTGCTCAGGTGTACGGTGCCAGTGATCCAAGTGTGTGCGAAGTTTTCTTCGTAGTTAACCTTAATCCGGTGAGCAAACGTTTTTCTTTGAAGATGTGGGTTGAACGTAGCTTGTGAGTGAGTAAACAAGTGTTTAATGCACTTTTAATTTGTGGAATTGATGCTGAAAAGATCTTGTTGAAGGGTTTGCAGGGTTTTAAATGTGAGAATTTTTGTCGAAATTTAAAATTTGAATTTATGCTTTTGCCAACACACTACCCATCGCTAGTAACAGTTGTTGCAATGTAATTTGTTGTCTAGATAAGTTGTATTTGAAAAATTTGAAGCTATTTGTTGAGTACTATGCCACGCCTTTGGGTATAAGTTGGCTAATGAAATCTGGTATAGAAAAAGGTTTCAATTTCTTTACGATTTTTGGAAGGTAGTATTAGACACAATTTACTGGTGAAGAACCTGTAGTTTCAACTTTCGTGCTCAATAATTTTTCCTTCGTATCAATTAGCGCCAAGAAAAATAAACTGGATTTATTTTACAAATCGGATGCCATTTTTGTTGTTGCAGAATTCTACAAACCCAAACTTAAGATTTGTTCGTCGAGGCACCAGTACAGACAACACGGACAACAGGGCTCAGATTTCAGGAGTGATTTCAAATGCACTGTTTGGCTACACTCTTTTATCCAAGTAAAAAGGAAACTTAATCCTAATCTTTAAAGTTGTCAGCTCAGGCGCCACTCAAGTGGTTCTTGGGGCCATTTTAAGGCAGTGGTCCCCAACCTTTTTGTAACCGCGGTCTGGTCAACGCTTGACAACTTTACCGCGGCCCGGGAGTGTTCTACGATGTTTGTTATTTTCAACATCTGAAATGAAGTTGCCAGTTTAAAACATCAGATAAGGCTGGTGCATGTTTGTGTGCTCGCTAAGACTCACAAGCTCTCCTCCTTCCTCCCAAACAAACGGTGTCACCACCAGCATATATTTAGCAATTTTGCGGTCCAGTGCCAAGTGATCCTCGGCCCGTCACCGGTTCGTGGCCAGGGGTTGGGAGCCACTGCTTCAAGGTCTTAAATTATAAACAGCATGCGCAAAAAATTCTGGCGTGTTCAAACCTACAGCTGCAAAATTTTGTCGAAAGAAGCATCTCAAGAATTTTGAATCTTTTTATATGAATCATAAATCTTCATTTTTTTACAATTGGAATTAATAAAAATAACTTTTGAAGCAATGTTTACCTTAAAACAAGGTGTAAACAAAATGGAGCGCCAAATATTTTTCTTTGATATTGCACATACAGAGTTTGGTGGGTAGGTTAAACATTTTATATGGTGCTTCATACTTCATTGAAGGATGCAAAATATATCATTCACGCTTAAAGCGAGCACAGAAATAAATACCTCATCATTTGCATTGCGAAAGATTCCCTGATATCTTAAGAGTTTTAAACCACTAAAATTGTTTTTTAATGTATATTTTTCTGAAATGTCAATCTCTCCTGTTTGTTTGTACATTTATGTGTGCGTAATTTCTAGTAATTCTTAAAACCATAATGTTTGTAACTAATTTTGCAACAAACATGTTGAGGGAAATCTTAACATGCACACAATTATTTTAATCACAGGACCAGTGGTTCTCAAGTGTGGAACTACGAAATACGAGACACTATGCGAAATCTGCTCACCATCATTGTCGGAAGAGATTCTGGTAAATTTTTATTTTATTAGCACAACAACTGCGTTTAATTTTATACCCGTTGCACACGTTACGAATCTGCGTGTGATTCGAAATACTGTACATTTTGTGACCAATATGAGACATTCATATGCAGCAATCTTGTTTCAGCGGCACGTCCTCCAACCAGCATTCCCCTTTCAACCGCTTCAACACTTACATCGACTCCACCTGCAGCTGGTAAGAATAAAAACTTGAACCCTTTCGGACTTTCGCCGATTTATTTGCAAAAGATTTTTAAGTCGTATATTTGCGAAAGTCTCATTTGAGCATATATGAAAACCTGCGGCTTCTTTTCGGTGATTAGAAATTTGAAAATTGGAAAGGATGTCGTCACATTAATTGAAAAACGTCAGTTCAATCGAACACAATCATACCGCAAGTTAAAAAGAAAAAATTCTTCAATATAGAACAAAACTGATTGCAGAATGATTGGATCATATTGATAATGACCTTGCTCTGTTTTTTCTCTCACAGCACCATCTTGTGTTCGTGGAACTTGGACAAGATTCTTTGACCGGGATGACCCCTCTGGCACTGGTGACTATGAAACCAAAACATTGCTGCTTAGCGCATACCCGTTGGAAATGTGCCACAACGCAACGGCATTTGACGCTCGATTGGTGTCGACCAACGCTTCATACGAAACATCTGGAGAAATAATCACAGCCAATCTAACGTATGGGCTTTCCTGTGAACAATCCAACAATTTGTTCGGTTGCTCGGATTACAAAATCAGATTCTGTTGCCCACATGGTAAGAACTGTTTCTGTCATGATGACTGTACAGTAGTTGTTAAAAAATAATTTTCTCATAATCCTTGATTTTCTGTTGCGATACTCAACAATCATCTCTACATTTCCAATATGATATTTTAAAAATCAGGGCATGTTCTATGCGATCGTAAGCGAAATCTCATTTGCCAAAGGAGTACATTCCTGCCTGTAGTGTATCCTTGCAGCAATCCTAATCATTCCAAGACAGCAATTCTGTAGATAACAATATTCAAATCTTGTAGAAAATCCATGGTTTAAACTATAAGAACGTTCTTTAAATGGCTTGAAACTAAAAAAATGTAAAATATTTTAGCATTGTAATTTGATTTTCAAAAACTGAATTTTTGCAATTATGCTTTCCCTGCAGCTGAAAATATTTGTCCAATGAAAGAGTTTCTGTTGCAAAGAAACTTTCCTACACCCAAAAATGCCTTGAATGCATTCGTAAATAAAAATAACTTAGGCTTAATATTTGCATTTCTGCTTTATATAAAGCCCTTCGGATTTACTGTAATGTGCAATGTATTGTTGCATGAATTAATATAGAAATCCCGCCAATAACATTACTGAAAAAAAGGCGAAAAGTCAGAATGTTAGCATAAAGGAATCGTGAAGCGGAAGACTGTAAAACTTATCAAAAATGTGAATCTTTTACCAGAAAAAAACGCGTGGCATAAAAGGCGTCATCGTAAGACATATTAAAATTGTTGTTCGCGGAAGAGATGAAATTTTAACAGGAAATTGAATTAGGTGTATGGATGGGGTTTGAAGGAATGTTTCGCACTGATTGATGAGACTTCCCGCCTTTCTGGAGACTAGTTAATCAAAATTCGTATTTTTACATTTCAGTTCATTGCCGCAAAAATGCAGATATTATTGGAATAATCAATCGGCTGTAGCTTTCAGTTTCGGGATTCCTTATATTCTCTTTGATTCGTCACAATCGTCATGATTTTATCGAGAATATTACAAGTAATGTTCTAATTAAAACGGTTCCATGTGGAAGAAATAAGCATAGTTTTTGCAATACACAACCACCCTTAATTTGTAATGATTTGGCAACTTTTCAGATCGAAAGTACATTTTTTTGCAAATTACTACTTCATAATTTCTGTTCATTACTAATCAGTGTTCAAACCTATATTTTTACAATTTCTACATTCCAGCGGTCTCATGCTATATTTTAACAGTACCCCGATGTACAACTGGTAGTTGGACACGCTTTTTCGATGGCGACAATCCCACTGGAACAGGAGACTACGAAACCACCGAGATATTATTGCGAAACCATCCTGGCGAAATGTGCAGAAATCCAACATCTTTTGACGCTCGAGTCGTTTCAACGAATGCTTCCTTCGACACAGTTGATCAAGTCCTTCAAGTCAACCTCACACACGGCATTTCATGTATCAACTCCGATAATACAGGAGACTGTCTTGATTACAAAATTCGATTTTGCTGCCCAACACGTGAGTGTTCCGTGTTTGTGTCAAGTTCAAATATTCAGGATTTAGTGCAGCAAATATGATTAGAGATTTCTGATGAAACAGTAGCTTTCGTGGTGCATATTGAGACAAAAGTTGCCAAGGAAAAAGGACGAATTTTTAATGACCAAAAAGGAGTAAGCTTACGCGAAAACGTTTTTCACCACAATAAAGCTACTCCGCACAGTGGAGTAGCGCGAGGCGTTATTAATAAACTTAAAAACGCTTTAATGCAAACTTTTTACCTCTGCAGCTACAGCAGCACCGGTAACTACTCCCCCATCTCTTCAAGCATCATTTTCGAATTTTACTTCTACTGACAGCAGTAGCGTTACAGGTAAAGTTCACGGATTGATTCAAACTGTGGATTATTATCGAAACATGCATAAGAACAGATTGCGTGGTTTGGATTTTTGAGACTGAAGGTAGATCATAACCTTGCGTGTACGCTCAAATGTTTGTAAACTTTTTCTGCTTAAGTCAGGGGTGAATACAACTTTTGGGCTGCTAGGCTAATCAGAGGTGATGATCAGGCAGACAGACTAGGCCAGACGAAACAAGGATTCTAAAGAATAGTCAATTTATGAAACAAACAAAAATGTGTTGTTTTACCAAACCAAAAAAAATTGTTTCAATATAAAAAATGCAAAAGTGCTATTAACCGAACCCCATCGAAATACATATTGCTGAACTTGACTTGCTGCAGCTACGATTGCTTAACGCTTTGCAAAGATGATACAAATCTGCTTCATAAACGCATAGAAAATGGTGTATGGGCCATCTACACAACAGCAAAACAACCTATGGTTAATTTCCAAACAGCGGCCCAACTAGCGCATGGAAAATTTGCTTTGATCGTCAACATCAATACTAGTTTACATGTCTTACTTTCACCTCTACAACAGTCTATGTGCTCCCTTCAAAGACCAACAATTTTAGCCTGGCAGTGTGACATTCCTACACCTCCGCAACAAAGCATGTGCTCTGACCGCTAATTTTCCAGGCGGTGTAACATCCTTATGAAGGCACTGTGACTTGGGGCAAACTTTCAAATGCTGAGGTGCCTGCTATTTGTTAATCAGAAAGTTCACAAAAATCCGTATGCTATGTTGTTTTTATTAACTCTCTGGCGTGGTCGGTAGGCGAGTTAAAGCCAGAATTGCCTCAAATGCCTAAAATTATGGGCTCTAACAGTTCTTAAAGCAGTGGTTCCCAACCGGTTGGTCACGACCTCAAAGTGGGTCGCGGAGGAGTGGTTATGGAGTCGCGAACAACAGCCTCAATAGTCTGCCGCAAGGATCGAATTTTTAGATCTGCGCATACAAACATTGTATGTCACATCAGCAAAACCAGAGCAGGGATAGATTTGTGAAGTTCAGGCTATCTCCGTCATATTTCTATGTGGTTTCTCCAACACAGCTTCGATCGACCATATCGTGGAAATACGCTACCACTAGAAAAAGCACGTGTTGTGGATTGATTGTGAAATTACGTCAACCTCGTGAACATCTGTCCTGCTGTGAATACTTATCAGCTGAAATTCCAATAAAGCACAACCGGTATTCTTACCGTTGCAGTTGTGTATTGCATTCATTATGTTCAGGGGTGGATATTAGTGAAGGCGAACTAGGGTTCGCCTAGGACGCCTGTTTTAGAAGTGCGGCGGGGCCCCCTTTGACAGTTTCGGATTTAGTTTTTGTATTGTTTCGTTACAAAGCGTGTGAACCGCTGTAGAGTCACATTTCTAAGCTCTGAAGCAAATCACAAGTTTTTCAAAATATACAGCAAAAATGATGTGCAAAGTGCCAAAGGGGTCCTCTCGACAGCTTTAATGTGTAGTATTGGGGCTCCTTTCTGGGTTTTTGCCTCCTACGCTAAACTCTAACATCTACCCTGATTGTATTGTACTAGTTTTGGTTCAAGCTTATGTTTTTAGGATGAGCATGTAGTTGACAGATTGCGGGATCTTACCAGTAGGCCTAAAAAGGAACACTCAGGGCCGGCCATTCCGCTAGATGGCAACCTTTAGGGGGCACAAAATCCACTTTTTTCTTGGTTTCCATGTCCCTAATATTTGCGTCATTGTTACCGGAATATGGAAACTTGTCAGGAGCGCAGAACTGTCTCGGGCCGGCTGGGGGACAGTGATTTGCACAAACGTTCAAAGCAACTTTCTAACATAGTGTAGCCTATTTCGCAGGTTGCCACAGTTTTAACAAATTGTTGCATCCCAAAGAAGATAGTGCTCTCGAATTGCAGGCTATGGAGACATGACGCAACAATTACATATTCACTTTCAGATTGAACGGTTATGTTAGTCATGCCTGAGTGTATTCCACTTTCTGAATTAAGGTTGAGTTAGACCAGAGCTGTTACATGATTGAGTCATTGAATTAAGTTAACACTCCCTTCCTTGCCTTGGGTAGCCTGCAGTACCCAGGTATTTGACTACGAAACCTTTTTTCCAGTAATTCTGCTACTGAGAATTCCCTTGATGAAGTACAAGTTATAAGTTTTTGCGAAATGATTCTTCATTCCGTGACATGTTTTTTGAAAACTCCCTGACGTAGCTCTGTTGAGCTGTGCAGCAATCGGTGTCCGTTCGAAACAGACCTTTTCATCCGTTGTAAACGTGTGGTCTGTTATGAACGTGGTCAGTTGTGAAAGTGGTCTGTTATGAACGAGTCTGTTATGAACTTGTCTGTTATGAGCTAGTTTGTTTGAACTGGAACGTGGTCTGTTTCGAGTGGTACAGTAGGTCGGTTTTGAATGGGAACCGCACTAATCATACTCAAACCTAACTTTGATCGCCTTCCGTTGGCTGCTTCCATTCGTTTCCAGCTACCTCTGGGAGGCTGAAACGAAGTCAAGGAATGGGCTGGATATTGAGAATGACATAATAATAGTTCTAAACACGTAACCTAGAATTTCAAGACTAGCTGCCAAATTCAGCTCAGTCGTCCGATTGATTAGCATATGCTGTTTGTTTTGCATAAGATTGTAAATACTGTAAATCTAGCATGCGAAACGATTGTGTTTTTTGTCCCTTATTTGAACATATTAGCAGTGGTAGGTAAAGGCTGGGGCCGAGCGTTTATGTAATATTTTCGAATGGGGTCGCGAGATCAAAAAAGTTGGGAACCACTGTCTTAAAAGGTTTGACTTTTCTTGCCTTTTTTTGATTTGTGTATCGATTTGAGTTTCACAATGTTTTTGGCACTTGCCGCGATACGAAATTAGATTTGATAATCAGATTTTCAAGGGAATAAGTTAAATTGTTTATAAAGCAACCGTCACATCCTTTCTTTTTGAACCTCCACAAAAGAATAGTGGATCTAATTTCTTTATTTTTATTGCAGGCCAGGCAATAAACGCGATCATCGGTTCCCAGTCACAAATTGTTGGAACAGTATCCAGTTTTTACTTTTACACATACGAGGCAAGCAATCAATTCGCTATTCCCGACGGTGGAAGAGATATGTATGACTCAGGAAACACGGTAACAAACAAACATATTTGATGAATGTTTGAAGTGAATTTGAAACCGTTTTTTTAAGTTTAATTTAATTATAGGTTGATCACGGTAGTGTTGCACAATGTTAAATATGGAATTCTGTTTTGTTACTTCAGGTAAGCTTTTTCTGTGTAACGCACATGCATATTGGCAACAGTGTACGTGAATCCACCTTTGTGGAAACGCAAAGTACATATGAATGGCTTTGCTGAAAGACAAAATGGAATTGCAGCTGAAAATGTCGGCTCGTTCAACCGTTAAAACAATGAATCTAAGATAAAATTTCATAATGCACGCATCCCTGCGCGTCTTGGAAATTCTAGAGTCAATTTACTCAGAAAAATTCACAAAAAAAGTGAATTATGTGCGAAAGCATGAAAATAGCAGATAAAGATTAGTACAGTCACGTTACATCTTGTGTGAAAGCTTTGTTCCTTTGGAAGTGTTTTCACCTCTGCCATTACCGAAATACTTTGGAATAGCAGAACGAGTATAAGTTGTGAAATAACATTTGTACGACGTTGAAATCCTATTACTTTTATTTTCAGGTTCGTTTCAGTGAAACCAACTTTCAGCCACTTAAATACAACACAACGAACAGGTATTCATTTTGAGAATGTGTTTAATAACATGATTACAATATTTAAAAATGATGAAAGTGTTGTATAAATTACACTTTATCAACCTGATGTCATAGCCACTTTTTCTATTTTTTCTCCGATGAATTTTGCATGCTATGTGTTTTTGCTGATTCATATTTTGCATGCTACGTTTTTTGCTGATTCATATTTGTTTCTTTCAGGACAGACGAGTTCGAAGTTTCTGTCTATGCAGGGTATCCGTTTACAACTTTGATCTGGGTGAAGAACGCAAAAGCTGCCTCTCTTAATTACACGTTGAGAGTAAGTGCTAAACATTAGCGTAATTGTTCCCTGATTCTTGCGCTTGACAAGATTTGCCGAGTATCTGATGTAGCCGAAGCTTCTTTCCTTCTGCAATATCCAGTTAGCGTTGAAACCATTTTTATGGATAAAAATCTTTTTAATCGAATCAAGGCTTGTTGCTTTTGTCTTCATGCCCAGGTTTTTTTCATTGATAAGATTTTATCAATTTGAGATTGTTGCAGATTTTCAAATATGTTTCTATGATTTTTCCGCCATCTGTATCTTGCAACAACTATTTTGCAGTATCCACTATTACAGCGAGCTGACACCTAACAGCAGTTACCAAAATAAATTCCAATTCAAAACAAATTATCGAAATGGATTAGATTTTCTTGCGCTTCAGCTACTATATGTTTCGAACATTCTCGTCTGTCTTTTGTGTACTTGTGATAGTCTTTTGATGATACATTATGAAAATTCACAAAATAATATTTTATTAAACTAATGAACTAATACGGAATGAAAAAACAACAGTTAGAAAAATGATGCAGTTTAATTAAAAACCTTCAATTGTAAACATTGAAATATTTTTGCAATTGCAGTTTAGGTTACGTTGTGCTTGACATGTTCTTCATTGTTTTCCTATCATGACAGGTCACTGGCAACGCCGGAGCCGATGGTGCAGGAATTAGTGCAAGAACGAGTGGAAATATAACAAGAAATGGAACGCGATTATCATATCATGTGTATCAAATTTATTCTGCAGGAACAGACCCTTCGATATGTGAAGTTTATTTTACGTTATGGAACGAGGTGCGTTTAGTTGCTACATTACTATTAAACAACAATCCGCTGAAGTGTGACTGCATTATAAGCGCAGTGCACACACATTGGTCTTACATACAATTGACATGTTTGATGCAATTCAAAATTTTTTTTGAATGTGGCAGGATGCACTCAAGCTTATGTAGCTTTGCCCATGATGCCAAGAAAACTTTTTCTCTTTGTAAGAAGTTTTGTTTTATCATTGTGTGAAACAATAAACAATATGCGGTTGCATTGAATTTAAACTGCATGATATAGACGGATCCACATCTTGTGTGTTATATGTATCTTAATAGACTTTCATTTCCATGAAAAAACACAGCAAGGCTGTTGTGAACATAAATTTCATGTAGGAAGGGTACCTTATTGTTTTAACGCATTTAGCAAGGATAAAAGGGGAAGCTATGAATAACTCATAGCGATAGAACCAAGCTCAGGCCGTTAACTATGATCTCTTTGTTTTTTTGGCCAATTTTGTAACTTTCAATATTTAGTGTTTTGTCTTAGATCCGAAATTCTTGAAATTATTGATCATGGTGTGATAAAATAGATTGAATTTGAATCAGTACAAATATAGACTTTAATTTATTTGTTTATGAGCAGACACGAAGTCCATAGTATGAACACACACACTCTGCAGAACGCAGGTTGATAAAAACAGACAATACAGAACGTATTACAAGGCATTGAAGCCGGCGGAATCACAGGGTTACAGACACTTTTTGCAACTGCATTGAAGACAGAACCATAGGGTTACAGACACATTCTTAACACTATTGTTAGCTAACACGTAACACTTGTTA